>Ga0209777_10005730_pt1 | contig 14216 bp, 13 predicted proteins | sample FrelakmetHBP12HB_FD_187147 | JGI IMG/M metagenome (GOLD analysis project Ga0209777, IMG submission 187147) | Freshwater lake sediment microbial communities from the University of Notre Dame, USA, for methane emissions studies -HBP12 HB (SPAdes)... | ecosystem: Environmental > Aquatic >...
TCGTCACCGGCGGCGCGGGCTACGTCGGAAGCCACTGCCTCCGCGCGCTCTGCGACGCCGGCCACCAAGCCGTCGCCTTCGATAATCTACTGAACGGTCACCGTCAGGCTGTCGACCGACGCGCCAACCTGATTGTCGGCGACCTCGCTGATGCTGCGCTTGTAGATCGCACGCTCGCCGAAGGCCGCTTCGACGCCGTGATGCACTTCGCCGCCCTGGCCGAGGTCGGCGCGTCCGTCCGCGATCCGCTGCGCTACTATCGCAATAACGTCGTCAACTCCGTGACTCTGCTCGATGCTATGCGCCGACACAACGTCCTCCGCCTGATTTTCAGCTCAAGTTGCGCGGTCTACGGCACCCCTGCCGTGGTCCCGATTACCGAGGCCGCGCCCAAGAATCCGATCAACCCGTATGGGCGGACCAAACTCGCCATCGAATGGCTCCTGGAGGACAGTTCCAACGCATGGGGTCTGGGAGCGACGGCCCTTCGTTACTTCAACGCCGCAGGAGCATCAGCCGACGCGGCCATCGGTGAGCACCACGATCCCGAGTCCCACCTTATCCCCCGCGTGCTCATGGTCGCCTTGGGCCGCGCCGAACGTATCGCCATCTTCGGCGACGACTACCCCACGCCCGACGGCACGTGCATCCGCGACTACATTCACGTCGATGACCTTGCGACGGTCCACTGCATCGCCATCGAGAACCAGCCGCCCTCGACGTTCCGCGCCTATAACGTCGGCACAGGACATGGGGTGAGCGTTTCCGAACTGGTCGCCGCTGCTCGCGTGGTGACAGGGCACGCCATTCCTGCCGACATCGCTCCGCGCCGCCCCGGCGACCCGCCTGAACTCGTCGCCGACGCCTCCCGAATCATGGCCGATTTCCGCTGGAACCCCGTCTACACCGACATCCGCCGCACGGTCGAAACCGCTTGGAACTGGCACAGCCGCCATCCGGCTGGATACAGCTCCGCCTAACGACGTAACACTATGTTCCCGATCCACGGATTTTCATAGAGGTACCGCGGTCCCGGTGCGTCGTAGAGCGGTCCCGAGCCGCAGGCTTCAGCCTGCGCGACCCCGTGCCGACACCCGGACGGAATGCTATCCCGGCGCGCCGGGATCCCGCACGACTTGTTAATCTTGTAAATCATGTCCAGTCATTCCTCAGTTCTTGTCCGAGCCGCGGACGAAATGCAATCCAGACTTGTCGGGGTCCGCGCGTTCCATTTTACCCCCGCCTGAACTTTCACGGCCGCGGTCGCCAAATCGCCAAATACCAGCCCCTTGATATGCTTTATGGATTTGGTAGATTACTGTGCTCGGCCCAATGGGGCACGATAGTTGTTGTTTCGTTGTTTGATCGTCCGACGAGGTGCATGATGTCGCGTGTTTGTCGTTTTACCGGTAAGAAGACCCGTTCGGGCCGTCAGATCGCTCGCAAGGGTAAGGCCAAGTACCTCGGCGGCGTCGGTCGCAAGACCACCGGCATCACCAAGCGAAAGTTCAAGCCCAACATTCAGCGCGTCCGGGCCCTCATCGACGGCAAGGTTTGCCGCATCCAGGTTTCGGCCAAGGCCATTCGCATGGGCCTGCTCGTCAAACCGCCCGCGCGAAACTGGTCGCCCCCGGCCCAACCGGCAGAACCCTCAGCCCAATAGCAATGCAGGGTGGGTTCAAACGTTGTTAGCCGCCCAGCGACCCCAACGATAGACAGATCGTCACCATCAGCGCAAATGCGTTCACCTGAACGAAGGCCCGTCTTATCAGTGGTGCCCCGTCGGCGACCAGGGGAACGGCTAAAATCTTCACTGCTTTGGCCGCAAGCCAGATGGACGCGCAGACCAGTGCGAAGCTCCACAGCAGCCTGCCCTCTACAAGGTTTAGCGCCGGAAACGCAAGCCCGCCGGCGGCCGTCGCCAACATCCAGATGAATGTAATCCGCACCAATTGCGACTGGGAAAACTTGTCGGTTACCGTCGGGAGCCCCACCGCACGATACTCGCTGCTGATCATCAAGAGCAATAACCAGAAATGCGGGATTTGCCAAATGAAGAAAAACAGCCCCACAAAAAGAATCTCTGGATCATGCAGACTGCCGCCCGCCGCCACATACCCGATGCCCGGCGGAATGGCGCCTATGAGCGCTCCGGGTATCACGGCAAACGCAGTGACACGTTTCAAGAACGTGTATATGCCATTGTACCAGGCAACGGCGAAACATCCGAGTAGAAGCAGGGCCTTGGGATTCCTGTTGACGGAGGCCAGGCAGTACAGTCCCAGGAGTCCCAACAGCACGGCGATGAACAGGGCCGATGCCGGATCCATCCGACCGGATGGAATGGGACGTCCCTGTGTCCGTTTCATTCGGGCGTCGATTTCCCGCTCTTGCCATTGATTGAATCCTGCCGAGCCGCAGGCCAGCACGAACACCCCAAGAAGCGGCAACCACATTCCCCATTCAAACTCGTGCGCCGCAAGAAGGTAGCCCGTCGCGGTGGTAAGCGAGACCGCCACAGTAATTCGCACCTTCGCCAGCTCCACGATCATCCGCAAGTAGTCGATCAGTGTTTGCCTCCCCGCAGAGATTACTTCTATTCCGTTCCAGGACTGCCGGCTTCCTTGACCAAAAGTTGCATGGCTCGCTCTATGGGGATCGTTTTCTTGGGCGCCTGAACCTTGTCAAGCCCGTACTCATTGACCAGCGCCTGGTAATCTTCGGACGTATCTTGCGGCAATGGCTCCTTTGAGAACGAGCGCACGTAATGCGCCATCGCGACGCGCTCCCAACTGGTGAGATTCGGATAGGCCCGCATCTGCGTTCCCTCGATACCCTCTGACAGTGTTCGGTAGATGTCCGCAACCTTTGCACTGCGCTTCCAGCCCTTGAGCGCAGTCATGTTGCGGGCCTGCCCGGGTAAGCCGGATCCGTCGCCGGCCGCGCCATGACAGGAAGTACAAAACACGCCGAAGATCACGGCACGATCAATGTTCAGTTGATCCTTTCCAAACCCCGGATCCTGGGGATTCATCACCGCCCCCATCTCCAGCGGCCTGTACTTCTTTAGCTGCTGATTCCTCACCCAACCCTCAAACTGTTCACGTGAGACCACTTTGAGCCAGGTGGTCATCCTGGAGTGGTCCTTGCCGCAAAACACCGTGCAGAGGATTGAGTGCGTCCCCTCCTGGTCGGCCTTGAACCAAAGGTAGTTAGTCCGCCCCGGGACGGCGTCCTCCTTGACCCTGAAGTCGGGAATAAAGAAGCCGTGAATGACGCCTTCCGGAGGAGAAGTCAGTTTCACCAAAACAGGCGTGCTGACGGGCACGACCATCTCCCCTGAGTCAACCCTTTCATTGGGATAGCTGAATGTCCATGCCCACTGCTTGCCGGCGACTTCAACCACCATGTGATCCTTCGGCACCCGCCTCATCAATCCGAATCCACCGTATCCCAGGTAAAACATCCACATTACGATGATCGTAGGGATTACGGTCCAGACGATCTCCAAGGTCGTGTGCCCGCCAATCTGCGAGGTCGTCTTGGCCCGGCTCCGTCGGAACTTGATTGCAAAGACCACCATGGCGACGGTAATACCCGCGAGAAGTACGAGGCATACCCCGCCGATCAGGAGAAACGCCTGGTCCACCGCCCGCGTGATTTCGGAAGCAGCTAACAACATGAGCCGATCATCTGTACCAGTAGTCGACGAACGTCAATCCTATGAAAATTGCGTAAGTGATCAAAACAACCAATATCATGACCGCATAGATTCGCTGCTCGAAGCGAATGTGCATGAAGTACAGCACAACGAGAGAGCCTTTTACCGCGGCGATGAGCGAAGCCGTGAATACTTTGACGTTCTTCATGTTCACATAGGAAACGCTGACCGTGACAATGGTCAACAACATCAAGGCCCCCCATACCTTGAAGTATACGCCGTACGGCACTATCTGGTGATCGCGGTGTTGCGCACCCTGCGTTGGCATTACGACCCTCTCATCCGATCAGATAAAACAAGGGAAACAGAAAAATCCACACCAGGTCCACCAAATGCCAATAGAGCCCCGTGTTTTGCAGAAAAGTAATACGCTCGGCATTCGTGCGCCCCGTCCTGACCAGTACCATCGCAAAGACGATGACCACTGCACCGATGATTACATGCAAGGCATGAAGCCCGGTCATAGTGAAGTACAGTCCGTAAAACATTTGCTCGCCAACAGGCTTCTGCAGCATTGTCGCCGATTTAGGATATATGTCATGTTCGAATTTCGCTCTCCACTCGAACGACTTGATCACCAGAAACGCCACGGCGCACAAAATCGTGATTGCCGACAACATGAGTGAAAGGCGCTTCCTCGACCGCTCAAGGACCGCGATCGCCAAGGCCATAGTCAAGCTGCTTGTCAGCAGAATGCCCGTATTCGTCGCACCAATTAATTTATCCAGATGCCCAGATGCCTCTCGAAAGTCAAACCGATACTTCTGCAGATACACCGCGAACGCAATGAACAGCGTCCCGAAGAGCAGAACTTCGGTAAACAAGAACAGCCACATGCCGATCTTTCCCGCGGCCGGATCATAGTGCCCGACGCCGTGGGAATGCGTGTCATGCGTTGTCGCAGCGCCGGCGTTACCCATTGTACACCTGCTCCGGATATTCGTACGGACCGCGGGTAAGGTCCGGCCTGCCGCTAAAGTTCAGTGTCGGCGGCGGGGTCGCCGTCCGCCATTCCAATGTGGCCCCGCCCCACGGATCAGTCGGCGCGGGCTTGCCCTTGAACAGGGCGTGTATCAGGTTTCCGAGCATCAACAACAATGACGCAAACAGGAACCACGAGCCGATAGTGGATATCCTGTGGTAAATCGTATACTCGGGAAGATAGTCGGCGTAGCGCCGCGGCATGCCTGCAGCGCCGGCAATGAACAACGGGATGTACGTGGTTAAGAACCCGCAAAAGAAGAGAACGGCCGCAACGTGGGCGACCCTATGATTGTACATCCTGCCAAACATTTTGGGCCACCAATAATGAAGCGCGGCGAAGAAGATAACCCCGGTTCCACCGAACATCGTGAAGTGAAAATGACTTACGATCCACGAAGTATCGTGCAGGTGCACGTCCAGCGACAGTGATGCGTTGATCAAGCCGGTCAATCCGCCGATTGAAAACAGGAAGATGAACATCAAAGTCCAAACCATTGGCGGCGCGAGATAGATTGATCCCTTGTACATCGTGGCAAGCCAGTTGAAAACCTTCACTGCGCTGGGCACGGCGACGAAAAAAGTAAGAAAGGAGAATACGATCCTAGCGAAATCCGACATGCCCGAAGTGAACATGTGGTGCCCCCACACCAGCGATCCGATCGACGCAATAGCGATCGAGGAAAACGCGATGTACTTGTAGCCGAAGATCCTCTTGCGGGAAAACGTCGGAATGATCTCCGACACCACGCCCATCGCCGGCAGCACCATGATATACACGGCCGGGTGCGAATATATCCAGAACATATGTTGGTAAAGGATGGGATCTCCGCCGCGGGCCGGATCAAAAATGGGTATGCCCAGATACCGCTCCAGCAGCACCATTACCAATGTAATGCCGACGACCGGAGTCGCCACAATCTGAACCCATCCGGTCGCATAAAGGGCCCAGATGAAGAGCGGCATTTCGAACCAGCCCATCTCCTTTGCCCTAAGGCGATGGACAGTGGTGACGAAGTTCAACCCGGTGAGAATCGACGACCAGCCCAATATGAACGCCGCCGACATGGGCAGGAGCACATTAGGATGGGTCTGCACCGAATAGGGAACGTAAAAGGTCCATCCGGTATCCGGCGGCCCCACGGCCACCGAAACCAGCGCGAGAATGGCGCCCGCGACGTAACAATACCATGAGGTCAGGTTGATCCTCGGGAAGGCCACGTCTTCGGCGCCGATCAAGATCGGCAGGAAGAAGTTTCCGAAAACAGCCGGAATGCCGGGAATGATGAATAGAAAAATCATCACCACCCCGTGCACTGTGAGCAAACGGTTATACTGGTCGTTTGTGAGAAACTGTTGACCAGGCGAGAACAGCTCTAGGCGGAACATCACCGCAAACGACGCGGCCACCAGAAAAAGCGGCATCATGGATACCAGATACAAAACCCCGATTCGCTTGTGGTCCGTTGTGGTGAGCCAGGAGAGAATGCCCGGCTTGGCCGCAAGGTAATTGGGCCATGGCATACACAACGCCGCCGGTTGAGAGCTCATGTCGACTCTCCTCCCGGCTTGCGCGGCGATTCACTGCGGCGATTCTTCCGGAACAGAAGAAACCCCCCGAATCCCATCACGAACAGGACTGTAATACCCAGAATGACTCGGTTGAACTGCAGCACGTAACCCCGGCTCGTCGGATCGTAGGCGTAGCAGAAAGCCTGCACTGTTCGCATGAACGATCGCGCCCGCCCCTGGGTCGCATCAATTACCGCCATTTTCAGATCGGCCGGATTGAACTCCACGCCGTTCAGATAACGCACGATCTTCCCGTCCTTGGACAGGAACATCACAGTCGCGGCGTGCACATAGTCCACGCCGTTCTTGTCCTTCACATAGCGGAAGCCCACGGCGTCAGTGATCCGCCTGATCATCTGCTCGTTTCCCGTCAGCCAGCGCCATGCATCCGGCGAAACATCCTTCTTGTCCAAGGTCGCGAGAAAGTTCTTCTTCTTCGCCCTGGCCAGTTCCGGCGTCTCGGTGGGATCAAAACTGATCGTCACTATGCGGTAATCCCGACCCGGAGCAAGGTCGCAATTGTTGACATTTCTCGAAAGTTCCTGCAATAGCGGCGTACAGATGCTCGGGCAGCGGAAATAAACCAAGGTCAGAATGACCGGGCGGTCGAAAAGCTCCTTCAATACGATCGGATTCCCGTCTTCATCAGCAAATGTGAAACTCTCCAAAGGCAGGACTTCACCTAATCGCTCGTCGATTCCCACTTCTGCAACACCCTGCTGGCCCGCACTGGGCGCCGCCGCCGACGTCATGGCGACGAGAAGAAGCGCCAACCGTTCAATCTGCGTCATGGATCAACCCTCTAAACGTAGAACCGCAACGACTCCTCAAGAAGCGGATCACCAACCGGGACCGGCAAGTGCCTCTTCAGGAAGTGCGATACAAATAGAACAAACACACCGAGCAGTAACAATACGGGGCCAAGTTCCTGCCAGCTAAGCGCCGGATGTTCGGTGTGGATTTGCGGCATAATTAACCAGTACAAGTCCAACAGTTGACCTACCAGCAGGAGACCGGATACCCAGACAAGCCGTCGCGCGTTAGTCTTCGCACCACGAGAGAGCAATGCCAGAAACGGCACGACAAAACGCACCGCGGCCAAGGCGACGCTCACGCCAAGCCATCCTCCCTCCAATCGACGAACCAGGTAAAACGACTCCTCGGGGATGTTGCTGTACCAGATCAGCATATACTGGCTGAAGGCAATGTACGCCCAGAAACATACGAATGCAAAAAGCAACGCCCCAAGGTTATACAAGTGCCCGTCGCCGACGACTCCGCTGCCCAGCCGGCCTGACGAACGAAGCCAGATGGTGGCGATCGTTATAACCGACAGGGCCGTCACAACCATGCCGCTGAACACATACACGCCGAAAATCGTGCTGGACCAGTGCGGCTCCAGGCTCATCAGCCAGTCAAAGCTGGCAAACGTTGCGGTAAAGGCGAAGATCAACATGAAAGGAGCCGAAAGCTTGCGCATCCTCATTGCGGCCTGAATATTATCTTGCCCAACGTCTTGTCTTAGCGAGCTGTGCGTGAAGTGAACCGCAAACGCGCTCCACAGTCCGAAGAAGACTGTCGCGCGCACCGCGAAAAACGGCAGATTGAGGTACGGGCGCTTTCCCAGAAGCAGTTCGTCGTGGGAGACATGCCCTGCGTCAAGCCATGGATAAAGTGACGCCCCCAAGTGTGAAAAACAATAGATCAACAGTGGAACAAACAACAACCCGACGAGCCAGATCGAAACCGCAAACATCTCCGCCACTCGGCGAACAACCACCGACCACGTGGCCCGCACCAGATGCTGCAAAGCAACAAAGAACAATGCCCCAAGCGCCGCCGACCATACAAACGTAAAGCCCCACAAATAGCCAAACCCAAGCCTCACCCAGTTGGCCTCGCTCGCCGCCGCAAGCACGCTTAGCAGCGCACCACCGACCGCCATGATTAGCGCCGCGTTGCGCAGCCGCGTGCACGGCCTGGGTGCGGGAACCAAGTCACTCATCAATTGTCCCAGTTCTACGCTCACTGTGCCGCGTCTCCCGGCTTTGGGGCCATCGAACGTTGCAGAGCCCGCACATAATAGGCTACCATCCAGCGCTGCTCAGAACTGAGCTTGTCGGCGTATGACGGCATCTTGCCGATCCCCTTGGTCATTATGTGATAGAGTGTTCCATCTTTGTATGCGATGGCCTGCTTTGTATGCAGTGAAGGCGGAGCGGGAAAGCGTTGAGCACCAATCACCGGCCCATCGCCCTCGCCCCGAGCCCCGTGGCAAACTATGCAATACACATTGAACATCTCCTGACCGCGGCTCAACGCGTCCATAGTCAGCGGTACGGGATTCTTGAGACGTTCTCCGACTTCCTTGGCCGCTTCAATCGTATTCGCCAGACCATCAAAATAATAGGGATGATAGTCGCGTGGAATCGTACCTTTTACCGGCGCTCGCTCGACTGTAAACTCCTCGCCGTAAATACGCCCGAAAGTCATCTGTGCTTTGCCCTTCGGCTGGGCCGCCATACCGTTGAAGAACTCGATAAACGGAAGCCCGATCATTGCCAGAGGGATGGCGATCGCGCAAGCAATCCCTCCACCAAGCGCAATCCGATACGCATTCGGCGACCATCGCGGATAGCAATCAAGCAGTCTATCTTTCAGCGTCGCCCGGCTCATATGATCGCGTGATCCTCTGGTTCAAACTCGACAAGAGGTCGAATGTCACGACATCCCGTTGCCTCGAACAGAGCCTTGGCCGCCGATTCCGAGTACACGGGATCGCTTCCTGCAACCACTATCGCAAACCGAGCAGCCGTCACTTCTTTCATCACTCCGCTGTCGTGCAACGGCGAATGCCACCTTCCCAACCCGCAAAACACGAAAAGCGATCCCATGATCGTCAGCGCTGCAAACAGAACAAACAACTCGAAGTAGATGGGGACGAAGGCCTGCCAGCTCAACATGGGCTTGCCGGCAATTCGAATCGGATAGTGCACCGCATCAAGTCCACCGGTCAATGTAAAAGCCACAAGCAGACCCACGAGCCCGGCCGTTAATGCCAGCGTGGGTACGGGAGACGACTTCAATCCCATCGCCCGATCCAGACCGTGCACTGGGAATGGCGTGTGACAATCCCAGCATGTGAAGCCCGCCTCGCGCACCCGTTCGGCCGCGCGCAACAACGAGTCCGGATCGTCATACAATCCGACTACGCCGACCACTATCTCTCGCGGCTTAGTGCCCATCCTATTACCTCTTTACCTCATCCGCGAAAATCACCCTTCATCCTCTTCACACCCTTCACACTCTTCATACCCTTCACACTCTTAGAACCCTCTGCACCTTCCCGTTTCTATCCCTCATAGTGCAACGCCTGGGCAGATGCGGCATTCGCGTCGGGTCCTCAGCCATGCCTGGCTACGTCATGCTGCTTCTCCGAAAGAATAACCTTCAGTTCCGCAACCGCCATCGTCGGCAGAAACCTGCAGAACAGGAGCATTAAGGTCAGGAAGACACCGAAACTCCCGACCAGCAGCCCAACATCAATGATCGTGGGTGTGTAGTAACCCCAGCTCGACGGCAGAAAATCGCGATGCAGGCTCGTCACCACGATTACAAAGCGCTCGAACCACATCCCCACATTCACGAGGATTACCACCGGGTACATCAACAATACCGTCCGGCGGACCTTCTTGAACCATAGCAACTGCGGTACAAACACATTGCAGGTTACCATAATCCAATAGGCCCAGGCGTATGGCCCGAACGCGCGGTTCATAAAGGCGAACCGCTCATATGCCACTCCACCATACCATGCAATAAACACTTCAATCGCGTAGGCATATCCAACCATCAACGACGTCGCGACGATGATCTTGTTCATTAACTCCAGATGGTTGTCCGTAATCAGATGCTTCAGCCGGAACATCCTGCGCAAAATGATGATTAGCGTTGCCACCATGGCGAATCCGCTGAAGATCGCCCCCGCGACGAAATATGGAGGGAATATCGTCGTGTGCCAGCCGGGAACCACCGAGACGGCAAAATCGAATGACACGATGCTGTGTACCGACAGCACCAGCGGCGTGGAAAGGCCGGCGAACAGAAGATAAGCCTTCTCATAGTGGCTCCAGGCACGGTTGCTTCCCTTCCAGCCCAGACTCAAGACGCCGTAAACCAACTTTCGGAAGGGATGCACGGCCCGATCCCGGGCGGTGGCAAGGTCTGGGAGGAGTCCTGTAAACCAGAACATCACTGAGACCAGCCCGTATGTGGAGACCGCGAACACATCCCATTCCAGCGGCGAGCGGAAGTTCTGATAAATCCCCTGTCCGTTAGGATAAGGTACCAACCAAAACATCGCCAGCCATGGACGACCCGTGTGCAGCAGTGGGAATTGTAATGCAACTATGACGGCAAATACCGTCATGGCTTCGGCGAAGCGGGCTATACCCGTCCGCCACCGTTGGCGAAACAGAAACAAGATCGCCGAGATCAACGTTCCCGCGTGGCCGATCCCGATCCAGAAGACGAAATTGACAATCGCAAAACCCCATCCTACGGGTATGTTGATGCCCCATGTGCCCAGCCCTCGGACCACAGTGATCGCGGCGCACACCATGAAAATCGCGGCCATCGTTCCCGTAACCGCGATCGCCATCCACCACCGCATAGTCGGAAACGACTCCATTGGCCGGTAGATGTCATCGTCCAGCGTTCGGAGTGTCACGTCCCCGACAAACAGGGAAGGCGCCGCCAATGATGCTATCGTGTCAACGCTCATCCGTGGCGACTCTCCGTCGTGGGTCCCGCCAATGCGGGGTGTGGATTCCGCACCCGCGCCAGGTAGGCCACGTTGGGTTTCACGTTGTATTCCTCAAGCACGAAAAACGCTCTCTTTGCGGCGTGCATCTTCGCTATCTTGCTTTTCGCGTCGTTGAGGTCTCCGAAGGTGATCGCCTGGGCCGGACACGCCTGCTGGCACGCCGTCCGTATGCCGCCGTCCTCGACCGCCTTCCCTTGATTCTTCGCGAGAAATTTCCCCTCGTTAATGCGCTGAATGCAGAAGGTGCACTTTTCCATAACCCCGATGCCGCGCACCGTTACCTGCGGATTGAACACCAGCTCCTGCACAGGATCGTGCATTTGGACTTCGTGGTACCGCGAGAAGTTGAACCGCCGCACCTTGTATGGACAGTTGTTCGAGCAGTACCGCGTCCCCACGCACCGGTTGTACACCATTTCGTTAAGCCCCTCCGGGCTGTGCGTCGTCGCGTTGACCGGGCATACGCTTTCACAAGGAGCGTTATCACAGTGTTGACATAGCATCGGCTGTTGATGAACCAGGGGGTTCTCAGTGTCGCCGTCAAGGTAGCGATCGATCCGAATCCAGTGCATCTCTCGTCCATTAGCGCATTGTTTCCGCCCGACGATGGGAATATTATTCTCCGCCTGACAGGCCGTGACGCACGCGTTGCACCCCACGCACGACCCAAGATCAATGGCCATTGCCCACTTGTGACCTTTCGAATAGTCGTATGGCGGAAACATGGTGACCGGCTCTGGACGGTGGCGCTTGTGCTCAACGAAGCCCGCGTCCTCCCGGTACTCACTCAAATTGCCGTCGAGCACGATCGGCCGACCGTGCATCGAAAACTCCGTCTGTGTGCGCACCACCTGTTGTGAACCGCGGCCTTTGGTCACCTGCAGCCCGATTGCCAAGCGCGGGGCGATTTGCGAGCTTCTTCCGAGAATCCTCGAAACATTCGCGCCCCCCGCCTGCTCCAATGTCCTGCCTCCCGCCGTTCGACCATGTCCTAGAGTAAGCGCCACGACATCGTCCGCCATACCCGGTTGCACCAGAACCGGCAGCTCCACAGAGTGCTCACCGACTCTGATCGCTACGCGATCGCCCTCAGCCACGCCAAGCCGTTGAGCAGTCTGCATACTCACAGAAGCCGCATTATCCCAGACAACCTTGCTGACAGGATCCGGCAACTCCTGGAGCCAGCCATTGTTTGCAAACCGTCCATCGTGCAGCGCATGGTGGGGCAAGAACACGGCCTCCAGCCCACTGCCTTGCGGCTCAGCTTGTGACATGGCCTCGGCGGCAGCGCGGTCTAACTTGGGAAATGGAACAGGCGGCGCAGTTACGAACGAGCCTCCCGTTCTCAACGCGTCCTCCCAACTTTGTCTGCGTTCGGCTTCACCGCCGTCTGCTGCGCCCGCCATTCGTTCACCCCAACGGCGCTGGAGGTAATTGTGCCAATCCTCAAAGTTGCGCATCGCATCACCCTCGGCAGACAATGCCTTGGTCCAAACCAACAATGACTCCGCCGACTGGCGAGTATCGAACAAAGGCGCGATGACTGGTTGACAGATAGACATCACTCCGCCGCGCGGCTCCGCGTCATTCCACGATTCGAGGTTGTGACTGCTGGGAAGCGCCAGCTCGCACGCCGCCAGCGTCTCGTCAAGATACAGACTGTGGCCGACGGTGAGACGCGCCTTTGACAACAGCGGGGTGAAATCTTTGCCCGGCCAGTCATAGACCGGATTCGTGTCCAGCAGGATCGCCACGTCTACGCCGCGCTCAAACGCGGCCTCAACGTCGGCAGGATCGCTGACGCTCAAGTTCGGTAAAACCGGATTCCAGTCCAGCGTCTTGCCCGGCGCTTGCAGGGCATCGTTCAGCATTGCGACCGCCGCGTGAACGCCCTCCGGCAGGTGCGGACCCGCAACTACCAGCGCATTGCCTCGATGACTCCGTAGATCTTCAGTAATCGCCGAAAGTAGCGCCGAACTAACACCAGCCTCCGAAGCGAAGGCGTTTACCTCTTTCGCATCTCCTTCAACCGCGCGCAACAACACCCGCGCCAACCGCCCCATCGCAGACGGTTTGAGCCGGATACGGTGATCGGCGTTGGATCCGGTCACCGTCATGGCCCCGTCTGCCACGTAAAGCCGGCTTATCTCCGCGCGGCGGTGATCGGCGTCGCTCACTTGCCGACCGTCTGTAAAGAGACGAATGTTCTCTAGTACTGCCCCGTCCGTTCCGAGGAAATCAGAGTCCAAACTCAGAATCACGGCGGCTCGATCGAATCGCGGCAGCGCCTCGCCTTTTTTCCCATATATTTTTTCCCACGACGCCAGTCGCGGGCCGTCATGGACAACCTCATGAACGAAATGACGCCCATTGCGAGTGCTCGAAATAAACTTAAGTACCAATTCGCGCTCGGTCGGACCAAGGTTTGACCTGGTCATTAAAACTACACTGGACGCACTTCGCAAAGCTTCGATGACCAATCGGTCCGCCCCATCCCAGGGGGTCGTTCTCCCGTTGTGGGATGGTGCACGGGAGCGGTCGGGGTCGTACAGGGAGAGCACTGCAGCTTGCATCGGGGCTGAAGTGGTACCGCGATTTATTGCATGATCCGGGTTGCCTTCGATCTTGATCGGTCGACCATCGACGGTCTTAATCATCAGCCCGTAAGGGTAAGGCCCCTCCGTCCAAGTCGACGAGTAATAGAGCGCCTTGCCGGGCGTTTGGTATTCCGGCCCGGCCACTCGGCTGATAATCTGCCGCTTGGGCTTGCGTTCGCAACCGCTCAGGCCCAGAGCCAATGCCGACGAAGCACCCATAAGAACTCGGATCGCGTCGCGCCTGGTCATTTCATCCGGTGGCGTGGGATTCTCGCCGTGCGAGGGCAGCGCCGCGGCCTTGAGCCGAAGCATCATTTCGCGGCTGTGGTTTTTTTCAACGCTTTCCAGATTCATGCTCTTCCGCTTATCTATGACACGTCGAGCAGTTGATCGGCGCCCGCGTTGCGCGGCCCGGTTCGGCTGGCGGACTGGTTTCGGTCGGCGGCTGCTTGTGACAGCCCAGACACCAATTCATCTTCTGGCCGTATTCACGCCTCATGTGGTCCATCGTTTCCACCGG
>Ga0209777_10005731_pt1 | contig 14216 bp, 12 predicted proteins | sample FrelakmetHBP12HB_FD_187147 | JGI IMG/M metagenome (GOLD analysis project Ga0209777, IMG submission 187147) | Freshwater lake sediment microbial communities from the University of Notre Dame, USA, for methane emissions studies -HBP12 HB (SPAdes)... | ecosystem: Environmental > Aquatic >...
TCCGTACACGGTTGTCAAGCGGATCGGGAATATCATCCCGGCTTTGTCCCGGGGGCATTACGAATGACATCGACTTCGCGTCGGAAACAACCGGCGCCGTCATCGCAATCTTGCGGGAAGTAATCACTGGCGAGGTCATTGATATCTTGTGCTGCGTTTGGTTATTGCCGGTGATGAACGCGAAAAGCAGGTTGAAACCCGTATCATTCCCGTCACTATCGACGGTTGCAAGCTCGACGGACGGGTACTTCCGGAACTCGACCTCTCCCGCTTTTCCGGTGATTTCATAGGGAATTGTTTCGGTCATGGTCAAAGTCATCTCCTTTAAGAGGTATATCTTGTGGAGCCCTGATGGATGTTGCGTTCAGGAGACCCGGTTCATAGTGGCGCTATTTCAACAGGCTCTCCATCTTTTTTGGATCATACCCGAAAATAAACTCGCTTCCGATCTGTACGATGGGTGCTCCGATGTGACCGGTCTTTTCGATGATCATTTCTCTCGCTGCATCGTTGGAAGCCAGATCGATCTCCTCGAAATCCACCAGCTTTGCTGTGAGGAATTCCTTTATCTCATGGCAGTTATGGCAACGAGGTGTTGAGTAAACTTTAACTTTGTCCTTGGTTCCCCAGACATTGTCAATGAATGCCCTTCGCCCTGAATAGGTTTTGTATACCTCATATTCCTGGGGTTTTTTGTTTGCATAGTTCTGGTGGTATTCTTCGGCCGGATAGAAATTTTTATACGGCCGGATCTCAGTTGCAACGGGTTTTTTGAATTTCCCGGAATCATCAAGATGCTTCTTCGAGGTTTCCGCAACTCGTTTCTGCTCCTCATCGTGATAGAATATGGCAGTTTTGTACTGAGAACCCTTGTCAACGAACTGCCCCTCCGAATCGGTAGGATCTATCTGCGTCCAGAAGACATCGAGCAGTTTCTCAAACGAGACTTTCTCCGAGTCGTAGGTCACCTGTACCGCCTCGAGATATCCCGTTGTACCGGAAGACACTTCCTCATAGCTGGGATTCGGTTTTGTTCCGCCGGCATACCCGGCTACAGCGTCAGTTACTCCTTCGATCTGCTGGAACGGCGGCTGCATGCACCAGAAACAGCCTCCAGCAAATGTTGCCACCATCAGTTTTTTGTCCATAGTAACTATCCATCCAATTCTCGTTTATCCGAGGGGGATTGTATACCCTCGAAGACCCGGCTGCGGTGTAGTTGCTCGGTTGCAATCATCTCTGACTCTGCCCGGGGAGCCTGTATGTCATGAAATGCCATTTGCAATATTAATGGTTATGATAGTATACCCCGTAAATTGATTTGAAAAAATCTTGTACCAGATACCAATCACAATGCTATTTTCAGAGCGAATATAATTCTTCCGGATTTCATCTACCGATCCTAAAATTGGTTCACCACTCTCTTGCCCCTGAATGTCATGGAAAAGAAAATGGATATTCGTTTGTATTTCCATAACCCTTATCAATCTACCTGTCTATTATTCAAAAATGATTTGCCGAAGGATTGTGATCGCATGAAAAATATCCTCTATACTCTCGTCTGCCTTTCCATGGTTCTTGTTCTTTTACCTGTACCTGTGTTTGCAGCAAATCCAAGCGTGATTGTTGCCGACTATAAGGTTACTCCCTCCGTTCTCCAGCCCGGGGACATCGGTACCATCACAGCCACTATCAAAAATACCGCATCGATGGCAAATATACGGGAAAATATCCAGTCAGCCGGTTCTGAGACAATTACCAGTACAGATATCAATGTCAATATCGAGAGTGTCCAGCTGGAATCAAAGGATGTGGAAGTCATTTCCGGCAACTATAAACAGGTGGGAGAAATAGGGCCGGGGCAGTCCATACCCATCACATTTCTGATCCGGGCACCGGCGCAGGACGGCATTTATTTCCCGGAGATATGGATTGACGTGACGGGAGGCGAGAGTGTCCGCCAGCCGATTACGGTCAATGTCAATACCCAGATTGCACTTCTGAAAAAACCTGCAATAACCGTATCAAAAACAATACCGGATAGTGTGAATCCCGGCGATGATTTCCCGGTGCGTGTCATCCTTGAAAACAACGGGCTTTCCGGTGCTGATGAAATTGTTGTTTCGGTGAATTCAAGTACGAGCACCATTGCTCCCAAAACACCCAACAACTATCACTTTGACCGCCTTTCCAAGGGAGAGAAGGTCACCCTTGATATGAATTTTGCCACTGATAAAAATGCCCCTCTTGGCCTGAGCCCCGTCACCCTGACAATCAGGTTTGCCAATGCAGATGGCACCTATACTACCCAGACGGAAACACTGGGAATCCCTATTAAGGGTAAGGCAACTATTGGCATTGCATCACTTTCAACTGACCCGGAGCGGGTGAAAAAGGGAGACCCGGTGACTCTCATCATCCGCCTGGAAAATACCGGCACTGATAGTGCAAATTCTGTCAAGGCAAGCATCGATCTCCCCATGAGCGGTGGCAAGGAAGCCTATGTGGGGAAAATTGAGCCGAATAACGATGCCCCTGCAGTCTTTTCCCTGCAGGCCGGGGATCCCGGGAATTATGCTTACAATCTCACCGTTGAATACCAGGATGATTATGGCATGCATACGAAGACCGAGCGTCTCACGATGACCGTCCTTGACGGCAATGGAACCGGGCTCCTCATTGCTGTTATCCTCCTATTAGTGGCAGCAGGCGGCGGCGGGTACTGGTACTTCGTGCTCCGTAAAAAGGGAACCAGCGATGCTTGAGGAAGAGCAGGTTGCCTTTTTTCTTGCCTCGCGGTTGATCACAAGGGGGAACAAGGGCACCATCCTGTTGACCATCATGATCATCGCGATGGTCTTTGTCAACCTCATCTTCCTCCCGTCCATTATTGCCGGCATCGTGGTGCTCTTCAACCAGCAGAATATCGATTACAGTTACGGGAACCTGGTCATTGAGCCAAGGGAGAACCAGCTGGTCATCACCAATGTCGCCGAGCTCCAGCAGAAGATCAACCGGGTTCCCGGGGTTGTCGCCAGTACTCCACGGTATACCGGTGCAGCAACCATTGTCAGCAAGGGAAAATCCACGACACCGCTCCTGATTGCAATCAATCCCGATGATGAAAAACAGGTGCTGAAGATCCATACCAAAATTATCAGCGGGGATTACCTGAACGATGGTGATACCGGCCAGATACTGATAGGCACCACCCTTGCCGGCAATAAAGACCAGAAAGTGGACAGAACGCCAACGCTCGGGGGCGTGGACGTGGGAAAAACGGTTGAGGTCACCTTCAGGAACGGGGTAACCCGGCAGTACCGCATCAAGGGGATCATCGCATCCGGACAGTTTAGTGTCGACTCCAGTGCCTTCATCACGAGAAAGGAACTGGAATCCGTACTGGGTACAACGGATACGGCAAACCAGATCCTGGTGAAGACGAAGACGACCGGCAATGAGGATGCCATGCGCATCACGCTGATGCAGTACGGGATCCAGGAAAAGATCTGGACATGGCAGGACAAATCCGCGGATTTTTTAAAATCCATTGTCGGCAGCTTTGACATCATCAACGTCATCAGCACGATCGTCAGCCTTGTCATCGCGGTGGTTGTCATCTTCATTGTCATCTTCATCAATACCGTGTACCGCAGGAAGCAGATAGGGATCCTGCAGGCAATCGGGATCGACCGCTCGATCATCATCAAATCCTACATTTTCCAGGCACTGTTCATCTTTGCCAGCGGTACCGTGGCGGGATGCGCCCTGCTCTTTGTGCTTCTCCAGTACCTCACCGCTTCACCGCTGGTGTTTCCCGGGGGACCGGTGGCCCCGGTTCTTGAAACGATGCTGGTGGTCCGGGCCATTGCCAGCCTCCTTGTCGTATCGCTGATCGCCGGGTTCCTGCCATCGTGGCTGACCACCCGGGAGGATATCCTCTCAGCAATAAGGGGGTAACATGATCGTTGGCAGTAATCTCCGCAGGGTCTATGGCAAGGGAAGTGTGGAGGTCCGGGCACTGGACGGTGTGGACATCAGTATCCGCAAAGGGGAATTCGTGGGTATTACGGGTGCGAGCGGCAGCGGCAAGTCGACCCTGCTTCACCTGCTCGGGCTCCTCGACCGCCCGACATCCGGCAGTCTCGTTATCGATGGCGTGGAAGTCGCATCCTTAAACGAGCGGCAGCGGACACTCTTCCGCTTGAACCGGCTCGGGTACGTCTTCCAGGACTATGCACTCGTCCCCGAGCTGACAGCAGAGGAAAATATCTACCTTCCCTCCAAGGTGCGGGGGATGACCTCGAGGGAATGTACACGGGTCTGCCGTGATATCCTTGGCCTTGTCGGGCTCAGGGAGAGGGTGAGCTTCTTACCCGGTGAGCTGTCAGGAGGAGAGCAGCAGCGGGTTGCTATCGCCCGTGCGCTCGTGAACAACCCGGCAATCCTCCTTGCCGATGAGCCCTGCGCCAATCTCGATACCCGGAACTCGACCACGATCCTGGAACTGATCCGGAAACTCAACAAGGACCTTAACCAGACCGTTGTGATGGTCTCCCACGAGGACTGGCACAAGAAGTATTTTGACCGTATTATCTCCATGAGAGACGGAAAGATTCTGACTGATGGAAATCAGGAGAATATTCTCATTACTGAGCCCGGTTAAATCCAGAATTACCGTTCTCTCTTTTTTTATCGGTAAACTATGCCTATTTTATAATAAAGTTGATCAACAAGAGGCTGATCAGTCTTATACCATTATTTTGCATATCGAACATTACTGCAAGGAGAATGCATGCTCTGTGTATCATTTTTTTGAGTTTGTGTTACATAAGAAAACCATCTGTCGATTGCGTCAACAGGTTTCACCCATAATCCTCCTTTTTCCTTGGGGTAAACCGTTGATCCGGAATCGAAAAAACGCTCTCACACGTATCCTATAGTATGCCATTTTCCTGTGGTCCTGGTCAGGTTCTGCTTAACCCTCCGGGGGAGCTCCTCACCTGTTGCCGGCCCGGAAATACCATAAAACCGTATCAGATCACACTTCTTCGCCGAACCGTGGACATGGATGAACTCAATAATCTTCATCTCCCGCGTGTAAAGAGCCACTTACCCCTCCACCACCATCCTGTGCTCATCGGATAAGAGCAGCAGCACCCTCACTTTCATCCCTGTGCAAAAGAGATCTCCACCCTTTCAAAAAAAGAAATAACAAACCGGGTGAAATCGTTTTACCGGGTTTTATCCGGCTCGTTGGAGCAATCCACCCAGCCGTTTCTGGACCGTATCGGGTATATCATCGAACACCATTTCACCCGGCATCTCCCCAAGGCCGATCTTCATACCATGACGGATGTATGGGTGGTCGCGGACATCTATACGGTCAAGGACCTGCACGTACGGATTCCGAAAGAGCCCCATGCGCTGGACAAAACGCGGGATCAATGGCAAAGATCGCTGTGCATCCTTCAATACTGCAAGAGCCATCGCCTCTGTCGCTATCTGGTCTGCGCTGCCGAATACGAGTCCCGGTTCGGGTCGCACAACATATGATCGGCCTAGACCGATCGGCCCTATACGTATGCTGTACCGGTCCGGCCCGAACGTAGCCTGCACCTCCGTTGCAAGACATAGGGTGAGCCTGAGCTTGTCACGGATCGCGTCACTGATTTCCACAATCTTTTCAAAAAATTTGCCGCTTTCGTCGTCGAATGACGTGAGCGTGCTGCCTTTCGCTGCCCGAATAATGAACCTGTTGAACGGGCCGTTCGCATGAAACTCCATCCTGCTGTCTTCCCGCAGCATCCCCACCATAATCTTGAGGCCAAGAGTCGCACCTGCTTGGCTGTGCGTGCTTATTCGTGGCAGGCTGATGATATGGTCGACTTTTTTGACCCACGAGGTTATATAAAACCCGTCGCGCCATGACGCCGTGCAAGCCGAATGGTGGTGGAAGAAACCTGAGTCCCAACCACCGTCTTCGAAGCTCACGAACCTGGAGTCGTTCCGGTCGCCCATGCCCGACTTGGCGTAGTTTTCGATAGTGCTACCGCGGATCACTCCATTGGGATGGTGGAGTACGTGTTCTATTCCGGACTGGTCCCCGATCACGACCTTTGCCCCCCGTTCGGCGAGAAGCTCTGCGGTCACACTGATTGCGAGCGGGTGAGTCGTTGCCGGGTACGGGTCGGGTGAGTTCAGCGCTGGTTTGAGGAGAACCGTTTGCCCCGCCGAGAGCCATGAAAGGTTATCCGTCGCTTTCAGGATAACATTCCTGATAGCGGACGAGATTACCCCAGAGTCAGGAATGGGTGGCAGACCCTTCATGTAGACCGGTTTCATGCGGAATTCTTTTCGGGTGTCCGGGTATAAAGGTATCTTCAGGCCCCTTCCCCCGAGTCTGGTCAGGATTATATTGGGGGGTAGGTGCCTCTCTTGCCCATAAGCAGGGGATTGGAGAGAGTGGGGCTTTGTACTTTTAGTGGCCAACCGGATTATGCTATTAGGCAGTCGAGTGTTGAAGTAGGTATACGAACGTTTTATCTCTATCCCCACCTCATTACGCCGAAGGAAACCGGGCATCCACGGGGTATCATATCACCTAGTCTTCAGTGTACCTGCCTGACGTTTTCGAGGTACTGGTCCATCCCAAATTTTCGTGTTAGTCCCTTCGCATTCATATACCGCACCATTCCGAAGATCGGACGCTCACCCCACGGGCGGTCGTGTTTGCCAAAGCACCAGGCAACCCCGGCGTACCCGTTGGGGTCCCGTCCGTCAATCTCATATTTATTATTGAGATGCAGGGCGGCTGAGTAAGCGTCCTGCGGTGTTTTACTCCATTCAAGGATCTTCTTGCCCCAGTACATCCGCATATAGCCCTGCATCTTACCGGTCTTCATCATTTCCTGCTGGGCAGCATTCCAGTACGGATCATGGGTTGCAGCCCGCTCGAGTTCATCGAGAGAATACCCGTACTCCCGCTGATCAGCCTGGTGCAGTGCCAGCGTTTTCTGTGCCCAGGCAGGAAGTGATTTGAAGGTATCGTAGTGATCATTATACCGGACAAAATTCACGGCAAGTTCACGGCGCACGATCAGCTCTTCGAGAAATGCCGGGGTTCCGCTCCCACCCTGTTCCTGAGCATGGAGAGCGAGCGTCACCGGCGATACCTGACCAAAATGGAGGTAGGGGCTCATGTCGGAACCACCATCACCACCAGGATCATTGCGGTTATCGGCAAACCCGTCAAGTCGATTTTTCAGGAACTGCTCAAACCGACGATTCGCTTCTGCGGTCCCTCCGGCGAACAATCCCGATGCAGGAACCGTGCGGTCAATGTTGAGTGGTAAAAGGAGGGCCTCTATTGATTCATCAGCACGTGTGGGAAGGTCAAGCGAGAGAGAAGAACGCTGCGGACTGCCCGTTTCAGCCGGGTGCAGAAACCTGTCCAGCAGGCGGGTAATCTTCGGGCGAAAGGTGGCTGCCGAATATTCCTCTTTCTGCGATGCCACTTCAACCGGCACAACCACATTTCCTTCGACTTGCACCAGCGGGCAGCAGCACTGTTCAGCAACGGTATGGTACCACGATTGCTGCAGCCTGAGGTAGCCCCGATCAACAATCACGACTGCCGCATTCTTCGCAAGGACACAGACTCCTTTGTCCGGGGGTTCAGTCCTGAGCACGAACCGGATTCCCCGGGACTCAAGTGAGTGTCCGACTTCAGCGAGGCCTTCCAGCATGAACCAGAAGTGACGGAGGTTGGCTTCCGGGTAGGACTGCCAGAGCCCGAAATAGACGATGAGCGGGAGATGTGCCTGATCCGCCCGTTCGATTGCATACCGGAGTGCCGGGTTCTCTTCCGTGCGATGCGAGGACTGCATCCAGTACAGAACATAGTCACCGGTTCGTACTGTGGTATCATTGAGAATCCGGATACGCTCTGGATCGAGGTGGGTTATCACAGGTATCCACTCATCCTGCTGGGTTTATTGCTTTTTCTGCCACTTTTTATCTGAAAGCAATGAACACAATAAAAAAAGAGATCTTACCCGTTTTTCAGCGCCACAATATCTTTTACCCCAATAAGCTTCCAGACCATCGATCGTTCCTCACGGACAATCACTTCCGGGCGGTCATTCGGGCTATGACCCAGAGCCGTGAGCACACGAGGCGAAAGCCGGTTTTTCGCAATCATGCCAACAAACTGTTCCCGCACCTTCTTTTTCTGCAAGGGATCCTTCACCTCTTGCAAAAATCCCTGAAGACTCACAAACGTAAAAGCGGAAAGGTCGGGAGCATACTCCTCAATCTCTACCGAGACCTTTGGGTTGTTATTAAAATATTCGATCTTCCTGCCGTATTTTGTCGAAAGGAAATAGAGATATTTTCCGTCGAAAACATACATGAATGGAGCAATATAGGGATGCTCACATGCGCCAAAAGCAATCCGTGATACATACTGGCGTTTGATCAGGGAGTCATACTCTGCTTTTGGCATTTTTGGAATTTTAACAGGATCCATCAGATCATCATTCCTCTTCTGAGTAGTATATTCCAGAAAATTGATAAGGGTGATTGAAGATCCAAGGATTCAATCCCATTCTGCCTCAGGGGAAATGCGTAACCCCTTATCCGGCTTTTATGGGGTACCGGGCTTTTCTCCGGAGCTGATGCCACCCTTTTTCTTCCTGAAGGCTTCCGTGGTCTCGTTGATACGGCGCTCAAGCCAGCGTTCATCAAATTCCGAGGGGTACACAAATTTCACCTGGTTTGAGACCTCCCAGTCCTCCCATTTCCTGAGATCAGCAACACGGGCAAAAAGGGGTGTTCCGGGAAGAGGGAGTGGTATGGTGAACCAGGCTTCGTCAAGCGGGAGCGACAGGACAAGCGCAAAGGTCTTTTCAACCGACTCCATCGTTTCTCCCGGGTACCCGACCATGAAAAAACCGGCAGTGCCAATCCCAGCCTGGGAAAAAAGATGTACTGCCCGGATTCCCTGCTCAACCGTTACCCGCTTGTTCATGAGAATGAGGGTTTCGTTGCTACCCGATTCGAGACCAAGATAAACCCGAATGCACCCTGCGCGTTTCATGAGGTCAACAAGTTCTGGGGTGAGCCGGTCAACCCGTGACAGGCAGGTCCAGCTGACCGGTCCTTTTCGCCGGATCATTTCGTGGCAGAAGGCGGTGAGGTACTCACTGTCAAGCGTAAAGCAGTCGTCTGCTATCCAGAGACAGGTATACCCAAGCGACATAATCTCTTCAATCTCCCGGAATACTTTTTCCAGCTGAGGTTTCCTGAACAGGTCACCCCATACCGGTTTTGAACAGAAATCGCAGGAAAACGGGCAACCACGGGTGACGATCAGGGTGGTCTGCCTGAGACCACCGTTTTTTTCCATAGCGGCATGATACTCCTGGTGATCAAATCCCGAGCGGTCCGGGGGGGGAAGCCGGTCTAGGATTTCCGAGGGGTGGTGAATTGGGGGTGATGACCGTACATGGCCATGAATGTTTATATAGAGTCCCGGGTAGGATGCGGGATCCCAGGTATTCAGATCAAGGGTGGTACTGCCCGATGAAAGGTAATCCTGACAGAAACGGGGAAAGGTCAGGTCACCTTCACCACAAAATACCACATCAAATTTTCCGGCAAACATCACCGGATTCACGGTCGGGAGGGGTCCTCCCGCGACAAAGAGCGTGCCGGGCAGCCGTTCCCTCAGTTCCCTGAGCAGGTCAAACGCATTCCTGCTCATCGTGACCATGGTAGAAATACCAATAATGGCGGGCCGGGATGCTGCAATCCGATCAATTACTTCATCGAAGGTCTTAAAGGTGCAGTCTTCTACGGTTACCGGGATCCCCCGTTCCTTCAGCTGGCTCGCAAGGTAGGCAATTCCCAGCGGGGGAAACAGTTTTTCGACCGGGTCTTTACTCCGGAAATAGGGATAGACAAGGGTAACACCCGAGAGGGACGAAGGGTTCATGGGCACGCCTCATGCGCAAAACCGATGCAATATCGTGCCTCGAGTGACTCCTGTACGCCATCAAGAGGACCCAGTTCGAGACAGAAGCCCGCCCAGCAGAGATCTCCGCTCTGCTCCCGGCCACGGTAGATAGTGTGCGGCACGGAAGGGCTGACTGATGGCTGGCCCATAAAGAACCGGATTCCATGTACGGGATCAACCAGAGACACAGGCAGCTGGTCAGATCCAACCTTTTCCCATGCAGGAGGCGGTATTGCCATTCGTTTCCCGTCCCACCCGGCTGTGAACCACGCCGCACTCAGCTCGTTTAACAGACAAAGGGTATCCTTCGGTCTGACCGGCATAGTACTCTCCACATGTATCTCAACTTTTTGCCCGGTTACTGTATACGTGAAGGTGACCTTCCCACGGGGGGGAATGGTGTCGAAGAACGGGTGAATGTTGAGCAGGGTGCGGAGAGGGAGTACCGGCAGCATGAGTATGCTCTGGAACCAGGGTAGCTGCATATAGGCACTGATACCGGATTCGATCCATCGGGTGAGAAAGTTTGACGGTTTTCCTCGTATGCCCCACATCATGCGGGTATCAAGGGTGAAGGTTCGTTTAAGAACTCCTGACTCTGTTGAGTCTGTCCAGGACCGTGAAAAGTATGTGCATTCATGATCCCTCAGAGCGATACTACCGATACCCATCCCTTCACCAGTCAGGTTACAATCTCCATAATACACCATCAGGCCACGTGCCAGTCCCTTGCTAATCCCCTCTCCCTGATAGACACTATCAGGCATAATACAGATTTTATCCATGATACCCGTTTTTTAGTCAACATAGGAGAGAATGCATTAAATATGCTCCTTAAAAGGGCAGGTTTTATTGTGTGAACCCGATAGCCGGGAACCAGGAAAAGGAGTTGTCGAAGAAAATTTATCGCCCTTCACAAAACTATCCACTGAGTATCCGGAAATTCTTCAGGGTCCCGGGATTGTCTTTCGCCCAAAGGTAAAACGCCAGATACACTGACATCATAGTAAAATTATAGAAAAAGTCTTCGAGGGGGATCGTCAGGAAACGGACCCCGGAGACTGCTGACGGACTATAGATCACCACCGGCAGTGATGTCAGAAAATAATTGAACAGGATGAACAGCAGGAATCCTGATATAAGGTAGGCCCAAAAGGCCAGACGCACCATGATACCCGTGTAGAAGAGCGACATTCCCAGTAATACTATACCCGCGGAAAAAATCGCCATGAATGTATAATTTTTCCCGATAAACAGGAAGGATACGAGAATCAAAATCATTCCCGCTGCATATCCTGCCCCTTGTTTCCAGGGAACGGTCCGATCCTTAAAGATAAAAGCAGCTTGTTCATACAAGAGCAGGAGGCTGTATGGCACGAATATGAAGAACAGGACTTCTTCCAGCGGCAGACCAGCAAAGGAGATTCCCATGACGTACTCCGGGTTGAACGACCAGTCGCCCCGCATGGTCGCAACAATATCCCAGGTGACAAAGAAGAGTCCTCCGGCGAATATCGAGAAAAGTACATAAGGAAATTTTTTGTAGTACGAGAGATACGGAAAAAAGGACACTATCAGGGGCAGGATTATTATCAGAAAGTCAATAAGCAGATAGGTGCTCATTGAAGAGCATCCTTATAGTAAAGCTTCGAGGGCTTGTTGTATGGCTCGCCCCGCTTCTTTGAAAGGAGGTTTGCCGTGATCCGGCCCGATTCGTAGATCGTGGGCAGCCCGCTCCCGGGATGTGTTCCTCCTCCGACGAGGTAACAGTTCCTCACCTCCTCGAACTCATTCCTCGGCCTGAAGTATAACATCTGCGTCAGATTGTGGGCCAGGTTGAAGGTAGCACCATAGTAAATGTTGTGATCTTTTTCCCAGTCGACCGGAGTTTTGATTCGCTCCACCTCTATATGTTCACGCAAATCCTTCATCGGAGTCCTTGCCACCACGAGATCCAGCATCTTATCCCGGAAAGCATCTTTTTCTTTTACCCAGTCTATTCCTGATGTATTGTTGGGCATGGGGATAAGGATATAAATCGTGGATTTCCCGGGCGGTGCAAGGGTCGGATCGGTCACCGATGCATTCTGCAAATAGAACGAGGGTTCGTCGCTTATCTTGTTATTGTTGAATATGTCCTTGACATTGCCCTCGTAGTCTTTGGAGAAGTAGATGTTGTGATGCGGCAGGTCGTACTGCTTGTCTACCCCGAGATATATCATGAACGTTGAACAGGAATATTGTTTTTTTGCCACGTTCTTGGGAGTGTATTTCTTCAGGAGCCCCGGCCTGAACAGGTGAGTCATCGCGTAACCGAAGTCCGCGTTTATGACAATATCATCGGCGTAATCCTTCTCCCCGGATGCGAGCATGACCCCCATCGCTCTGCCTCCTTCAGTAATGATCTCCTTAACGGGCGATCCCAGTTTTATCTCCGCCCCATTCTCCCCGGCAACCTTCGCCATCGCAGCAGAGATCGCATTCAGGCCGCCGATCACATGATAGATGCCGTACCTGCGTTCGACATACGGTATAAGGGTGAAGGCAGCAGGGCATTCCCACGGAGACATCCCAAGATATTTGGACTGGAAGGAGAACGACATCTTGAGACGGCCGTCCTTGAAGTAGTGGCCCAGGTTCTGGAACAGGGACTCGCCAATGCCGAGCGTGGGTATGGCCCTGATGAAGTCGGGATGGAAGAAGGTTTTGAAATGCACATAATCCTTTTGCAGGCAGGGGAACAGGAGTTCGAAGCGGTGTTTCTCCTTTTCGTAGAATTGCGCAACACCGTCCTCATCGCCCGGAAATAACCGTTTAACATCCTCGGTAGTTTTCACTACGTCCGTTGATGGATACAGATTGATATCCCCGTAGTCGAGGTGATACATGGGTTCTATCTTGCGCACGTCAAGATACCTGGCGATGTCTTTCCCCGCTTCAGAGAACATCTCCTCCAGGATGAACTTCATCATAAGGAAGGTCGGCCCGGTATCAAACGTATAAGGGCCGAGTTTTAACGGAGCGTTCCTGCCACCGACCCGATCTTCCTTCTCGTAGACCGTAACCGAGAAGCCCCGGTGTGCAAGGATCATCGCGCATGTCAGCCCACCAGGACCGGCGCCTACGATAATAATTTTTTTCCCGGGCATTGGGTATTCTTTCGCAGAGATTTAATATAAAACCAACGGAAATACCAATTGACTGAATAAATGTTCTATCAGCTGCCAAATTGATTTTCCTGAGGTTTAAAATGCCGAAAAACACAACAAAAGTCATCGTGATTGGCGCCGGCCTGGGTGGTGTCTCAGCCGCGATATCCCTCGCTGAGGAAGGATACGACGTCGCTGTGTACGAAAAGAACAGCCATGTTGGCGGAAAGCTCAATGTTCTGAAAAAAGATGGCTTCTCTTTTGACCTGGGGCCTTCGATCCTGACGATGCCTCATATATTCGAGGCGCTGTTCACCCGGGCCGGAAAAAGGATGAAGGATTATGTTCCGACCATGAAGCTTGATCTCCAGTGGCGATGCTTTTTTGAGGACGGAAAGCGTTTTGACCTCTATGCCGATCCTTCCCAGAACATCAGAAATAATCCCTGGCTAACTGAAGAGGATAAGCAAGATCTGGACCGGTTCAACGCATATTCAAAGAAGCTCTGTGAGACCGCCGAACGTGGCTACTTTAAAAAGGGCCTGGACACGTTGCCTGAGGTTGTGAAATACTACGGCATCATCAGTTCCATCCGGGACTTTGACTTTTTCCACACCATGCACCAGGGAGTCGAAAAGCGAATAAGGAACCCGTACCTCAGAAAAACCCTTGATCATTTCATAAAATATGTGGGCTCCTCACCGTATGATGCCCCTGCTGTATTGAACTTACTACCGTATATCCAGTTCAAGTATGGGCTGTGGTACGTAAACGGCGGCTTGTTCAATCTTGCCCTTGGATTGAAGAAACTTATGGAGGAACTCGGTATACAGATACACCTGAGTACTGAAGTTACAGAATTAAAAAGGGAGGGAGACAGGATCACTTCGGCAGTGCTGGCTGATGGAACCGAGCGGAGCGCAGATATATTCGTATCAGATATGGAAGTCATCCCTGCATACGAACGGCTGCTCGGGGAAAAAGGGCCTATGCTGGATGATTATAAGAATCGATTCGAGCCTGCGTGTTCCGGGTATGTGCTGCACGTC
>Ga0209777_10005732_pt1 | contig 14214 bp, 11 predicted proteins | sample FrelakmetHBP12HB_FD_187147 | JGI IMG/M metagenome (GOLD analysis project Ga0209777, IMG submission 187147) | Freshwater lake sediment microbial communities from the University of Notre Dame, USA, for methane emissions studies -HBP12 HB (SPAdes)... | ecosystem: Environmental > Aquatic >...
TTCCGATCTCGGCTGCAGAATGCCGGCGGGGAAGTTGATGTTGTTCTCGCTGGGGTTGTAGTAGGCATTCACCGTGGGCGGAGACATGCCCCACTCCATGCGATCCACCGGCTTGCCCAGCTTGTTGAAGTTGCGCCGGACCTCAAAGACCTGCGCCGCTTCCATGTTGCCGAGCAGATCGTCGCGCTTGATGGTGACCGAGCTATAGTCCTTCCACTTGTCGGGGTTACCGATCTTGTTCAGGACCTTGTGCAGCTTGTCGTATGCCTGCTTCTTGCTGGCTTCGCCCATCCAGTCGATCTGGTGGAGGTCGGCTTCCATCGCCTTTTCGATGGCGGCGACCAGGGTCATCATGCGCGCCTTGGCCTCCGGCGGGAAGTACTTCTTCACGTAGAGCTGGCCCAGCGCCTCGCCCAGCGAGGCATTGGTCGTGCGGGTGCAGCGCTTCCAGCGCGCCGGCAGCTCCTTGGCGCCGGACATGTACTGGGTGAAGACGAAATCCTCATCCACGAAGGCCTTGCTCAAGAGATTGCTGTTGGCGTTGAGCACACGCCAGCGAAGATACGTCTTCCAATTCTCGATGGGCTGGGTCTCCAGCAGGGTGTTGACCTGCTTGAAGAAGTCCGGCACGCTGACGTTCAGCTCGTCAAAGCTACCGATGCCGACGGCGCTGAAGTAGGACGGCATGTCGAAGTTGGGCGCGATCTTGACGAGATCTTCGACCTTCATCTTGTGGTCCAAGTTGCGTGCGTCACGGCGCAGCACCCGGTCCATGGAGGCGCGGGCCAGCTCGGTCTCCAGCGCGAGGATGGTCTTGGCGTCGGCTTCGGCCTGCTCGGGCTTCTCGCCGATGAGCTCCAGCATTTTGGTCACGTGCTCAACGTACTTCTGGCGCGTCTCCACTGACTTGGGGTCGTCCTTCAGGTAGTAGTCGCGGTCGGGCAGGGTGATGCCGCCCTGGTCCACGTCAACGATGTGGCGCGTGGCGTCATGCAGGTCGGTGTCCACGCCGAAGCCGAAGAGGCTTGTGCTCCGTCCTTGAGCGCGCAGGTAGGCCAGCTCGGCGATGAGCGCCTTGCGGTCCTTGATCTTGGCGATGCGGTCGAGCTTGGGTTGGATGGGTTTGTAACCGAGCGCTTCGACGCGCGATTCATCCATGCAGGCGGCGTAGAAGTCGCCGACCTTCTGCTCGATGTCGGTGCGCTGCTCGGCCGAGGCGGCATTCTCCAGCAGGTCGTGGAGCTGGACCAGGCTGTACTCGCTTAGCTCATTGAAGCGGCCCCAGCGCGACTGGTCGGGCGGTATGGGATTATTGGCGCGCCAGCCGCCGCAGGCGTACTGGTAGAAGTCCTGGCAGGGATTGGCCGAGGTGTCCATGGCGGCCTTGTCGAAACTCACGGGTGCCTTCGGGGCCTGGGCGGGCGCGGTCTGCGCCAACGCCAGCGCGGCAAGCGCCAGGAACATGACGATGATCAGCTTGCAAAATCGCATTGTGATGCCTCACGGAGAGGAATTGAATTTCGCCGCGGAGAAACTGCTGCCCAGTCGCGGTTACGAAATATGCGAGCGCCGCCACGCCGAAGATGAAACGCGGGCCGTGCCGCCGGCGGGAGGCCAATCTCTGCGGTGATGCCGAGATTAACAGAGATACGGCCGGAAGGCGAGCGGCGGCGATGGCAGGCAGATTCCGGAGGCGGCAGTGCGCCCCAGGCCTAAAAGATGTGCAGCTTGATGCTCAGGTACTTCTTTGGGTCCTTGCGGATGGCCGCCACCAGCTGGCGCGACTCATCCAGCATCTGGTCGGCGTGGTTGTAGAGCGACTGGTCCTTCAACAGCCTGCCCGCTGAACCCTCCCCCGCCCGCAATCCATGAGTGATGATGGAGAGGTCACTCACAATGGCGTCCAGCTTCCTGGCAAATTCCGGGTCCTTGGCGAACTTGCCCAGCGCGCCCTGCCCCTTGTTGATGGTGTCCATGAGTTCGTTGGCGCGCGCGATGGTCTGGTTGGCGTTGTTGTAGAGGGTCGGGTCTTTGATGAGCTTGCCGACGGTGCCCTTGCCGGTGTTTACGTCGTCAACGATCTTGTTGAGCTTGTCAACTGCGTCGTTGGCGCGGTGGTAGAGGCCTTCATCTTTGAGGAACAACCCGAGGCTGCCGTGGCCGGCATTGACATCGGCGATCATCGAGTTGATCTGGTTCACCGACTGGTTCAGGTTGTTGTAGAGCTGTTTGTCGTAGATCAGCTTGCCGACCGAGCCCTTGGAAGTTTCCACGGCGGCGAAGATGCGGTCCGCGCGCTGGATGAGGATGTTCACGTTCTGCAGGGTGGACTGCGAGGAACGCACCACGTCCATCAGGTCGGGCACGTCCTGGATGGGCAGGGTGGCCTTGTCGGCCGCCACCGGCCCCGCGGCCTGCGTGCTGTCAATATCGAGGAAGGAATCGCCCAGCACGCCGGTGTTGGTGATCTTGACCATGGAGTCGGTGTGGATGAAGTAGCTGCGCGACTCGGCGATCTTCATGGTGATGCGGACGGGCGTGCTGCCGTGGTCCACCACGCGGATCTCGCTGACATTGCCCGCGTCCACGCCCTGCACCCGCACCGGGGCGCCCGTGCGCAGGCCGCCGGCATTGTCGGTATAGGTGAAAAAGGTCTTGCGGCTGGAAAAGATGCTGCCGGTGCCGCTCATCAGAAAGATGAGCACGGCGAGCACGCACGCGGCCGCGATGACCGTGACGCCCACTCTCAGTTGCGCCCATTGCAGTTGCTTCTGGCTAGGCACATCTCCCCCATCCGCGCGAACAGCGCTCGCCCATAGTTTGGCACAGCAGGGGCCCCGGGTACAGATTGAATCTCGCAGCAGCAACGGCCCTTCCCGGACAGGGAAGCCCGCCGACCATCATCCCTCCAGCAGAACCTGCGCCACCGCCTGTTCGCTGGTGTGCGATATGGTGACCAGCGCTTTGCGGACGCCGAGAGCGGCGGCGAACTCGGAAGCCTTCCCCGCGAAGCGGATGACCGGCTGGCCGCTGGGTGCGCGCTGCACCTCGAACTCGCGCCAGGCAACGCCGCGCTTCCAGCCCGTCCCGATGGCCTTCATCGCGGCTTCCTTGGCGGCAAAGCGGCCTGCGAAGCGCTCCCAGCGGTTGGGCTTGGACTCGCAGTAGCGGCGTTCCTGCTCGGTGTATATGCGTCGCAGGAAGCGCTCGCCGTGGCGCTCGATGGCCGCGCGAATGCGATCCACCTCCGCGATGTCCATGCCGATGCCGACGATCACGCCCTATAGCGTACACCCTCGGCGGTTCCGGCGAACTTGAATCAGGCGGGCGTAATGGCAGTCAGTGTCTCGGCCAGGCAGGCGTCTTCGCTCTCCTCCACCGTGCGCAGGTCGAGCAGCACGCACTCCTCCTCCACGCGGGCGATGATGGGGGTCGGGGCTGTGCGCAGACGTTCTGCCAGCTCCGAGGCGCTCCGGCCTTCGCAGGCAAGCGAGAGGGCGGCGCTCGGCAGAGACTTGCCGGGGGCGGCGCCACCTCCGATGACCGACTGCGCCGCCACAATCTTCACATTCAGTCGCGGCGCGCTCCCTGCGAGCTTCTCGGCGAGCGCGCGGCAGCGGCATTCGATATCCGCAGCGGTCAAGGCCATCATGCGCAGCAGGGGCAGCGAGCCAAAATCCTGGCGGAGGTACGCCAGTAGCGTGGCTTCGAGCGCGGCATAGCAGAGCTTGTCCACGCGCAGGGCGCGGAAGAGCGGATGCTTCCGCAGCCGTGCCACCAGCGCCGGGTCGCCGGAGACCAGCCCGGCCTGCGGACCGCCCAGCAGCTTGTCTCCACTGTAGGTGACCAGCGAAACCCCCGCGCGCAAGCTGCCATACACGTTGGGCTCGCCGGAGATGCCGAAGCGTTCGAGCTCCACCAGTGCGCCGCTGCCCAGGTCTTCCACCACCGGCAGATTGTGCCGCCGGCCAAGGTCCACCAGTTCGGCGAGCGCGGGCTGCTCGGTGAAGCCGACAATCTCAAAGTTCGAGCGATGCACGCGCAGCAGCAGCCGGGTGCGCTCGTTGATGGCCTTTTCGTAATCGGCGACGCGCGTGCGGTTGGTGGTGCCGACCTCGCGCAGGATGGCGCCCGAGCGCTGCATGATCTCCGGGATACGGAAGGAGCCGCCGATCTCGACCAGCTCTCCGCGGGAGACGACGACTTCGCCGCTGCCCTCGGCGTCCGGCCCCTGGGCCAGCGCGCTCAGCGCCAGCAATACGGCGGCGGCATTGTTGTTCACTACCAGCGTAGCGGTCTCTGGCAGGCCCTCGCGGGCAAAGAGCTGGGCAAAGAGGCGCTGGGCGTGCTCGTCGCGGCGTCCGCGCTCGCCGCGGGTGAGATCAAACTCAAGGTTGGAGTACCCTGTTGCGACCTCGGCGATGCGCTCCACCGCCGCGCGAGAGAGCGGGGCGCGTCCGAGATTGGTGTGGATGAGCACGCCGGTGGCGTTGATGACCCTGCGCAGCGAGGACTGCTGCGACTGGCCGGCCTGGCGCTCGATGAGCTCATAAAACGTAGGGCGCAGGCGGCCCAGTGCATCGGCATCAAGGCGTCCGGCGGCGATCTTCGCCCGCAGAGCATCGAGCACGGCGCGGGCGGCCTCGGCGACCGCGGCGCGCCCGTAGAGCGCGGCCAGCGGCTCGACGGCCTCTGTGCGCAGCAGCTCATCCACCGAGGGCAGCAGACGGAAGAGCGCGGATTGGTCGGCGGCCTTCACTGAGGCGATAGTTTGCGCGAAGGGCGCCGCTCAACGCAAGCGGGACTATAATTCGGGCCATGTGGCGGCTGACTAAGATCGGCGCACTACTCTTGGTTATCTTGGGCGCGATGGCTGCAAATTCACGTGCTCAAGAACACAGAGCTGAGATCGTCGCAAAGGCGGATGCGCTCTTCGGCCAACGTTACACCGCCCCACCTGACAGGCCGTTGGTCGCATTCGACAAGAAAACTGAAACAGGTCCGGCAGACAGAGTCATCTACCGATTCAACGCAAAGTACGTAGTCTTGCTGGTCTTCGCAGCCGAGGGTTCTCTTATCCGCATTGAGCTTCTTCCTGAGGCTCTGCTTCATTCGGTTTCCGACGTATGGGACGACAATGTTCCTGGGGAGGTCGAGCTTAGGCGCAACGACCTGAAGCGGTTTCTTGACTCCGCCAACCAGTTGCGTCCGATTGGCGATCCTGTCATGTTTGTCGAGCCTCCAGATGGATGCTTCCAATCCGGGAAGAACTTGTATTGCTTTGGCATCTTCGCCCAAGCATCCGTGAGCAGGTTTTGTCAGGACTACCCGGACAGGGTGTCTCTGAAAGAGGTTGCTGTCGGATACAAACAATCCGTGTCAGGGATCGTGTCGGAGATTAGAGCTGTTCCCGAGGATGACGAAGGACGGGACCTCAGGATTGGCAAGCTCTGGTACAGGGTTGAAGAGGATAACGATCCACGATTGTTTACTGCTGCCACCGTCGGCTCGACGGTGACCCTGACGACTTTCGGATGCGCAGGGACTGAGGTTGCGTGTCACGCGTTCCTCGAGACGGTTGGAGAGTTCAGTCACGAAAGCAGCTTCCAGCCTCATTGAGAAAATCGTGAATCGCAAGTCGCCCACGGAGCCTCACTGTTCACCCCGCCTCCACCAACCCATACCTTCGGTTCCAGTGCGCCTGCAGATGCTTCAGCGTGCGGGTGCGCTCGGCGGGGCTGAGTTCGCTCTCCGGGGCGGAGAGCAGCCACCGCGCTTCGCGGCGGGCGGCCTCCAGCAGCTTGCGGTCGCGGATGATGCTCGCCACCCGCAGTGTGGGCATGCCGGCCTGGCGGGTGCCGAAGAATTCGCCGGGGCCGCGCAGCTCCAGGTCTTTCTCGGCGATCTCAAAGCCGTCGCTCGTGCGCACCATGGTGTCCAGCCGCTGCTGGCCCTCGGGGCTGATCTTCTTTCCGGTCATCAGGATGCAGTAGGACTTCGCCGCGCCGCGGCCGATGCGTCCGCGTAGCTGGTGCAGCTGCGAGAGCCCGAAGCGCTCGGCGTGCTCGATCACCATCAGCGAGGCGTTGGGCACGTCCACGCCGACCTCGATCACCGTGGTGGAGACCAGCACGTCAATCTGGCGCTCGAGGAAGCGGCGCATGGTGGCGTCCTTCTCCTCGGTGGCCAGGCGGCCGTGCAGCAGCCCGATGCGCAGCTCCGGCAGCAGGCGGCGGCGCAGCTCGTCGTACATCTTGGTTGCGGCCTTCAGGTCGCTTTCGTCATCTTCGGCGGCCACGGGTTCGTCAATCACGGGATAGACGACGTAGGCCTGCTGCCCGGCGGCCACCACCTTGCGCAGGAACTCCCAGACCTCGGCCGAGCGCTCGTCGGGCAGGCAGCGGGTGACCACCGGCGTGCGTCCGGGCGGCAGCTCGTCAATCACGCTGACGTCAAGGTCGCCGTAGAGGGTGAGCGCAAGGGTGCGTGGAATGGGCGTGGCGGTCATCACCAGAGTGTCCGGCGGGACGCCCGTCTTGCGCATCAGCTTCATGCGCTGCATCACCCCGAAGCGGTGCTGCTCGTCCACAATCACCAGGCCAAGCTTGTGGAAGTCAACTTTCTCTTCGAGCAGCGCGTGGGTGCCGATGACGAGCTGGGCGTCGCCCTGCGCCACGTGGCGCTGCGCTTGGCGCTTGACGGATGCATCGAGCGAGCCGGTCAGCAGCACCACGCGATAGCCGGCGGGCTCCAGCAGCCGCCGCGCGGAGAGGAAGTGCTGCGTGGCCAGGATCTCCGTGGGCGCCATCAGCGCCACCTGGCAGCCGTTCTCAATGGCGATGATGGCGGCCTCGAAGGCGACAATCGTCTTGCCTGAGCCCACGTCGCCCTGCAGCAGCCGCCGCATCGGCGCGCCGGCAGTCATGTCGGCAGCGATCTCCTTGAGGACCTTCTTCTGCGCCGCCGTGGGATGGAAGGGCAATATGCGCTTGAGCGCCTTGCGCACGCGGTCGTCCACCTGGAAGGCGATGCCATTCTGCTTACGGAAGCGCCGGCGCTTGAGCTCCAGGCCGAGTTCGAGGAAGAACAGCTCCTCGAAGATGAGCCGGATGTGCGCCGGGGTGCGGGCGGCCTGCAGGTCGGCAAAGCTCTCGCCGGGCAGCGGCCAATGCGCCTGCCAGAAGGCGTCGCGCGGCCCGATGAGCGAGAGCCGGGCGCGAATCGCTGCGGGCAGATAGTCGGGCAGCTCGGCGGGAATCGCCTCTAGCACGCGATAGATGACGTGCCGGAACCAGCGCGCCGTGAGCTTGCCGGTGGCTTCATAGATGGGAACGATGCGCCCGGTCTCGAGCGAGGAAAACTCCGGCAGCGCTTTCGGCGGCGCAGCCCCCTCCGGCTTGAAAAAATCGGCGCCGGGAGAGAGCTCTTCCGGAGCTTCGCCCAGGATCTCGAACTGCGGCTGAATCATCTGCAGGCCGCTCCGCCCGAATTGGGAGCGTTCCACTTTGCCGTAGAGCGCCACAAGCTGGCCGGGAGCGAAGCGGTCCTTCAGGTATGCGCCGTGGAACCATATGCACTTCAGGCTCTGGCGGCCCTGCCCGGCCACCATCTCGAAGATCGGCATCTTGCGGGTGCGAAAGAGCCCGGAGGCGCGAACTTCGGCGATGACGCTGGCCATCTCGCCCTCGCGCAGCTCACCGATCGTCCTCGGGTTCAGGCGGTCTTCGTAGCGAAAGGGCAGGTAATAGAGCAGGTCCTCGATGGTGGTGATGCCTTTGGCGGCCAGTGCTTCCGCCGTGCGCGGGCCAACGCCCCTGGCATACTGCACGGCGGTGGTGAGGTCGAGCGGCATCGGCAAGATGGTAACAGCCGGAAAGTGAAAATTGCGTGCGAGACCAACTTCCGCGACAATACCCGTATTTAGTCTCCATATGCGGGCTAGATCCCTCAAGTCGCTGATCGCGGTGGTGACCGGCAATGCCTTGTACTTCCTGGTGCTGATGCCCCGCCTGCCGGAAGCCGCCCGCCATACCCCGTTCAAGGCGGATCTGGGGCTGCTCGTGGATACCTGGGTGTGCCTGGTCATGTACGGCCTGGTGGAGCTGGCATGTTACTTAAGGCACAGGAACCATCGAGTTTCCGCTGTGAGATAAGTCGCTGAAATGGCAGGATGGATGATAGTAGCGAAGGCAGGCCTATGCAGAGGGTTGCAATCCTTTACGACGCAAGCCAGGCGGTGCTTTCGACGTTCGAACTCGACGAGGTGCTGAACCAGATCCTCGAGATCGTGCGCGACTACTTCCACCTGCAGAGCGGCGCCATCCTTCTGCTCGACGATGAGAAGCAGCACCTCTACATTCGCTCAAGCTTTGGAGACCAAGGGGACACCTCGGCAATACGCATCCCGATCAACTGCGGGGTGACGGGAGCGGCCGTGCGCATGCGCCGCCCGGTCTACGTGCCGGACGTGACCAAGGATGCGCGTTACATCATGGCGTCGCCCGTGACCCGTGCGGAGCTTGCCATTCCCTTGATGGTCCGCGAGGAGGTGGTGGGCGTGCTCGACTGCCAGAGCAACGCGACCAATCCGTTTGACAGCGAGACCATTGATCTGCTGACGCTCTTCGCCACCCAGGCTTCCATCGGTTTGCAGAACGCCAAGCTCTATTCGTTGCTGCAGCGCCGCGCCGGGCAACTCGAGGGCATCAACGCCATCGCCAAGCAGACCACGGTGGAGCAGGACCTGAAAGACCTGATGGAGAGGCTGTGCGAGCAGCTGAACACTTCCTTCGGTGTGGACCACGTTGCCCTCTTCCTCCGGGACGAAGACGGCGACATGGTGTTGCGCGCGCAGCAGGGAACGCTGGCCATTCGCCTGCGCGAGGGGGACGTGCTGCCCGCAGCCCCCCGGCAGCGGCGCCCGGCCAGGGGCGAGACGCGGGCGTCAGCGCGGTCCAACGGCACTCCGCCCTGCTTCGAAGGCGCACCGGGAGAGGTATGCCTGCCGTTGATCTCGCGCAGCCAGGACATTGGAATGCTGGTGTGCGGCACCGGGCAGCAGGAGAACTTCCAGCTGAATGACATTCAGGCGCTGGAGTCGGTGGCGGACATCCTTGCCACCGCGGTGCAGAACATGCGCTACGTGGAGAAGGTGAAGCAGCTCGCCTACCTCGACGGACTGACCGGGATCTTCAATCGCCGCTACTTTGAAAAGCAGCTGGTGGACGAGATGAACCGCGCCGTCCGCTACGGCAAGATCGGCTCCATGCTGATGATCGATCTCGATCACTTCAAGACGGTCAACGACGAGTTCGGCCACCTGCTGGGCGACGAGGTGCTGCGCCAGATCTCTTCCATCTTCTCCAAGCACCTGCGCAAGGTGGACGTGGTGTGCCGCTACGGCGGCGAGGAGTTTGCCATCATCCTGCCGGAAACCACCGCCGAGAGCGCGCTGGCGGTGGCGGAGAAGCTGCGCCGCGCCGCTTCGCGCCTCGAAGTCCCCGGAGTGCCGCGATCGGTGACCATCAGCGCCGGTGTCTCGGAGTATCCCGCCAACGGCGCCACCCGCGATGAGCTGGTGGCGGCCGCCGATGCCGCCCTCTACGCGGCGAAGACGGCCGGGCGCAACTGCGTGCGCGGCACGCCGCTCGGGACTCCCACTCCCAAGCCTTAACCCGGCCACCCGGAAGAAAGGGCACGACCGCAGCCGCGCCCTGTCCCTGACTTTGGAGCTTTGAAGCCCGTGGTTGGGCTAGATGGGGTCGGAGGGCAGGAACATCTCCTGAAAATCCTGCTGGTGCTGCTCCAACTCCCGCATCTGTTTCTCCACCTCTCCCCTCATGCGATCCAGATCGCCGCGATGCGCCTCCCAGGCTCGTGCGGAGAGTTCAATGCTCTTCTCAATCTCCGGGCCCAGGCGGTCAATCTGCGCCTGCACAGCGTCGAGGTCCAGGAGTGATTCGAGGTCTCCGATGCCGTGAGGGAGGCGGCTGGTGTCGTGGTGCTTGCGCTCCGGGATCTGGATGGTGAGAGTCTGTTCCTTGCGGTCGCGAAGGACAATCATCACCACGGCGCCGCTGTGTCCGTGCATTGCCCGTCGCCAGTCGCCCACGTCATTGATGACGTCTTTGTCCACCTTGATGATGACGTCGCCGGCGCGCAGGCCGCCCTTCTCTGCCTGGCTGCCCTTCTCCACGGCGCGCACCAGGACGCCGTTGCCCTGCTTGGCGCCGAAGTACTCCGCCAGTTGTGGGGTCAGGCTCTCCACCGTGATGCCGGTGCGGCTCGAGCTCTGGGCCACGGTGAAGGAAGGCACCTCCATCTCCATCCAGCTGTGCTCCAGGAAGCTGTCGCCCATGCCACCCGGCAGGGGTGCGGGCGGCTGCATGCCGGGCGCGCCTCCGGGCCCGTGATCCGGCCAGTTCCGGGTTGACCACTCGCGCATGATTTCGTGGCGGTCCGCCAGGGTGACCGAAACGGTCTGAGGCTGGCCGTCGCGCTGAATGCCGACCGGCACGCTGCGGCCCGAGGGGGTCTCGCGCACCAGGCGGCGGAGCTTCTCGGCGCTCTCCACCTTGTGACCGTTGAAGCTCAGGATGACGTCGTGTTCGCGGATGCCCGCCTTGCCGGCCGGAGCATCCTGATCCACCATCGTCACCTCGACACCGGTTTCTTCCTTCAGGTTCAGGGCCTTCGCCCGCTCGCTGGTAATGTCCCGGATGAACACCCCGAGATAGGTATGGGGCGGAGTGAAGCTATCCGGCGGTTGTTGCGCTACTGCACAGACCGGGGCCGCCACGGCGGCGGCGAGGACGCAGACCAGCGCCAGGGTGAATCGGTGTTTCATTGCTGTTCGCACGTTGCTCTCCTATTTTGACCTGCGAAATGCGATCTGCCCGACCGTTGTCTGGACTTTCAGCATGGGCCCGCCGCCGTTCACCGCGCCCTGGGCGTAGGTGACTCGTGGGCCGGGGCCCGTGCCTTCATTGATGATGTTCAGCTCGGGGAAATCCGAGGAGATGCCCCAGCTTCCGAGAGCCAATTCGCTTGAGGCCTGCACCGTCGCCTGGGTACCGCGATCGAGGTAGACCACAATGTCGCCCGAACTTGTGCGCAGATAGCTCGCCTGGAACGAGGAGGGCTGCGTGCCGATGAACTCGGCGGTGATGGCGCCGTTGCCGCTGATGGCCTGCGCCCCTCCGCCCACCTTCCACATCTCGATATTGCCGCCCGTGGTGGAGGCCATGACGCGCCCGCGCACGCTTCCAAGGCGAATATTTCCGCCCCCGTTCTCGATCCTGGCGGAGCCGCCGATCTCTCCCAGAGTGACGCTGCCTCCGACCGTCCGCACCGTAAGATCGCCGAAGCAGTGCCGGACGTCAACATTTCCCGCGGCCTGCAGCGAGAGGCTGCCAACGGTGTCAAAGAACATGTTGCCGCCCTGGCTGCTGACCTCCACGCGTCCCCGCGCGAAGCCCGCGCGCACGTCGCCGCCGCCACTGCTGTGAATGAAGAGGTCGCCGCCCACCCTGCCGATGGTGACGTTGCCGCCCATGGTGCGCACCCGCACAATGCCGCTGGCGTCGTCTACGCTGACTACGCCGGCGCGAGTGCCCAGCTCCAGCTTGGCGTCGGTGGAGGTAACAGTGATGCTGCCGCACCTTGTGTCAACGGTCACCAAGTTCATCTCGCGCGGAACGAGCAGCAGGATGTCAGCGCTGAGCTGGCCGTCATTGGTGGCTTTCGGTTCAGTCCAGGCTCCGCGGATGTACGCCGCGTCGGATTGTCTGGCGACGGTGACGCTGAAGCGCCGAAAGGCGTTCCGTGCTCCCTGGGCGCTGGGCGCCAGCGAGCGTTTGCGGACGACATAGCGGGGTTCGTTTCCCCCGCCCTGGATGGTGACGTTTCCGAGAATCGTCTGGATATGCAGGCTGTGCGCCTCCGGCAGCTTGCCCGAGGTCTCTTCCACCCAGGCACGGCCCTCTTGCGAGAACTTTGTCTGCGCGGCGAGCGGCACGTCCGCCATTCCGATCGCCACGGCCGCCGAGAGCGCCAGCCATGTCAGCGCCACAATCGCGCCCCGCCACCCCACTTGGACTTCCTGCTTCAAAATTGCGGTCTCCTCTTGCCTGCCTGCTTCTAGTAGATCTCCGGCACCGAGGCCAGCACCCGCCGCGATTCGGTACGGATATAGTCGTTCGGATCTTCCTTGGCCAGCGTTTCCAGCGCCTGGCGCACGCTGGTGTCCGCCTTCACCGGCTCCACCGCCGCCAGTGCGCCGGTGCGCACGCCGGGATTGTTGTCGTCGAGCAGCGCTTGCAGTACTGCGTTGCGCACGCGCACATCCTGCTTCACGTAGGGTGCCAGCGCCTCGAGCGCCTTCAGGCGCACGCCGGGATTGCTATCATAGCGCAGGGAAAAGACCAGGCTCTCACGCACCCGCGGATCGTCGAGCTTCTGCCGGAGCAGGTCGAGGGAGTCCATGCGCACGCCCGAGCTCATGTTGCTGCGCGCCGCCATCATCAGCAGGCTGCGGATCTCGGGATCGTCAATCGAACCAGCCTTGGTCTCCGGAAGTGTCCTCTCCAGTTGAATCTGCACCTGGCCCTGGCTGGGCGAGGTGATGTTGCGTACGCCTGAGATGACGGCCTCGCCGTGGATCTCCGGCTGGAAGTTGGCCTGCAGGCTGTTCATCGCAAGGCGCCAGGTCGCGCCCACGCCGCCACCGAAGCCGACGAGGAAGATGATCGCCGCCAGCGCCGGCGAGAAACGCGCCTGCCGCATGAACGCCCAGGGGTCGAAGACCAGGCGCCGCCAGCCGTGCACCTGTTCAGTGGTCTCCAACGCTTCCTGCAGTTGCATGCGCGCGGCGGCCAGCAGGTTCGGCGTGACTTCGACGTCCGGCAGCGTGCTCATCTCCTCGTGGAAGCGACGCATCTCGGCCAGCTCCGCGGCACAGGGGCCGCAGCGCGAGGCATGCGCCTCCAGCTCGTGGCGCGCGTCATCGCCAAGCTCCTGGTAGAGATACAGCGGAATATTCTCTTTCACCCAATCGCAATTCATGATGCCAGCTTTCCTTGCCCGTGCGCTTCAGCGCATGTCCGCCAGTGCCGCCCGCAGTTTCTGCGTGGCGCGGAAGAGGGTGTTCTTGGCGGTCTCCTCCGTGGTGTTCAGGGCCTCGCCGATGGTGCGAAGCTTCAAGCCCTGGTAATGCTTCATCTCAAAGACCATGCGCTCGCGCGGCGTGAGCCTGGTCAGCGCCCGCGCGATGCGCGCGCCCAGCTCGCGGCGCATCAGGTCGCGCTCGGGGGAGGCGCCGCTGCGGTCGTCGGAGACGCGGTCGAGCAGGCTGTACTCCTCGCCGTGCTGGTCGTACGCCACTGGCGCGTCTTCTTTCCGCACCGCCTTGCGCCGCAACTGGTCCAGGCAGAGGTTCGTTACGATGCGGTAGATCCACGTATAAAAAGAGCACTCGAAGCGGAAGTTCCCGATGTTGCGATAGGCCTTGAGGAACGCTTCCTGGTAGATGTCGCGCGCATCCTGCTCGCGGCCGGTGAGGTGCAACGCCAGGCGAAGCACCGCCTGGTCGTACTGGCGCACCAGCTGCTCGAAGGCCGCGCGGTCGCCGCGCTGGGCCTGGCGAATCAGCTCGGCATCGTTGATGCGGCTGGGGCTCTGCCCGCCCATAAGCGTCCTGGGGGAAGCGCCGGCCTGTGCGGGTTGTTGCCGCACTGCGCCTGCGCTGTTGGAACCGCCCTGCCCTCGACCTGTGTCCAAACCGCCGCCCGAGATCGTCGCCACGTGGGCCGCCATTGACGAAGCACCATCGCCGGGAGTCAGTTCACCGCAAAGTCTCCCCAACGTTGGCTTGCCTTGGATCAACTTCCGCGCGGGACTGACTTCATCCCTGGATTACCGCCGCAACTTGCTTCGGCTGCAATGGTTTGGACGAGGGCATGCTCGTTCCGTTAGCAGCATTATAGGGGCTGGAAGCTGATCGCAGCTGAGAACCAACGCCGGAGCCACGGATTGACACGGATCAAGAAGACGGTGATCCAGATGGGCCAGTGCGCCAGGCGACGGGTGGCCCACTCAAGCCTTCCTTTGGTGTTCAGTTCCATGACATGCTTTACAAGGTGTCCCGGGACATCCTTTACACTCCTGCGCGAGCGCAGCGAGCGCGGGAGTGTAAACGGCGATGCCTTGGAAGACCAT
>Ga0209777_10005733_pt1 | contig 14212 bp, 18 predicted proteins | sample FrelakmetHBP12HB_FD_187147 | JGI IMG/M metagenome (GOLD analysis project Ga0209777, IMG submission 187147) | Freshwater lake sediment microbial communities from the University of Notre Dame, USA, for methane emissions studies -HBP12 HB (SPAdes)... | ecosystem: Environmental > Aquatic >...
AGTAGGGATCGGTGGATTATTTGGGACCGAGTGTTTACTTCAACGGGTTTTATCGATGTTCAAGAAGACGGTTCTTTGAAAACTAAAGAAGAAAATGATGCGGAAGAATTTTCTGAAATGTGGGTGAGGGGGTAGTGTGTTCGATATTATCCCCAGTGCCGTAAGACCCCGCCATCTATGGCGGGGATATCTATGTCAAAGATGGCTGGAGTACAGAAATTTTGAACAATTATCTTGTTGAAAGTAATTTCGTTGAAAATAAATTTGAAAATAAATTGTTTGAAGAAACCTATTATATTTTAAGTGTAGGATCTAAATATGACGTAAAAAAATACTAGCCGATTTTCCAGATTTAGAGATTCGTTGTCTTTACGGTGACGTGGATGTTTCAGACAGAGAGAAATTATTAAAATCAAGAAATTGGGGGAGGTAGTAAAATGGGGCATTTTTTAAAGGTGTGTAGTGCATGTGAAAAAATGATTACTCAATGTCGTTGTAAGTCACCTGATAAAACTAAAACATTTGAACTTTGCGATGAGTGTAAAAAGAAAAATAATATTGATACTACAGATGGTAGTGCCATATTGTCACCTAGCCCAACTAAAACCCTAATTAAAAAATCTAGAAACGAAAGTTAGTAAAATGCTAGAAGAAAATGAAGATTTTTTAAAAAAATATATTTTTATTGGGGATTCGGTCGTTGATAATGATCTAGAAACAATCCTACCTATCACTATAAAATCCTTTCTATATTTGCTAATTATTGAACCTGTTTTGAAAAGAATCAAATCCTACTTAAATTATTGAGTGTATACGAAAAAGATAAATCACTTTTAAAGAGGTACTATATATGAGTGGTGCAACAGGTTTGCCCGGACCAACTGGTCCTCAAGGGACTACGGGTTCAAAAGGTATTCAAGGACAATTAGGCTATACTGGTCCTGTAGGTGCCAAAGGTATGACAGGGGTAGGTAAACAAGGGGTTACGGGTCATCCCGGTTTACAAGGTCAGCTTGGTCTTACCGGCCTTAAAGGTGATCGAGGGATGACGGGTATTTCAGGATCTAGGGGTGCTACGGGGCTTCAGGGGCTTCAAGGATCTCATGGTGATACTGGTGCAGGAATTCAAGGTGTAACCGGTGTTGGGGTTACTGGACCTTTTGGCGGACAGCAAGGGGAAACAGGTCTTATCGGTCCTCAAGGTTTAACCGGTTCTATTGGTTTAATGGGTGATACTGGTCCATTAGGTTGTACGGGTCTTACGGGTTCACAGGGCACTACTGGTTCGGATGGTCTTCTGGGTGAAACTGGTCCTTTCGGATTTACTGGGTTGGATGGTCCACAAGGAGTTACAGGATTTGTTGGTCCTGCCGGTGTTACTGGAGTACAGGGAGTTCAAGGTATAGTTGGTCCTACTGGTGTACAAGGTATTCAAGGGGTTCAGGGAGTCGATGGTTCAATCGGATCAACAGGTACTCAAGGTATTCAAGGTTTTCAAGGTACTCAGGGTAATGCTGGTGCTACGGGGATGCAAGGAACACAGGGAACACAGGGAACACAGGGAATTCAAGGCAATGATGGTGTAACCGGAATTCAAGGTATCCAAGGCATTCAAGGAAATGATGGCACTACTGGAGTCCAAGGTATCCAAGGCAATGATGGTGTAACCGGAGTTCAAGGTATTCAAGGCACCCAAGGCAATAATGGTGTAACTGGGGTTCAAGGTATCCAAGGAGATATTGGAGTTACTGGGATTCAAGGTATTCAAGGAAACGATGGTGTAACTGGGGTTCAAGGTATCCAAGGAGATATTGGAGTTACTGGGATTCAAGGTATTCAAGGAAACGATGGTGTTACTGGTTTACAGGGTGTTGATGGAACTACAGGTGTGTCGGGTGATATGGGTGTAACAGGTGCTTCTGGGAATTATTTTATTCCTATTGGTCCTGTACCACCGCCACCAATTGAAGGTACATTTTGGTATGACACAATAGCCACAGCTTTAAAGTTATGTATTAGTAGTATGTGGACTCTTGTATAATATATAGTTTTTATATTTCAAGTTGACAAAGAATGTTGATTATATGTCTACACCTTTTACATTTAGAGAAGAAAAAAATCAGGTATTTTACCACGATTTAAAAATATTTATATATGGTACGGATGTTACGCCGTGGATAACGAGTCAAGTAACACTCCAAAGATCAGATCGAGATGGAACTAATAGCTTAAGTTTTAATCTTTCTAATCAATATCGAGCTTTTGAGATTACTAGGGAAAATTTAGGTGAGTTAGATTTAAATGTTTTAGGTAGCCAAAATACTAACGTACCAAAATTTAGATTGACTGATCCTAATACACCACAGGGAATGTATTCAGAGTTGGCGAAGGCTAAAATATATACATTAAAAACTCAAAAAAGTCGTCAGATTCAAGTAAAAGTAAAAACAATGGGACCGGTAGTTAGTGCTAATATGCCCGGTCGAATTCAAAAAGTAACAAGTGAAGATACTAATAACTCTACTGATGACGTGACTAGTAGATATCCAATGTCAGTAGGCTCATTAATTTTTCATAAGTATGATCCAATTAGATTTTTTGTTAAAAATCCTTTATCTCGTAGCGATGATCAGTGGACATGTGAATTTACAGGTTATTTAGATAGCAAGCCATATACTCAAAACTACACTACCGGTGAATCGGTAATTAATGTTACTTGTCAGGATATAAGAGTTTTGCTTGCTTTAATGCGAGTTCAATCAAATCCGTGTGCTCAGATAAGTAATGAAAATATGCTATATGTAACCGGCGGTAATGCTAATGTTGGCGGTAAACAAGGTCTTGCGGGAACCTCTGGTGCTAGTAGTGAAATTGATGCTGGTTTTTTTAATGACTTTGTAGTTTTCAAAGATGTAAATCATATCTTAGCTAAGATGAATTGGCAGCAATCTATCCAAACTTTACTGTTTGGTGTTCAAACAAATGGTACAGCGAGAGGTGGGATAGGTAAATTCAAAGAAGGTTTGACACTTACATATGATCCTTCTAATCAAAATAAATTTAGTACACTTGAGGATTGGAATAATATTGTAACTTTCGGTGTATCCCCTTTGCCTGTATTAGCTGATGTTGCCCCATTAATACCGCAAGGAAGTTTAGAAGCCAACCCTGCTAATTTTACTCAATTCCCTAAAAGTGCCTCTGCTGGAAGTATGGTTCCGGGTACTTTTTTAACTAAGGCACAAATGTATGCTTTAGGTACTTCTACTGTTCCAGATCAGGCAGGTAGCCCAGATGCATGTAAAGTTCATTTTTTGCTACCTGCTACTGGAACACCAAATCAAAATATGATAGAATACAATGTCGTAGAAAGACTTGATATTAGAGTTGAGTTTGTTACTCGATTGGAATTATTAAGTCAGCTTTGTAAAAGTCTAGATTATCAAATGTATGTTAATGGCATGGGGGATCTTATTTTTGAATTTCCTATGTATGATTTTCTTCCAACTGATTATCCGGGCTATGAGAATATATATTCATTCAAAGATCATATTATGTCAGATACGATAAACGATGAAGGCGGTACAGCTATAAGTGCTTTGGAAGTAACCAGTAGGTCACTATTTGAACCCACACAAACACCTATTGAAAAAGGTCAAACCCCTATTCAGACAAGTGGGGAACTTAGAAAAACTATTTTTTCAAATGTATTAGCATCTCGTTTAGGGGTAATTGTTGAGACATATGATGTACCCGGCGTAACAAATGGTCCAAAATTGGCTCAACTGGGGTATGTTGAATTTAATAAAAGAATTTCCAATTTTAATATATTTGATATGCATGTTACGTATAGACCCTTTGAAAATGTTAATAGACCTATTTATCACCAACTGAAAGAAAGATTTGGGATTACTAAATCTGTTACTTATACTTGGCGTGTGCGTGAAGATGCTACCCTAGAAATGGCATTACATTATACAAGAAAACGAGAAAATGATGGCAAGTTTAGATTTATTACGGGTGGTGAAAGACAACCTATAAGTTATAGAAGTATTTTTGGTGGGGTTAGTGTTAAGGGTCAGGGTGTAAATCACACACCTAGCGAGGGCGATGCAACCTCCACACCTCCAACAGATCCAACTAAAACAGCGGATAAAGAAGCGAATCATGGATAGGTAGTAACATGGCTGGAAATTGGCAACAAGAAACCGTTATGGCGGAAGATCGAGAAAGAGCACAACGCAAAAGTCTTATACAGCCTTTTGGTATGTTGGCGCATAGTATTAGTACGGATAGTGAACAAGCTAAATTTTCTTATGCCGGTGCTACAGATAGACAATTAACGGTAACACATCCGTTTAATTCTACTACCTCATGGATAAGAGCTATACCAGAAGAGGGTGTTCAATATTTAGCTATTTACAGATCTGATGAATCTAAGCCACAACCTCTTATGACAGTAACCAGAAACTCGTTAGATCGTAATGATAAATATCGAACAGGTGGTAATCTTTACAGACCATTATACCCCGGTGAAATTGAAATAAGTTCTACTGGTTTAGCTCAAGCTTTTTTCCCAAAACGACCTAAAATGGAGTTACGTGGTGGGATGCTCACTCGTTGGGCAGATCAAGATAAATTGATTTCTGGTGATAGGGCACCTATACATCAAAGACAATTATTACAAAACAAATCTAATATTTTAGGTGACGAGGAAAGATTTGGAATTATTTCTAGACCTAAAAAGTTGACTAACGGACAGTTCTCAACATGGGAGTTATCATACCCACAAGTTGAAGGTGATTATGGTGCAGAACATTATATAAGTATGAAAAATCCTTCAAACGCAAACCCCGCAATTCTTTTTACATCTCAACGTGGGCATGTTTTAGATGCTAGTGGTAAACAAATAATACAATCTAAAACACAAATACCTTTAAGATATTTCGAAAATTATTTCGCTAAAGATGGTAGTTCTACAAAATCTCAAATTGATGAAAAGGGTAATTGGTATTTTGAGCTTGCTACAGCGGCTACCGAGGGCTGGGAGCTTAATGTTCCAGACGGTAACTATACAAAACATATAGGACTTGATGAAAACATTTTTGTTGCGGGTAATTCTGAGCGCAATGTTGGTAAGAGTGCTACCTATCTTATAGGAAACAATTGGAAAAATACGGTTACCAACGATTTTTACTTAACTTCTGAAAATGGTAAAATGAACTTTATTATGAGTTCTGCGGCTAATGCTGGTCAAATGATTTTTAGTACTAAGGGGCATTATTTTATTCTGGATGATACTAAAGGAAGTGAAACTATTTATTTGATGCATAGTAGCGGTAGTCAAATAAATTTAGATAAATCAGGATCTGTTAAATTTTTAGCTACAGATGGTGGCTTGATTTTTATGGATGCTGATACTAGTACAATAACAGCAACATCCGGTGACGGGTCTTATATTAGTTTAACCGATGTTATCACTCTGTCCGATTCAAGTGGAAATCAGCTACTTCAATTTGACGGAACAGATACTATTAACATATCTGCAAAGACTAATATAAATTTGAATGCACCAGCGGTTAATATTGTTGGTGGTTCTCTTAATCTTGGGAGCCTTGCAGCCTTGAGTGCAACACTAGCTGAACCGTTAGCTGCGTTGTTTGATTCTCATACACATGCAAGCCCTACAGGCCCAACTAGCCCACCATTACCACCTATGACGGCGGCTATTGTGAATGCCAATCCGACTACAGCATTTGCATCAGCTTTTGTTAAATTCCGTTCCAATTTGGCAGGGTAGCATATGACAATAATGGTAGTTACTACTGTAGCTATGTTAGGTAATAAAGTAGTATTTAAATCTGTAAATAAGATTCCATTAGGGAATTTACCTACAATACCCTTTCCACCAAAACTACCTTTTTCTTTACCAAAGTTGCCGAAATTACCGAAATTACCAACTTTTGATTTACCAAAATTACCAAAATTTCCAACGACCACATTTAATTTTACGTATACGTTGCCAAAATTACCAAAATTTCCAACGACCACATTTAATTTTACGTATACGTTGCCAAAATTACCTACAATGCCATTACCCGGTTTACCAACAATACCGTTTCCACCAAAATTACCTTTTAGTTTACCTAAATTGCCAAAGCTCCCAAAGCTCCCAACATGGCAGTTACCTCCTTTTGGTTTTAATTTTTCTTTTTCTTTTACGTATACGTTACCAAAACTACCTACAATGCCATTACCCGGTTTACCGACAATACCGTTCCCGCCAAAATTACCTTTTAGCTTACCTAAATTGCCAAAGCTCCCAAAGCTCCCAACATGGCATTTACCAACTTTACCCCCTTTCTTTTTTCCATTTAATGCGCCAAGTGTTTCAGTTACAATCACATTCGAGTAGTAAATCATCAACTAAATGTCTTATATTTATTAGGAATGAACATATGATTAATTGCTTATCGTAGTTAATTTAATATTAAGTTAGTTAGTTCAGAGAGGGAATAAAATGAAACCTGAAAGAAAAAAAGAGATAAGGTCATTGATCCATACCATACCAACGCTGATAAAAGCACATATGGTAAATCAAGCCTTTGAAACTGAAAAGGTTATTGCTGCAACTTTTGATTTATCAGAGCCATTTCTTGAAATACTGGGTGGTAAAGTTCCACCTAACCACATTGATAAAATACAAGAAATCTATAGTGATCTTTTGTATAAAGCATTCAATGTTGGGCTTAAAAGTGGTGAGATAAAATCTAAAAGTGTGGCAATTGATCCTGCCTTACAAGGTGTAGAATTAGATCATGAGTTAGATATCAAGATGCCCATGTATTTTGGTGTTAAACAAGATACCCTAACTCTTTTTAGAGAACAGTTGGGGGATATCTTAAAATCTATTCCAGATATTAAAGAAAATCTTATTATGCAGTTCGATAGGGATATGGAAGGTGCTTATCGGGATGGTTTAAAAGAATACCTTTCTTTAAACATTTCACCTGAACCGGTAAGTGAAAAAAAAGAGGAAGGGGAAGAGGAAGAAGGGGAAGGGTTTGAAGAAGATTTTGAAGAAGGTGCTGATGATAATTTAGACGAGGAAAACGAGGAAATGGATAATGAAAATGAGGTAGATTTAGGGGATGATACTCGGCTTGAAGCACTTGAAGATGAATTGATTGATGAAGAAGATGTTGAAGAAAAACCAGAAACTGAAGAAACTGAAGAAACTGAAGAAACTGAAGAAAATGAAAATAAAGAAAAGCTCAAAGCCAACGTAGTGGGTTCCCTAGATGCTACTGCTATTACAGCATTTAAAGTCTGGGAAAAATATGCGTCATCTGAATTGAAAGAATTGTTTAAAGTACAGGCACAATCCAGTAAGCATAAAGAAAATGCTCAAATGGTATATGGGTTTAACGATTGGTTGATCAAGGGTAGTAAAGCAGAATTTTATATTCCCTTTGAATCAAATATCGTTAAAAATGATGTTGACAGGACAGTTATTCAGCGGCTAGAAAAATATGCTAAACTTTTAAAGAATAGTACTGCTGAAAAGGTTTTAAGGTATACTTTAGGACTACCTGTTAAAAAAGCCGAAGGGGCTTTTAACCTAGCCACAGAAAAAGAAAAAAGTGAAAATGCAGATAGTGGTATTATAAGCAAGCTTGAGGCATATACCAAACTACTCAAAGACCCTACCGCTGAAAAAGTTTTAAGGTATACATTAGGACTCCCAATCAAAAAAGTTTCTGCCGCAACTCAAAAAATGATCGGTCCCTATGACGCAGGGTTGTTAAGAAATAAGATACTTGGGTCATTAAAATCACATTCCATTGTCGAGGCTGATGTAGATAACTATCAAAACATTGTAGTTGATTGTGTTCTTTCTGGCATTGATGATATGCCAAAAGAAGAAGCTCTTCAGCAATTAAATAAAGTTTTAGAAATTAGGGCTTCTAGCTTTTTTGAGTTTGACCAAAAAGCAGATGTCTTAGCTCAAAAATTAGATGAGGCTCTTCAACTTCCGGGGGAAGTAGTATTTGTTAATTTGGACGGTGACTATTGTTTAACATACAATATAAAACCAGATGATTTAAATCGAATACAAGCTAAGAAGGATAAGGAAAACCATTTCCAAAAAAAAATATCCACTGAAGATATGCGGCAAATCGAATGTCTTAGTCGATTAAGCAAATCGAAGACTATACGTGATATAAATAAAGCAAGTGAAAAGGTTGCAAATTATTTGAAACGTATATTAAGCGATATTAGATTTGGAAGGGTTGGTATTGTAGAAGGAAGTTTTCAGTTGAATGCTAACTTAGAGGATATTGTTGCTGAAGTGTTTGGCACACAGGGTTTAAAACATTTTAAGTATTTAAACCAATAGGAAATAGTATGGCAGTTAAGCCGGAAATAATATCGTTAAATGATTTTGTAAGGTTTCATCAGGAAAGTTTTACTTCATATGAATTATGGTTAACTGACGAACTTACAGATTATTTAGTAGCTAAACGAGATTTGGAAAAGCCCTACACATCAATTGTTATAGATATTGATGAAGATAATCCAGTCTATGGAATCAAAGAGAATACTGTTCAATTTAGATTCAATGGCAGATTCTATATTCCAAGGGGTAAAGATTCTTTGGAGATGGATACTGAACAATGGATAGAATTGTTTAAGAAGTGGTTTGAAAAACAAAAATTGGAAGTAAGTATTGATGAAAAAGCTACAGATTTTATTAAATTCACGGCAATGATATCTGTATTAGAGTTACCTGAAAAAACTGAAGAAGAGGCACCTGAAGGTGAGGAACCGGAAGGTACGGGTGAGGAAGAAGAATCATCTGAGACAAAGCCAGAAGGCGAAGAATCTGAACCAGAAGGTGGGGAAGAACCACCTGAAGGTGAAGAAGAATCTGAACCTGAAGAAAAAGAAGAAGGATCTGAGACAAAGCCAGAAGATGACAAGGAATTGCAAGAGTTCGAAAAAGCACTGGGATTTTAATTAAAAAAAGGAAATGAAATGGCAAATAAAATATTAAAGACGTTACATAAAACGCAAATTTCAATACAAGCGGCAATCAATGAAGAAATTGATAAAGTTGTGCTATCTAATAACTATCAAGAAATGATAGATGATTCACCGGGTGATCTATCGGCCAGATATTGGTTAATGCAGTTTTTAGAGCCGTTAAACAGAAAAGAGCTTAAATCAGTTACAGATGGTTTTCTGATTCAACTTTTGAATGAAGATCAAGCTAAAAAATTAGTTAAGTTCTTACTGGTGAGGTTTCCTAATTATTACAAAGAAGAAATGCAGAGAACACAGCAAGACCTGCGTGATGAAGAAGATAATTTTGTAGCACCGGTTGATTCAGATGAGATGTTTGCTGACTAATGAATGGGGGATATGGGATTGGCTTTTGATAAAAAACTACAAGAAATTTTTAATTGGTATGTAGAAAAAAGTAAAGAAGTTGAAAATTTTTACGATTTTACAAATCTTTTGGAAAAGAAACTCACAGATTCAAATCTGAATATGAATGCTGCCATGTTCGTGCATAAGGTATTTGATGAGCTTGAATTTCCGAACAAAAGACTTTGGTCACCAAATTATGAAGATCTTTTAGTTTTTATCGATAGTCTTCCCCAGACAATGTGGAAAAAACATTGGAACGTAATTATGCATAACGTGAAAAGGGATGACTGGGGTCGTTACAATAAAAGATATGCGAAAGCCGCTACTACTTTTATTGAATCCCTTAGTCATGATCCTTTGATTTTAGTAGAAGAAGATTCTAAAAAAAATCTGATATTTAGCGTTTTTCTAGGCGATATAACTGGTAAACTAGGTATAACAAAAGAATATCTTAGTAACAGATACAATGATGTTTATGATGTAATTGAACAAGAATTGGGTTGTGAGAAAATAAAACAATACTTGCCAAAAAACATTGAAGTTCTAGATTGGCCAAATGCCAGTATACTGACAAACGCTAAATATGAGTTTAGAGTTAGAGCACAAAATGATCCTGCTATATTAGATATTCAAAACAATATATTTGTTGCACTTAATAAGTTGGGATTATGAGCAGAGTACTACTAAAAGCATTGCAAAAAGTCATCGCTAGTGATGAAGATGAGATAGGTTCTGGCAAATATGCTTTGACCACGGATAAGAGTGGTAAGTTTTGGGGTAATGCTGGTGCAGGTGGTATTTTTTACGCCAAAAATACTAGTAGATTTTTATTACCCTTTCGTTCTGAGCGTGTAAACGAACCCCATACATGGGGTGTGTGGGGCGGTGCGATAGACAAAAATGAATTACCTGAAGAAGCCATACATAGGGAAATATCAGAAGAAACAGGATATACAGATATGTATAAAATTTTACCTTTGTTTGTTTACACAAAGGGTGATTTTAAGTATCATAACTACTTAATTATCGTAGATGATGAATTTAAACCAAAACTAGATTGGGAAACGGAAAGATATGGATGGTTTCATTTGGGTGAATTCCCACACCCACTTCATTTTGGTTTAAAAGCTTTATTGCCGCATTTAGAACAGAGGATGAAAGGATTACAATTATGAGTATTTCAGATGATAAAATTAAGGTAGCTCTTTCCAAAATAGAAAGTACCAAAAAGAATATCTTTGTAACAGCCGTGTTAAAGGATATTACAGAGATCGAAAAAGCTGAAAATCCTATATTTCAAATGCAGAAATTGCTTGATATGCAAGAAGTATTTGCAGAGCTTTCCGAAAAAACTAAAGACGATTCGATTGAAATCTATAACGGTACTATGGATAGTCTTGCCAATGCTATTTCTGAACATGCTAAAATTCTGACTGAGCAAGCTAAAGAAGCTTTAAGCAAATTCAGTTAAGGATTTTGTATGGGAAGTACTATTAGAAGTAATAGAGATCAAAGATTTAATATTAGAACGTCAAGAGAGCGTAGGGAAACTACTTACTACGGTGGCGAATTACAGAAGACGTATGATGAAAATTTTACTGCTCACTCTTCTGATAGAACACCACCTGCTTTTGTCGGAGAGCCTTCCGATACCGATACAACAGTTGACCATGTTCATGAAATTATAAGAGATCAATTAGCACCTAGAATCCAAACTAAATCTGCTAATGCCGTTTTGGCTGATCGTAGGGAATTTTATTATTATCGTAGAAAACTAAATGGTCGTAGATGTTCCTGTTATGAGACTGAAACGTCACCAGATAATCAATGCCCTGTTTGTATAGGGACCGGTATTGTAGGCGGCTATGAGAAGAATGGGACTATTGCAGAGGTGTTAGATTACACTACCCCGAATCTTGTAATGGTTAATGTAGAGCCTAATTTTGATCAAGATACTAGACCAGTTTATCTTCGTCTTAAAGAAGGTTCTCAACGAGGGTATGTCGAGGGAGTATTACCTATAAAAAATAATCTAGGTAAGATTGAAAATTTCCTTTTGTACCAACCTATTTTTAATCGTGGCACAAGTATTGTTGCTACTGATCCTAATGGTAACTCAAGTCAAATACATGACAGATGTGACTTAGAGCCTTTTTTAAGATTCAATCAGGTAAAAATAAAAATAGAATTCATTAAACTAGATGAACGTCCGGTTATATCCCATTTTTTCCTACGGTATCAAATTAAAGAAGATATGATTATTTGGGGTGATATCCCTCGTGCTGAAGAACAATTTACTGGTATTGAAACTGGTGCATATGAATCATATCAAGAAATAACTATTTTCTTTCCTTATAGACCTATCATTAAATTTAGGAATGAAGATGTTATGTATCGTTGTCACGATGGCCGTATGTTCAAAACAGTACTTGTTAATGAAAACGTAGTAGCTAATGTTTTAACATCTACGGATGTTAGAGCTAGATATCTTATAACTGATATCGATGTTGGAATTACTCGACATCTTTTAATATAATTTTAGGGGATGAAATGAACAAACAAGAACTACAAAACCATTTAAATGCATTGAATATACCTGTGAAGAATAACCGTATTAAGAAATCCGATTTAAAGCGGGCTGTGGCACGTTCTGAGGGCAGGGAGATAACCGCCTCATCAATTCCCTTGGATATCATAAAAAAGGTGATAGAGGCAGTAAAAAACGCTCTCAAAAAGGGTAGGAATAAGCCCGATTTAGAAAAGCTTAATAAGTTCATTAAAACCAAGACTTCTGGGGATTTGATGGACTTTGCCAGAAGTGCTATCGATTATTTTAAACAAGGTAAGTTGGAATGGGAAGATGAGTTTGGTTTATTGCAAGATGAGTATCAACCGGGTGGGTTTGAAATTATTCCTTGGACTTTTTTGAAACGACAATTTGAATATGTATCGCCCAATGTAGAAAAACGACTACCTAGAGCTTTCATGCAGCAGTGTGAAAAATAATTATTACAATCTTCAAGGATTTTGATATGAGTTTAACTAAATTACTTGTTTCTGTATGTGGGAAAAAATTTAGATCATATAATTAAATTTTTAGGAATTTAAGTAGCCTACACTTATTTTTTTAATTTCAAACGCATTATGGCTTTCATCACTTCACGTCTAGAAATAACCTGTAAACGCTCTTTGGTAGGGTGTTTTAATTTTTGTTTTGCAAGTGCAATAAATTTATTTTTTCTATCATCAATCATTGTTGTTTTCCCCTAATAATAGTATTAAACATTATTAAGACATCATCAGTAGTGGTTGTTTGAATCAAAAATAAATCTCCTTTGGTAGTAGATTTTAAGTTATCAATATCAGTTTTGTATATTGATACTAAATTGGATGCATCTTTCGTTATTAGGTTTAAAGCAGGGTATAATTTGTTTGAAATTACTACCCATACAGATTTTGGAATTTCAATTTCTATATCTGAATCGTAACCTTGTTTTTTCATTTCAGGTAAAACATCTTCATCATATACAAGTTGTAGGATTTCCCAATAGTCATTTATGATTTTTTCAGCTTCGAAAAAATTTGCGATTACTTTTCTATGCTTCAAGCCATGTAAGAAAGTCTCAAGACGTTTTAACCAATTTTGTAACTCGCGTTCTAATCGTTCAATCATAAATACTCCCACATATTATATGCATATATTGGCCCAAGCATAACATATTAATAATACTATATTTTAATGTCAATAAAGTATACATTTGCATAATAATTCAACAAAACTACTCAGGCATACTCCACAATGCGACTTTAAAAAAAGGGTGGACTACTTTATTGATATTTTCTTGTAACCTATTCACTAAAAGGGTGGATTACTTTGCGGGTCTTTTAACTATTTTGCCTTCTGATATCTATCAGTCTAGAAGACATAATGACTCCTAAGCTAGCATCTCTGTCCAGTGCTTATTGATAATATCTAGGTATTCATGAGGACATGGTTTCATACCCTCTAAGAATTTCTTCTGAAAATCACTTAGTATCTTTTCCTGATCTTCTGTTAACTCATTAGATGTATCCACCTTACAAATACTGTGGACTTTTATTACTAGTTCCTCGTATAATCGCATTATTAGCACCTCACGAAAAAATTAGGGGGTTTAACTCAGTGTTAAACCCCATTTTTCAATCAAAAATCAAATCTAGCAATCCCTTTGTCGCAACTCCCACACCTACTGCAATAGCCCCAACCGAAAAAATCCCTACAGCAGCACTACCTAATCCCAAGGTAGCTAACCCAGTCATGATGCCCGGACCAGAAAGTCCCGTGATACCAAAAGCAGCGACACTACCTAATGCTGCACCCGAACCGGCAGCACCAGCACCTACATTTTTTACAATTTCTTTTTCAGACATTTTCCATTTCCTTTAATTAAAAATTTTAATTTAAACTTTTGAATCATAAACATCTTAATTCAATTTCAAATTGTTTCTTTTTGTTATTTAGAAATTAGATTTGTTAAGTAATTTTTATCCTCTAAAGAGATATCAATAAAATCTGCCACAGATTGTAATCTATCTTTATAGACGCTATACCAAAAGTCAGAGCTAAACTAGCTAGGAGGAAGGGTACTGTCAATATAATTTATCTTCCGTGTAAGACTCCGGCATTCATGCCGGAGATATAAGGCACCAATTAAGAGTAGCAATTTTTGATATTTTGAGATAGTTAAAAGAGATGCAGATGACTACTATTACATATCAGTATAGAATTAAAGATAAA
>Ga0209777_10005735_pt1 | contig 14211 bp, 13 predicted proteins | sample FrelakmetHBP12HB_FD_187147 | JGI IMG/M metagenome (GOLD analysis project Ga0209777, IMG submission 187147) | Freshwater lake sediment microbial communities from the University of Notre Dame, USA, for methane emissions studies -HBP12 HB (SPAdes)... | ecosystem: Environmental > Aquatic >...
CACAGGAAGGTGAGGCGATAGGCGAACTTCAGGATTTTCCACTGGCCAGCCTCTTTCACATACTCCATATCATATTTGCCCAGGCAGATGAACTGTTTAGGGTTGACACCTCCCATGGAAAAAAACCCGTGAGAGTGCCAGATACCTCTTGCCAGGGTGCCTTTTTTGTTAATCTCGATGAGGGGGTTCACGGTCATGTGCAGACCGAGGAAGCCTGCCGATACCATTCTCTTCTGGTTGAAGACCGTATTCCAGAACCGAGTAACGCCCTCGAAGCCTTCATAGACACCGCTGTCTTCTATCTCCAGGTTTACGCCCGGTGTTTTCTTAGCGAAAAGGAGCGGAACCTCTGACATCCTGCCGAGGTTGTAGAGATGGGAATAGAGCGACTGCAGTTTCCAGATTTCGATGTAGTCTTTAGCCCAGGCGCCCTCGGCGACCTGCTTTTTAAGGCTTTTTACCTCGGCTTCCAACTCCGCCAGTGTCATTGCCATTTTTGCCTCCTTCTTTCATTACTGTGTCTTTTTTCAAGTGTCATTCTGAAAGAGTCCCGATATAATCGGGACGACTGAAGAATCTCGGGGAAGGGTGGTAAGGAAATCCTCACCCCGCCCCGAGATTCTTCGCTTCGCTCAGAATGACATGCTCATGACAGCAAAAGTATCCTTAATATCCCTTCTTTCTATTCACTAAGTTGAGCAGTTTTTTACCGTCCATATAACGCCTCAAGTTCTCGCAAAAAAGCTCCGCAGCGCGCAGCATGTAGTCCTCCATGCCACCGGAGACGTGGGGACTTAAAATAACGTTATCGAAGTCCCAGAGTCGGCTCTCTTCAGGGAGGGGTTCGACGGCGGCAACGTCCAGCCCCGCCCCGGCAATGCGTTTTTCATCGAGGGCGCGTATGAGCGCCTCCTCGTCGATGAGGTTGCCCCGCCCGATATTAATAATGTAAGCAGTCGACTTCATCGCATTAAGTTCCGCCTCCCCGATAATGTGGCGGGTCTCCGGGGTCAGCGGCACGCACAGCACCACAAAGTCGCTTTCCCCGAGCATTTCTTTCATACGGCTTTGCGGTAAAAGCAAATCCACATTCCTGGCTTTGCCCTCTTTTTTCGTCGACCGCCGCGTGGCGATAACTTTCATGCCGAACGCTTTAGACAGGCGCGCCACCTCCCCGCCGATATGGCCCAGCCCCACGATGCCCACCGTTTTACCCCGAAGAGTTCGGGGCGAATATCTTTGCCACTCGCGTTTTTGCTTCATTTGAAAGCTGCGCGGCGTGTCTTTAACGAACATCAGCATCAGCCCCAGGACGAACTCACCGATAGGGGTGGCATGGATACCGCTGACGCCGGTGATGGGCACCCTGCTGCGCCAGATTTCTGTGTCCCGGTGGCGGTCGATGCCGGCGGAAGTTGCCTGGAACCATTTCAGGTTCGGCGCCCGCACGGTGATATTCTGGGGCGGTATAAACCCAAATAGCACCTCCGCCTCCGCCAGCAGGGCATCCAATTCCGCTTTGTGGGAGGTGTCTCCGCGGAATTCCGCCATGACGAGCATGGAGCCGTCTTTCACTTTGATCTTTGGGCTGACAGCGGCAATGCGGCGTAAAACTTCATCATCGGCGTGAGGCATTGATCTATCAAAAGACGGTGTGACTACCAGTACGTTAAGTGATTCCATGTAATTTCTTCTCCTGTTTGGCAGAGTGTTCTTCTATTATATTAGTTGTCGAGAATGTTTATTACAACTTACCAGAAGAGGCATTATAACGTCAAAAATTAGTGTTGAATAACCCGTGGCTAAAAGAGTAAAATCAGTAAAATCCCATGTAGCAGAAGTAAATGCCTGCATAACAATCGTTACTAATACTGTGAAGGAGATATAAGTAATGGAAAAAGAATGGTCGCAGATGACCAAAGAAGAAAAACGCGATAAGAGGATGAAGGACTACATTGAAGGCAACGGCATCAAATTCCGTGATGCCAGGGCGAAAAAGCTCTATCATGAGCGGGTGACGCGGCAGGTGAAAGTGTCGCGCTGCGAGCAGCCCGACCGCGTGCCGGTAAGCCTGCCTGCGGGGCATTATCCGGCGTATTATGCTGGATATAACTTCAAGACCGTGATGTATGATTCCAAAGCCCTGATAGCCGCCTGGAGAAAATACATGAACGACTTTTATGAGGACATGGACTCGTTCATGGGGCCGGGGCTTATCTTTTCCGGTAAAGCTATGGACCTGGCCGATTATAAAAACTATGCCTGGCCGGGACACGGAGTGGGAGATGATGCTCATTCGTTCCAGTATGTAGAAGCACAGTATATGAAAGGCGACGAGTATGACCTCTTGCTTAAGGACCCATCCGACTTTGCCTTCCGGTTTCTGATGCCGCGTACTACCGGCTCAGCTGCCGGTTTGCAGTATTTCCCCCCACTCAATACCATGCTGGGCACGCCGATGGTCGCGGTCCGGCCGTTCACGCGCAAAGAGGTAAGGGATTCGTTTAGGAAACTTATCGCTGCCGGCGAGGCGATGGAGCAGTGGCAGCAAGAGCTGGCGGCGGTAAGTATGGAATCGGTAGAAGCCGGCTTCCCTGCCGGGCGGGGTGGCATGGGCATCGCGCCGTTCGATGTTATCGGCGACTTTTTACGCGGTACGCAGGGCATCGCCATCGACATGTTCCGTAAACCGGAGCAGCTCCTGGAGAGCATCGACATGATTTATGATATTATCGTGCCGAGGATGATTAGCGATATGAACGCCAACGGCGGCTTTTCTGTGATGATCCCTTTACACCGCGGCGACGATGCCTTCATGTCCCGCAAGCAGTTTGAAAAGTTCTACTGGCCTACCCTGAAGAAATATATCGACGCCTTGATTGCCGAAGGTATCCAGGTATCGCTCTTCGCCGAGGGCAAGTATAACCAGCGCCTGGAGTACATCGGCGACTTCCCCAAGGGCTGGGTATCGTGGTCGTTCGACCAGACGGACATGGCTAATGCCAAGAGACTGGTCGGGAAAACGTGCGGTATCGCCGGCAATGTGCCCGCTTCGCTGATGGTGGCCGGCACGCCCAGGGAGGTCAAGGAATACTGCCGCAAGCTCATCGAGACCTGCGCGCCTGGCGGCGGCTATACCCTGGCGGGCGGCTGCACCGCCGATGAGACCAAGAATCCGGAGAACTTCCGCGTCTTTATGCAGGCAGCCAAAGAGTACGGGACGTATTAAACAGTTGCCGGCGAACTTAAAGATAGAGAGGTAGGCAATATGGACGAATCGTTAAACATAGGTAAACAAATAGTCGAGCAAATTTTCGATGGCGCAGCGGAGTCTTATAACCGGGTTGGGCCAAGCATCTTTACGCAGTTCGGCGAGCGTTTGATAGCATACATGTCTCTTAAGCCCGGCATGAGCGTCTTGGATGTTGCTACCGGCACAGGCGCCGCGCTACTACCGGCCGCAAGACAAATAGGCCGGGAGGGCCATGTAACCGGCATCGACCTGTCCGGAGCGATACTAAAACAGGCAGAACGGAACGCGCGCGCGGCAGGCCTGACCAATGTTACGTTGCGTAAAATGGACGCCGAAAATCTTGACTTCCCCGACCGGACTTTCGATGCCGTCATCTGCGCTTTTGCTATTTTTCTGTTTCCGGATGTTAATGCAGCGCTGCGCGAGATATCCCGCATATGTAAACCTGGTGCTTGTTTGAGCGTGACGGTTTTCAATAAGACGATAGAGTTGTTCGCTCCGGCTTTCGGGCTTTTCAGCCAAACGTGTGCGGCATACAAAATACATATATTACAAACGACGCATCATGTAGCCTATGCGCCTGAGGAAATAGAAACTTTACTCAAACAATCCGGGTTCCACTCCATCAAGATGAAAGTTGAAGCTAATGACATTGTTTATGCGAAGGTAGATGATTGGTGGGAGTTTCTACTGATGGGCGCGGCACGGGCGACCATCATGGGTATGGATGAAAAGGTCCGCGCACGCTTTAAGGAGGACTACTTTGCCAGATTGCGTCCGCTGTTCCGCCAGGACGGCTTACACGTGTCTATGCCGGTAGTCTATGTGGTAGCGCAGCAGTAGTTAATAGACTCGCTGTCAGGAATAACCCGGGTTTAAATAAGAATCGAGGGAGAGCCGTTAAGCTCTCCCTCTGTCATTCTGAGCGTAGCGAAGAATCTCGGGGTGGGGGTAAATGCTTTATAACGCCAGCCCCTTACGTTTTTTCTTGGTCTCTTTAAAATCCTTCTCAGGTTTAATCAGCATCACCGGGATTTTGGTCGCCCGGATAACTTTATCGGCAATATTACCCAAATCCCAGCGGCTGAATCCAGATTTACCCCGGCTTGCCATGATGATTAAGTCGGCGGACTCGCTTTCTGCGAACTGGACAATCGCTTCGGCGGGATTGCCGATGACGACCGTGGCGGTAACGTTGAATCCTTTTTTATCGAGCCCCTGGGCGATTTTGTATAGATATTCCCGGGCGGTTTTGAACATCTTGCCCGCGTTCAAAGGTATATTCTGGTTTGCCGCTTTAGTGTTCCCGTAAACGATACCGGGCTGGAACACGGTGAATTGCGGCGGGGTTTCCCCGGTTGGTGTTTCCGGCACGAATTTATCGAACATGTCACCTGCTTTTACGTTCCCGGTAATTTTCTCCGTCACCGATACCAGCAGGACTTCAGAGATGCTGCAGCCCTTCGCAACCTCCTCGAGATGCGGCAATGCCACTTCTGCCAGCTTGGAACCGTCAAGGGGTACCACTACTTTTTTATACATCTAAGCCCTCCCGTATTGTCCTGACATCAGCCGGACAGTGAATTTTGAGTTATGATACATGAACTACTATAGCATAATAGCGGAGAAAAAGTTATAAAATCACCCTTAAAAATATTACGTAATTATAACAATTTTTTAAAGATGTCATTCCGGTGAAAACCGGAATCCAGTGACGTAGTATTGGTTGATTCTGACGTATATGGCACTAATCATGACTACCCGGATACCGACTTGCGTCGGTATGTGAGTGGCTTTAAAGTACTATATACACATCCTGTTTTAAGTTGTAATATCAAAAATATCATCTATTTTACCTGTTAAGGTTGGTTAACATGATATTACAGGCGTTTATAAAAGGAATTACCGGAGAATTCAAATCTTCCTTATCTCAATTCTTGTTTTTAGATAGCAAAGAGTATCATGTTTTCAACAATGTGATTGTTCAGGCTAGTAATGGCACAACACAAATAGATCATGTTATTGTATCTAGATACGGGATATTCGTAATTGAAACAAAAAACAGAAATGGTTGGATATTCGGAGACTATCGTAGTCCAAAATGGACAGAAAAGTTATACGGTAAAACCTACCAATTTCAAAATCCACTGCATCAGAATTATAAACACACAAAAAGTTTGGCGGAAATCCTAAAAATAGACGAGCGTAAATTATACCCGATAATTGTGTTTTGGGGGAATTGTGAATTCAAAACTCAAATGCCGGAAAATGTGTTAAAAAAAGGTTATATTGATTATATAAAAAGTAAAATACAGATTTTACTTACTGTTGAAGAAATAGAGAGAATATCCAACCAGATAATATCAATAAAGAATAATACCCCATTCTTTGGTGGATTCCAGCATACGGCTTCACTAAAAAAGCGTTATGAAAGCATAACAGTCTTCCCAAAGTGTGGAGCAAATCTAGTAGAAAGAACTAGTCAAACTGGTGTAAACAAGGGTACAAAATTTCTTGGATGTAGCAATTTTCCGCGTTGTTCTTACAAAAAATCTCTAAATTAGTTTCTTTACCCCTGTAACTCCTCCAGTATCACCCGCGCGGCCGCTTTATCTAAAGGTTTGTTGTTGTTGCCGCACTTGGGGCTCTGCACACAGCTCGGGCAGCCGTCCTCGCAGGGGCATTCCTTTATCACGTTAAGCGTGGCTTCCCATAGCTCGGTTATCATGTCGTAGCCCTTTTCCGCGATACCGATGCCGCCGGGGTAAGCGTCGTAGATAAAGACCTGCGCCCGGCCGGTGTCAGGGTGTAAAGGCGTGGAAACGCCGCCGATGTCGTTCCTATCGCACAGCGCAAAAAGCGGTAAAATGCCTATTGCCGCATGTTCGGTGGCATGGAGTCCGCCGGCAAAGTCCTGTGCCTTTTCGGCGATGCGGGCGATGGCGTGGGGCGGTATATCGAACCACAGCGCCACGGTGGGGAAGGTAATGGTAGGGAGGTCTAAAGGCTCTTCCCCGATGACCTCCTCCGAGAACTGGCGGTACTTTTTAAAGCCGACGACATCGATAGTCACCTCGACTTCACCCACGCTAACGTTGACCGGGCCGACGGTTTTGGTGTTTTTCTCCTTGAGAACGTGCAGGTTATGGATTTCTTTAGTTTCCGTATAATAATTGGCGCGAGTGGGCTCGGCATAAGCGACTCGGTTAGTCAGGTCCAACTTGGTGATGAGATACGAATCCCCCTGATGTAAATAGATGGCACCGGGGTGTACCTGGAAAAAGGCGACGCTGCTTTCCACCGTCTCCATTAAAGAACCGGTGGACACGTCAACGACGGCGTAGTCCTCGCCGGAGGATGAGCGGATATTAATTTTCTGCGCCGGGTAGGAAATACTGGGCGAGAGATACCATTTACCACGCCTCTCCCGCAGCTGCGCTTCCGCCGCCAGCGAATCCCTCTCTTTAATAAAGTCCCCCCCGAAAATAGCCTCGTCATTGGCATCAAGGGGGCGCTCCCAGGCGGCGCATAACAGGTGGTCTCTCAAAATATAGTGATTGCCCGGGTTGACCAGCACGTGCTCGAAGCCCTTCTGGAAAAAGTCGGACGGGTGGCGCATAAAATACTGGTCGAGGGGATTGTCCCAGGCCACTAAAAAGCTTAAAGATTCCCCTTGACTGCGCCCGCTGCGGCCCGCCTGCTGCCAGGTGGAGGAAATGCTTCCCGGGTAGCCGTCTAGTATCGTGGCTTCCAGGCCCCCGCTATCGATGCCCAGCTCTAAAGCGTTGGTAGCCACTACCCCCAGCAATTTCCCCCCGAACAGCTCTTTTTCAATGCGGCGGCGGTCTTCCGGCATATAGCCGCCGCGGTAGGGCATCACTAATTGCGATAGCGCGTAGCTCGTTTCCAGCAGGCGCTGCTTGGTATAGATATAAATCAGCTCGGTGAGGCGGCGGGTGCGGGTAAAGGTCAACGTGCGGGTGCCCTGCAGAATCAGTTCTGTAAATAAATTCGTGGATTCCCAGTGGGCACTGCGCCGGGCGGTCTTCTTCTCATCCTTAAGCGGGGGATTCCAGAAAACAAAGTCCTTCCAGCCGCGCGGCGAGCCGTCATTATCCACCACCTCGCAGGGAAGGCCGGTCAAACCGGTAGCGTGCTCGCCGGGATTGGCGACCGTGGCGGTGCACAGGATAAACTGGGGGTCGGAGCCATAAAGTTTACATAATCTCCGTAGCCGGCGTAAGACACAAGCTACGTGCGACCCGAAAACGCCGCGGTAAATGTGGGCTTCATCCACGACAACGTACTTTAAGTGACGCAGTAGCGTCGCCCACGACTGGTGGTTGGGCATGATGCCAACATGCAGCATGTCCGGGTTGGTGAGAATTATCCGGCCGTATCTCCTGACGTCCGCCCGCTCCGACCGCGGTGTATCGCCGTCAAAAGTGGCGAGGGATTCCTCCGGCAGCAGGGCAGGGGAGAAAAGCTCGTGGAGCTTGCGGAGCTGGTCCTGCGCTAGGGCTTTGGTGGGGAAAAGGTAGAGGGCGCGGGTGGCCGGCTCCGTCAGCACCGCCTGCATGACGGCGATGTTATAGACCAGGCTCTTGCCGCTGGCGCTGGAGGTAGCGATGATAACGTTCTTGCCGGCGCGCACAAGGTTCACCGCTTTAGCCTGGTGCGAGTACAACGGCGATAGCTTGTGACTATCCAGGCAGTCCTGTAATTCTGGCACCAGCGGCTCATCGAGCTGGCCGTGGACGGCGCGGCGGGGGGCAATGTGCTCGATATGGGCAATCTGATTCTGGTAAGCGGGAGCGGAACGGATTTGGTTGAGGAAAGCCTGGATTTCCATGATTATTACCTTAAACTTCTATCATTTCGATGGAATAATCGAGTATTTCTACGTCGAAGCGGCTGCTCTCGATAAAATGCACCACCTTGGAAATGACCTCGTTACTGTGCCGTTTGTTGTTGCTGATGCAGCATATCCCGATGGTGGCCGCCTGCCACGTATCGTTGTCATCCACCTCCGCCACGGCCACATCGAATCGGCCGCGGACGCGCCCGATGATGGATTTCAATACCTGACGCTTTCCTTTGAGGTCCATGTTTTCCGGAATACGCAGGCTGACCTTGCCGACACCGATATTCATTAATTTTAATCTACCACCCGAGTACAGGAGTGTCAAACAAAAGCCGGCCGGAGTCTTTGCCGTATCTTTTCCGTTATTCCGGTTGCCCGTCCAGATTGCCATATGTTAATATACGGATATAAAACGCCCGTGAACAGCGTTTGTTTGGGAGGTGGTGCTGATGCCCAAGATATACCTGATAGATGTTACCAACCGTGACGGCGTACAGACGGCCAAGCTGGGACTGTCCAAGCTGGAAAAAACCATGATTAACATTTACCTGAACGAAATCGGCGTGTACCAGTCCGAGTTCGGCTTCCCTACCACCAGGCATGAAATCAACTACCTGAAAGCCAACCTGGAGCTGGCGGAAATGGGCGTATTAACGCCCATCCGGCTGGGGGGATGGATACGGGCGGTTGCAGAAGACGTGGAAACAACTTACGATAGAATACCGAATATAAAGCACCTCAACCTTTCCATTTCCACATCCGACCAGATGATTACCGGCAAGTTCCAGGGGAAAAAGAGCCAGAGCAGCGTTATCAAAGACATGACGGGGGCAGTCAAAGCCGCCCGCGCTCACGGCGCCGAATCCATCGGAGCTAATGCCGAAGATGCGTCCCGGACGGATTTAAGCTACTTAGTCGAATTCGGGCTGGCAGCCAAGGAAAGCGGTGCAGACAGGTTCCGCTACTGTGACACCCTGGGCTACGATAACCCCTTCACCATTTACGAGACCGCCAAAACACTGGCGGAGAAAATCAAATTGCCGATTGAACTCCACTGTCACGGCGATCTGGGCATGGCCGTCGCCAACTCTATCGCCGGAGCCAGGGGGGCTATCGACGGGGGGCAGGACGCCTATATTAATACCACCATTAACGGCATCGGGGAGAGGGCGGGCAACGCCGACCTGATAGCGGTTATCCTGGCAATAACCAAATCAAAAGGCTTCGCGGAGAAATACCAGCTAGCCGGCGAGATAAAATTGAAACTGGCATCAAAGATAGCCAAGTTCACCAGCTATGCTTTCGATGTGCCGATACCGATAAACCAACCGGGCGTTGGGTCTAACGCTTTCGCCCACGCTTCCGGCATCCATGCCGATGGCGTCCTGAAAGACCCGGGCAACTACGAGCTATACGGTTATGAGGAACTGGGCAGAGGCGACCCGATACAGGTGGAAACCGGCCGGGAAATCATCGCCGGACAGTACAGCGGCATATCCGGGTTCAGCCATGTCATGGGTAAGCTCGATGTCTCATTTACCAATAAAAGCCGGGCCGAAGCCAATGAAATCCTGGAACTGGTAAGGTACGCCAACGTGGAGTCGCACAAACCGCTGGTGCAGGATGAACTTAAGTTCATCGCCGACTATCCGCAGATAGCGAAAAAGCTCCTGACAATGACACCCCTCGATAGCCAGTATCTGGATAGCTAAAGGCAGGTTTTTGTGCCCTGCTCAAGTAAGGCAGTTAAGGCGCTTAAATGGAAGACGTACATCGCGGGTTTGGACTCGGTAGATGATGCCAGAGTATCGCCATGGATGACCAGGAGCTAACCCGCGTCCTCACGGATATTTACCGCCGTCTTTTCACCCGCTACGGCCCGCAGCACTGGTGGCCTGCCCGGACGCCCTTCGAGGTTATCGTCGGCGCGATTCTAACGCAGTCTGCCGCCTGGGCCAACGTGGAAAAAGCCATCGAAAAACTGAGGAATGCCGGTAAACTGTCCCCGGAAGCCTTGCGACGACTTCCAGAAGCAGAGCTGGCCGGGCTTATCTATTCCTGCGGCTATTACAACGTTAAGGCGCGGAAGCTTAAAGCCTTCGCGGCATGGCTCGGGGAGCAGTGCGGTGACAACCTCGACAGGCTTTTTGCCCGGGATACCGCTGACCTGCGTCAGAAGCTGCTCGCCGTTTACGGCATCGGCGAAGAGACCGCCGACTCAATATTACTGTACGCCGGTTATAAGCCCATCTTCGTCATCGACGCCTATACCCGCCGCATTTTCGACCGCCTGGGAATGTCGCCGGCGCGTCAAAGCTACGCGGACTACCAGGCGATTTTTATGAGCCACCTGCCGGCTGGGGCCGGACTTTTCAACGAATACCATGCCTTGCTGGTGCACCTGGCTAAAGAGGTTTGCCGCAAACAGCCCCGCTGCGGGCAATGCTGCCTGAATCCGGCCATCAAAGCTGTGAGCCACTCCGCCGGGGGCCGGTTTCCCTGCGCCGGACTCATAAGAAAACTTTAAATATCTATCAATCCTCCTGATAAAATCAGCGGTAATATTTCTATTTTTTCATCGCAATTTTCCTGCTATCAGCCCCGCCAAACTGTAATGAAATATTTATATACCGGCGCGGGATATTTATGTCTTAGTTACCGCCTTGCTGTTATTCTGGATACGCTACCGGGTGAAAAGGAACCGGTAGACAACAAGTGAAGCTAGAGAAAAAGCACAGCGTGAGCGGTGCTGTTGCTCTTTGGTAAACAGTGGAGGTTACGAAAATGCGGAAATTCTTTGAGAGGATTTTTAGTAGGGCACGGAAAGACCAGGAAGGCATCACCGGCCTGGAAACGGCCATCATCCTGATTGCTTTCGTGATTGTGGCATCGGTATTCGCTTACGTAGTCCTGTCTGCCGGCTTGTTCTCATCGCAGAAAGTGAAGGAAGCCGTCAATGCCGGGATATCGTCCACCATGAGCGCACTAGAAATAAAGGGCAGCATCATTGCCAAGATGGATAACGGCCTGGTAACGGACATATTATTCGACGTGGGTCTACCCGCGGGGGGCAATTCGGTCGATTTTAATCCGTCCTCGGCAAACGTCAGCCCCCTCGTTATTTCCTATAGCGACGCGGAGAACCTGCTTCCATCGGTGAACTGGACGATTCAGAAACTCGCCACTATTAATGACGATAATCTGCTGGATCCGAATGAGCTATTCCAGGTAGATGTGATATTACCTACCTCGGGCAACGTGAGTATTGGTGCTTACCACAGTTTTACGCTGGAGGTTAAACCCGCCGATGGGCCGACGCTGACAATACAACGGACAATCCCGGGCAGGATAAGCCAGTACGTGAACCTTAATTGAGGTCGATACCGGAATATATCATGAAATTACTAAAATAAGGGGGGAAGAATAGCCTAGAAAAAGAATATTCTGGTTAAATGATATTTCAAATTAGAGACAAGAGGTGATGCGGTTAGCGTCACTTCTTGTTTTTTTGGCCCATAATTCCCGGAGAATCCGGCGTTTATTATCCAGCGGCAGCGGCAGATTATGCTCGAAAAGGTCGACAGCTTCCTTGGTTACTCCAGCCATTTGCGCCAGTCTCTGCTGGGAGATGTGCTGCGCAATACGTAATTTACGGGCTTTGAACCCGAGTTGCGATTCGCGGGTAAAAGATAACACTGATGTCATGATTTTTCCTCTTGTCGTTAAGATACAGCCTCTCCGGCAGTCCTGCCAGCATGGTTGTACCATTTATTTTTAAGGGATTCCCCCCAATTACGACTGTAACGCCAGGGCTATTTGTATTGGTTTTTTGGGTCCAGGCCGGCATACCGAATCTTTGGGTAGGGGGAAAGTAATCATGATAGCTGATAGAGAAACAGTGCTGGTAGCAAGTCGGAAGTAATATCTAAAGCTTCTACAGGCTAATGTTTAAAGTGTAAAAAAATCCTGCCGAAGTTCTTATCATCTTTCTCCAGCCGGTGATAGAGTTTTTTTATATCCGGCTGTGCCAGGAATCGCAATACACGTTTTTTCAGTTGTCCTGATCCCTTACCGGGAATAATCTCTACCAGAGCAATCTTCTTGCGCACGGCTTCCGCGATAACCCGGTTGAGCTCAGCATCAATTGTGAAGCCCTTGTTATAAATCTCGTGCAAATCCAATACAATCTTTGCCAGGGAACGTCACCTCTTTATTAATTCTTGAAAATATGTTTCGACTCGCTGATATCGATGGAAAAACTAAACCCGATTTATCACGTTCTTGGAAACCAGGGTAAAAATACCGGGACTTTCTTTTTAAGCTCCTCGTATCCCGGTCTTCTTTCCAGATTTCTCTTCTCCATGAGGGGAATACTGATAACCATAAAAAGCAGGGTGACTGCCACCGGGCCGATAACCGTCCACCAGTAACCGGAATCCGCGGCTAAGCCGAAGATAAAGAGCCCCCACCAGAAGGTTACTTCACCGAAATAATTAGGATGCCTGGAATAAGCCCAGAGTCCTTTAGCAAAAATTTCTCCGGGTTGCGGTTTTTTCCGTATAAATATTCTTAATTGCGCGTCGGCGATTGTTTCAATCAAAACCGCACCCGCCGTTAGCACTATCGTGATAACGTCAAGTATTCCGAATGGGTTTTTCCCGACCGCTAAGCCGGGATAGAGAGATAAACATGCCAGAAAGACTATCGCCGTCGGCATCATTTCTATCCCTATTAAATCTACCAGCCAGAACCACCCTTTGGCTTTCTTTCTCAAGTCTCGATAGCGCCAGTCCTCATGTTTAAGTCCTTGCCATTGGCGGGCCCAGTTATAGGTCAATCGCAAACCCCACGCCAACACCAGCGTGATAATAATTACGTGCCGTAGCGTTATCACGCTACCCGATGAACTTCCAAACATCCAGAAAAGGGCGATAGCCAGCGGCGCCAAACTCCAGTATGCATCGTAAAAGCTCGCGTTGTGGAATATACGGCCAAACACATAAATCACCAGGGTGGCGGCAATATCGGCGGTAAAAACAATTAAAACTGGATGCAGCCCCTTAACTAAATAGCCGACACTAATTGCTACAAACAAAGTCAGGAGATAGGCAAAAAGATAAAGAGCGAAGACTTTATGCAGGTGTTGGGGCGCGGCGTCTGACCTTACCATTATCGTAAGTAATTTTACTGTCAGGCAATTACGTTAGTCAAACACCGTAAATATCCTCGTGCCTTTTACTCCTTGGTCAAGAGAACAATGGGGAGAGTATTTTATAATACCAAATACCAACGTAACCCTGCGCTATCTACTTGCAAAAAGGGTAAATAGTTTGCTAAGCTTGGTGACAGAATCTAAAACAGGCAGGGAAATTACGTGCCCCCGGACTTAACAGTTCAATTAGCCCCTAAAAATAAAAAGGGCTTGCTCTTGAGAAACCCCGTCATGACGGCGTCCGGCACTTTCGGCTACGGGACGGAGTACAGTCAGCTGTTCGACATCCAGGAACTGGGGGCTATCATCTGCAAAGGCACCACCTTAAAGCCGCGGGAAGGGAACCCGCAGCCCCGTCTGGTGGAAACCGCCTCCGGCGTTATCAATTCCATTGGTCTGCAAAACATCGGCGTGAAGGCGCTTATAAAAGAGAAGGCGCCGGTCTGGGCAGAGTGGCAGGTGCCGGTAATCGTTAACATTGCCGGAGACACCGTGGAAGAATATGGGAAACTAGCGCAAGAGCTGGACGGCGTGAAAGGCATCAGCGGCATCGAGGTGAACATCAGCTGTCCCAACGTTAAATGCGGTGGCGCCGCTTTCGGTGCGGATGCTGAATCCGCCGCTGCGGTAACTAAAGCCGTCAGAAAGGCAACATCATTACCGGTGATAGTAAAACTCACGCCAAATGCCGGGGATATAGCCGGGGTTGCCAGGGCAGTGGTGGACGCCGGCGCCGACGCCGTATCCCTCATCAACAGCGTTAAGGGCATGGCGATAGATATCAAGACAAGACGTCCTGTTATCGGAAATGTTACCGGAGGGCTATCCGGCCCGGCGATAAAACCTATCGCTCTCGCCATGGTTTATGAGGTGGCGGGGGCG
>Ga0209777_10005736_pt1 | contig 14209 bp, 15 predicted proteins | sample FrelakmetHBP12HB_FD_187147 | JGI IMG/M metagenome (GOLD analysis project Ga0209777, IMG submission 187147) | Freshwater lake sediment microbial communities from the University of Notre Dame, USA, for methane emissions studies -HBP12 HB (SPAdes)... | ecosystem: Environmental > Aquatic >...
CCCCTGAAATTCTTTTCGGGGGGTTGCTGGAGAAACATTCGTGATTGCTTAAATAACGATCTATGGCGGGGTTACAAGGTCTCGGCGGAATCCCCCAGGCCGGAGTTCCTTAGTGTCTGAATCACAATTATACTTATTGAAATTTTTCCTCTGAACCGGGGGGTACTCAATATCTATCCAGAGAGGCGAGGCGTTAGCCCATATCTTGTGGTCAAAAATTGCTCAGAAGAAGTAACCGGTCCCGGGGTGAAAACAAGAATGCCGGTTTTGCTTCCAACGGTCGCCGATCTTCCCGCAAGAAGCGGGGTGGATGAACCAAGTCGAGTCCATCTTTTTTCATCCGGACAGGAGGCGATCGATCCTCTCACCTCTCCGTCCGAGGAGGAAATCCCGGACAGTGGCAAGTATCCTGACATGTTTCCGCTTGGAATTACAGGGGTTTTGTCAATCAGAGGGTCATGGACGATTAGGTTTGACAAGCCCACCTATCCCATCTAAAATAGACCTAAGAGATAGGGGAGCTACATATGGCTGCAGAATCTATTTGGAAAATGCTGGGAAAACCTCGGTGGAAAGACCGAGTATCACGATTATTGGTACTAAATTCTTGATCAACTTGGGCTCTCCGATACCGAATATAACCAGGAGATGTGAGAGATCGCGAGTCTGGGAGAACAACCCCCCGACTTTCTTTACCCGAACCCACCTATCCAGAGGGTTTTACTTACATGATTAAGAAACCGACAATGGACTTCGATATCAAAGTGGATGAGTTGACAGAAGACCAGGCCAGGCAACAACTGGCTGAGTTGTCGGAATTGATTGCTCACCACGACCGCCTGTATGAAGAAGCTAGACCAGAAATTCTGGACGCCGAATATGATGACTTAAGAAAGCGCAATGAGGCCATTGAGGCTCGCTTCCCCCATCTTATTCGGTCTGACAGCCCATCCAAAAGAGTGGGTTATCTACCTCCAAGCGGATTAAAGGAAGTTCGTCATTCTGTCCCAATGTTATCATTGAAATTCGTTTATACATTTGAAGCAGTCGATCACGATCTTATTGATTCCATCCGTGGTTTTATTATTGATTTAAAGGATTCTTCCGTACAATTTGATTTTGTCGCAGAACCCAAAATTGATGGTGTATCTTGCTCTTTGCGTTACGAGAATCATCGACTGGTGCAAGCAGCAACCAGAGGTGATGGGCAAGTTGGTGAAGATGTGACCGGAAATGCCAAAACCATCAAGGATATACCCAAGGTACTTCCGTCAAATGCCCCCAATCTGGTGGAGGTTCGCGGCGAGGTTTACATGACAGATGGTGATTTCATTCGGCTTAACGAGCAGCAGGAGAGTTCTGGCGAAAAGGTTTTTGCTAATCCCCGTAACGCAGCAGCAGGTAGCCTCCGTCAATTGGACCCAAAAATTACAGCTTCACGTCCTCTACGTTTTTTTGCCTATGCCTGGGGTGAAGTATCCCGCTCTTTTGCAAAAACACAATGGGAGGCAAGAAATCGTTTAGCGTCATGGGGCTTTAAGCTAAATGAACCCTCCCGTATAGTAAGTAATCTTGAGGAAATCAGGGCTTATTATGAGGAGATAGAAAGTAAAAGGTCGAGCCTTGGATTTTCTATTGACGGAGTAGTTTATAAGGTTAACCGCATTGATCTTCAGGAAAGACTAGGGTTCAGGGACCGCGAACCTCGTTGGGCAATAGCGCAGAAATTCTCTCCTGAAAGAGGACAAACGCATATCAAGTCTATTTCTATCTCTGTTGGGAGAATGGGAGCTTTAACTCCAATCGCGGAATTGGAGCCGGTCAGTGTAGGTGGAGTTTTAGTCTCTCGTGCAACACTCCATAATCAGGATGAAATGGAACGCAAAGATTTCTGGCCCAAAGATCTTGTTATTGTTCAGCGCGCAGGAGATGTAATTCCCCAATTGGTCTCAGTTCTAATTGAAAAGAGACCGAATGATTCTGAGCCATTCGTCTTTCCGAGTCGTTGTCCATCCTGTAATAGTGAAGCTATTAGAGAACCTGGCGAAGCAGTTTGGATCTGCATAGCAAGTCTCAAGTGCCCGGCTCAATTATTAGAGCGTTTAATACACTTTGCTTCACGCGACGCCTTTGATATTGAGGGCTTAGGGGAGAAGAATATTGAACTATTTTTTAATGAAGGATTACTGAAATCACCCGCAGATATTTTTCGGCTTGAAGAGAGATTAGGTCCCTCAGATATTTCCGTCTCTAGTAAACGCGGAGCAGAAGAACTTACGCCACTGCAAGAGCGTGAAGGATGGGGACCGGTTTCCGCGAACAAGCTATTTGAAGCTATTAGAAGACGCAAAGAGATTTCCTTTGACCGATTTATTTATGCGCTCGGTATAAACCAAGTCGGAGAAGCAACCGCAAAGTTGCTTGCGCGTAATTATATATCCCTCACTAACTTTTTAGATGCCATAAAATCAGCACAAAATCGGGAATCCGAAGATTATAAACATCTGGAAAACATTAATGGCATCGGGCCAATAGTAGCTGATAAGATATTAGGCTTTTTCGCTTCTCCTCAGAACATTTCAATTTTGGATGATATCCTTCCACAAATTACGGTCACCGACTTCCAAGTTTCCCGAACAATGACGTCGCAATTGGCAGGTAAAACAATTGTTTTCACCGGGGCCCTTGAGACAATGACACGTCCTGAAGCCAAAGCGAAAGCCGAATCCCTTGGGGCTATTGTTACCGGGGACGTTTCAAGAAAAACTGATTTTGTCATTGCCGGGCCAGGTGCTGGTTCTAACCAACGGAAAGCAAAGGAGCTGGAAATTCCATTGCTTTCCGAGGCTGAATGGCTCGAAATGGTAAGGACTGCTTCAAGGTGAGAAAATATTTTCTTATGAGGCAACAGGATGGGACCAGGCAGACGTCACACAAATCTTATTGCACATTTTGTTAACGGATATGCTGATGGCTGGTTTATGGCTGTCAAAGAATGTTATCGTAATGAGTTAGACATTAAGCTTACAGAGCGGAAGAAGAACAAAAAGCCCTTTTGGGAGTGGACTCAAGGGCCGTATCTCTGTTTTGCTGAGGGTCATTTATTTTATGACACCCCCAAAGCTTATGGGAAATGGGGGCAGGCTCTTAAAGCTATAAGAATTGCCTGCCAAATCACATCTGCGAAACCGACGATTCTTGATAAGAATAGGAATCTTGTTGAAGGTACGGTTACCTTTACGATATATAAACCGGATAAGGAATTTACATCTCTAATAGCCGGTAAAGAATACAAATTATCTCAAAGAGAGTTTGTCAATTTCCTGAGAACTGGCAAACTGAATGAAAAATCGCCTCAATGAACTGAACTAATTCTGCTGCCGAAAGGTAAAGTTCGTTTATGGAAAAGATTTGCTTTCTCGTTCAAGGATCAGCCGAAGAGCCATACAGGTCACATTTCGAAAGAACGGCAACGACCTCTCCGCGTATTGCACTTGTCCAGCGGGAGGGAACGGTCAGTGTTGCAAGCATCGCATCAACATTCTTTGTGGGAATGCTCGCGGGATCGTAAGTGGTAACGAAGCAGACGTACAAGTCGTCAAGTTGTGGCTTCCAAGCACGGATGTGGAAGCCGCATTGAGTACCGTTATTGAGGCGGAGAGACAATACGAGAGGGCCAAATTTAACCTTTCTGCTGCAAAGAAGCGGCTGTCAAGAGCATTCCGAGATTGAAAGCCTCAGGAGCATTCTATCTGAGTACCGTAGGGTTGATTTCTGCCTCTGTCGCATTTTCCTCTGGTGCTTTGGAAGGGACGAGGCTCGAAGCCTCGTGGAATCCCTGGGAGGATCGACCGCTTCAACCGTCTCGAAGAAGGTCGATTACGTAGTCACGGGAGAAGATCCCGGCTCCAAATTCGACAAGGCCAAGGAACTGGGAATCAAGATCCTCACCGAAGACGAATTTAAGACAATGATCGAGTAAACTCTCGTCTGACTTATCTCAAGAATAACGTGACCATGCCCATGATTCGTGTCCGCTGAAAGCTTCCGCGAGATCCTTCTCAATTTGATCCATTTTAAGAATGCAGATTTCTCAGACCCGTTCAGGTTCGGCATGAAGTTTGAGCCCCAGCGCCCGCATCACCTTCAGCACCGTGGCGAACTCTGGGTTGCCCTCGGGTGAAAGTGCCTTATAAAGGCTCTCACGCCCAAGGCCCGTGGCACGAGCGATCTGAGACATACCACGGGCTCGTGCAATCGTTCCCAAAGCATGCATCACCACGGCAGGCTCGCCATCCTCCAGAGCTGATTCAAGGTAGGCGGCCATATCCTCTGGGGTTTCCAGGTATTCCGCAGCGTCGTAAGGTCGAGTCTTGGTCCTTGCCATGATAACCTCCTAAAGATTACGCGCCAGTTCCAGCGCAGTTCTGATATCTCGATGCTGCGTGCGCTTGTCGCCGCCTGCAAGCAGGATCACCAACTCATGGCCGCGCTGGGAGAAGTATACTCGATATCCCGGCCCGTAATCGATCCGCAATTCCGACACGCCCTCGCCGACCGGCTTTACATCGCCAGCAAGACCAAGTTGCAGACGGTCGATTCGGGTTTGAATCCGCGCCCGCGCCTGACGATCATCTAACTCACGCAACCACTTAGAAAACACTTCGGTCTGGCGTACTTCAATCATGATCTCAGTGTATCCTATCGGATACTCTTTTGCAAGAGTTGACTTTTCCCCACAATTTGATAAACTACCTTTGAGTTGCTTCCTGCCTTCGCCGCTCCCTGCCTGGAATCAGACTTCCCTTTGGCAGGCGAGGATCTCCCCGAAATAGAGCCGGTGGTAATCCCCTGCCTTGTAGAATTGCGGGACAATCGTCTTCTCCAGTTCAGACGGGATCAGGTCGTTCGTGTGGATCACTCTGCACTCAAAATGGATCGTACACTCCTTGATGATGGGGGGCGTAACCTTTTCAGATGGAAGGGCTGTAAGGTTCTTCTCTGCAAATTTGTTGTGATCTCTTGCCGAAACGGTTCCACAGTACGTGACCACATCTTTCAAGCGCGGTGGTGCAATGTTCACAGTGAACTCCCCGGTTTCCTGGATCAGCCCGTAGGTGAAACGCGAAGGCCGCACCAGAACAATAAATACGGGTCTGGACCATATCACGCCAATGGTGCCCCACCCAATGGTCATGGCATCGGGAGGGCCTTTGCGCCCCTGGCTGACGAGAAGGACGAGCCCCTCCGGAAAAGCCTTCACCGTGTCCGCCAAACATTCCTTGTAATCAACGATCTTCTTTGCCATCGAATACCTCCTTTTCCCATCCGAGATGAAGAGTTGGAATCCTGGTAAGAATCTAATAGACTCAGGCCAGAGAGTCAATGAGAGATCACCGGAATCCAAAAATGAAATCGAGCACTGTAAAAGAGAGAACGAATGCTTACCCTAAAAAAAGCGTCTTTTTCTTTCTTCGTCAAAGGAAGGTGAATAAAACGGCTGGTAATAGACCGGGGCAGGAAAGTCTGTGAAAGCGCAGGATACGTACGATAGAAGTTAATCATTCCAAAGAACGGCTCGAAGCCGGAGCTTAATCCTCCTCCCGGAGGAAGAGGCGGTGGTATTCCTCGTGGGTTAGGTGGTTCCGAAGGAGGCTTCCTAACCGGTCCGCGAACTGATGAATCTCTTGGTCCGAAAGGCGGGGTCGTATCGCCTCCATCAACCGGTCGTCCGAGAACTTCTGAAGGTATACGACCAACGAGGCTTCATCGATCTCCCTGGAAAGTCCAAATGCAATGGGTCCCTTATAGGTCTCCACAAAGCGATGAGAATATTCGGCCATGATACCTGCTCCGCTCCGCTGCCATGTCGAGTTGTCTGAATCCCTCCCGTCTCTCTTTTCCAAAGGGAGGAGAAAGCTGCCTATGCTTTCTGATCTGTTGATGACTGAAGATACTCCAGAATGCCCCGGACGTTGTTCGCGAGGAAATAGAGTTCTCTCTTTCTTTCCTCCTCACTCAGGTCGGTTAATGACCTGAAAAGCATATCTTCCTTGAGCAGAGCGGTGATGCAGCGGTCGATGATATCTTGATCTCCCGGAAACTCCATCTGATCGGCAATCACATCTCTCCAGAGATAGATCTGTTCCTTATACCGTGTCAACATCTCCCGCGCATCCGGATGGATTCCGAAATGGGCATAACAAATCTCCTTGTCCTTCACCTGGAGGAGCCTGTCAATACTTCCGACAGCCTCCTCCAGTACGAATCTCGGAGGCGTGGAAGGTCGGAGATAAAGCGTGTTGCCCAAATTCCGGAAGACACCTCCTGCCTCTCCGGCAAAAAGGTACCCATCATAGACCATGCTCATATGGTGGGCTGCGTGGCCGGGGGTCCGAATCAACTCGAAACCTTCTGTTCTAAATTCGTCGGAGGAGAGAAGGTTCTCCGCCGGCACAGGATCGATCTCTCCATATAAGAGGGCAATCTCTCCCAGCACCTTTTTGCTCCCCTCCCAGAGCTTTTGAGGACTGATGAGATGACTGATCCCTGCAGGGTGACAGACCACCCTGGCCTCGGGGAAATGTTTGATGAGAGTTCCCACTCCCCCTGCATGATCGATATGGATATGGGTGAGAAAAATGAAATCGAGTCTATGAACCCCCAGATCGTTCAAGGCATCGATTAAATAATGAATGGAGGCCTTGGGGCCAACGTCGACTAAAAATTTCGGTTCTCCGTCGAAAACCCAGGATGAGATAAACCGATCGAGTCCTTCCAGCTTCTGCTTCAGCCCAACAAGATAGAGGCGAGGCCTTACCTCTGGGATGTTCATCTTCACACCTTCCCTTTTTAAACCTCATACCACATTTTATGGGAGACATCCAGACCATTAATTGCGGATTTCGAATTTCGGATTGCGGATTTTAAAATCTTCAATTCGCAACTCGCAATCAGCAATTCGCAATTGACCCTACAGCTTGATCCAGCGGCGCTGCAAACCGTAATACAACAACAACCCTGCCAGGTAAGCCACCCCCATATTCCACATCGCAGTGCCAGCAGTGATGAGGAGAACGAAAAGATTCTGTTTCTTTAATTTGACATCTTTGATGACCAGCGCCAATTCGACTCCGGCAAAAAAGAGGATGACACCCAGAATCGAGCGAGGAAAGACCTGGAAAAGAAGGGCCACCGAGTCGCTCAAAAAAAGTCCGGTGAACAGTACAATCAGGCCCAAAATCACCAGAGCCCCTCCTGTCCTGGCTCCAAACCGGATGTGACCTGCCATGCCTCCTGCCCCATGGCACATGGGAATCCCGCCCATAAACGTACTGATCAGGTTCATAACACCATGATCGATGGAGATCGTTTTAGCTGTTACCTTGCGGTCGGTAAAATATTGGTTATTCTCGGCAACCGTCCCGATGATAGCATTTCCGAGGGTAAGAGGAGCCTGAGGAAGCCCTAAAAGGACGAAGCCAGCAAGAAGGTCTTGCCATGACATTCGTGCAAACGTCAACTCCGGGAATCGAAATCGAATGGAAATTTGAGAAAGTTCTTCCAATAACCCCGGTTTTTGAATAAAGGTAAGGACGATTCCATATCCCAGGAGAACCAGCATAGCCGGAAACCGCTTGCTGTTGAGAAGGAGCAGGGTTATGATAACCGCTCCAATCGCAAACAACGGTTCTCCCCTCATCATACCCAACCCTTCTACAACGAAGCTCAAGCCCAATCCCAGCATGATACCGCGAACTACAGGCTTTGTAGTGATTTTTTCAATCCAGGTGATGGCCCCGGTCAATCCCATCAAAAGCCAGAAGAGCCCTGTAAAGATTCCTGCCCCCCAGATCATTCCGTGGGTAATCGAACCTGCGTGGGAGATTGCCATTCCTCCGATTGCCTTCATCGGCTGAATGGGCACCGGCGTTCTGAAATACAGTCCCACGAAAATCTTAAAGAGACCGAAGGCGACAAGAATTCCGAGGGGGTCCATCTTATTGAGTGTGATATATCCGACAACAAATGGGATCAAGGTCCCCAGGTCCCCAAAGGCGCCAGCAAACTCCATTTTGTTATAGTCGTTTCCCCACAGGCGCATGGGCTATTTCCTCTTTCCTTAAAAACTTGTCTTAAATCTCCGTTTGAATCTTTTCTCTACAGTCGTTTCGAGGTCTCTCAGAAGAGAGTCAACGTTCTTGATAAATTCCTTTCCCTTCGGTGTTAGCCGAGCTCCTCCGTCCCTTCCACCTATCTTTTTATCCAAGATTCTAAATCCTGCTCGTTGCTCGATCTTTTTGATCGCCCCCCATGCATGCCGGTAGGACATCCCAAACTCGTCCGCTGCTCGCTGAATCGATCCCAGTCGATCTACCGCCAAAAGCAACGCCGTCTTGCCACCCCCGAGTACCACTTCGCCTCTGTTTTCGATCCAGAATTTCGCCCTGATCTCCATAGGCAATCTCCTCACAATTCAACCGGCCAAATAATATGCTACAAAAAGCATATTGTCAACAGCCAGAGCCCTGTCATTCTTTTAAACGATTTTGGGTTCGGTGAAAGCAAGAGTGAATGGTTGATTCCTATATCAGTCGCGGGATCCTTCATCAGGGACATCTGATTCCCTTGAAAAATTCCAGCCCAAACAACAACTATGACGATTGTCCTATCGCCCCACGTCCCCTGATTTTGGGCTAGCCAGTAAATATCTATCCGAAGAGCTTATAAGCCAATCCAGCGGCACCTCCAGCCAGTACGATCCAGGCAGAGTTGAGCTTGTAGCGAAAGAGGACAAAACCTGAAATGAGGGCCAGTGCCAGAGTGGACCAGTCGATAATCGCGGCCCTACCAAGCTGCCAGGTGACCCCGGCTATGAGACCAAGGGCACCTACATTGACCCCGTCCAGGAACGCACTGGCCCAGAGCGAGCGGCGCAGGACTCCCACCAGGGGAAAAGCTGCGGCGGCAAAGAAAAAAGAAGGGAGAAAGATTCCCACGGTCGCCAGAATAGCTCCAGGCATTCCTCCTAAAACGTAACCGATGAACGTGGCGGTCGTAAAGACCGGTCCCGGCGTAAACTGTCCCACGGCCACGGCGTCAAGGATCTGTTGGTCCGTAAGCCAGCCGAGATGATGGACAAAGTCATTGCGTAAAAATGCCAGAAGCACGTAGCCGGAGCCAAAGACAACCGAGCCGATTTTGAGAAAGGTCAGGAAGAGACCTGTGAGGTTGAAGGGTACCGAAACCACTCCGGGGACCTGACCCAAAGTTAATCCGATGCCTGGCAGGAGAGCCAGACCCGCACCCCTGCCACCGCCCCTGTCCTGCTGCCAGATCCGCCATCCGTTTTCAACGCCCATCACGAGCAACCCGCTCCCAAAAATCAGCGCCACCGTGCTGAAGCCTGTAAGATACAACACCAAAACGAGCAGCCCGACTCCTGCCAGTAGCGCTCCTTTGACTGCGCTCTTAAGAAGCTTCCACAGGGCCTGTGCAATGATTGCGACAATAACAGGCTTGATCCCGTAGAGAAGCCAAATAGCCTGGGGCATCTTACCGTATTCTACGTAGGCCCATGCAAGGCCAAGAACGATCATCATGGCTGGCAGGACGAAGCAGATTCCGCCCGCAATGAGTCCCTTCCAGCCGGCCCTCTCATAGCCCAGATAAATCGCCATTTCGGTCGAACTTGGCCCCGGGATCAAGTTGGCCGCTCCCAGGAGATCGAGAAACCTCTGTTCGCTTACCCACCCGCGGCGACGGCATAGCTCGTCATGCATCATCGCAATATGGGCCGCAGGTCCACCAAAGGCGATCGTACCGAGCTTCAGAAAAAGTCTTGCCACTTCACCGGTAGAACCCTTTCCGGCCGCTCGGTTCTCGGTCACAATGTCATTTATGGTGCTTAACAATCTCCTCAAATCCTTCCGCCTGAAAGTTCGATGACCCCCCTCCGCTGTGTCGGATTATCTTTTTTCCTAACTGGCCATGAGGGATGATGCTTATTTGCTTGACGGTAAAATGGGTACCTTTAGGGCTTCTTGTGGAATCGTTCCGGTCAGAGATGTCAAAAAGCTATGGATCCTCTCCTTCTGCTCCGTCGTAAGGTCTCTTCCGAGCTGGATTTTACCCATGATCCAGATCGCATCCTCGATGTGGCTCACGGAGCCGTCGTGAAAATAAGGCGATGTCTTTTCAACATTTCTGAGCAGGGGGACTTTGAATACATACTTATCGGATTCCTGCTTTGTCGCCGCGGATCTTCCTTCATCAATTGTTTCGCTCTTTGTATATTTCCAGTAAGGCTCGAAAATGCCGAATTTTTGATACATCTGCCCACCCACGTAGGTTCCGGAATGGCAGGTCACGCATCCTATCTCTATGAATGTCTTTAGCCCTTGCTTCTGCCCCTCCGTAAGGGCTTCTTGATTGCCTGTCAGGAAGGCATCAAGGGGGGAGGGGGTAACGAGGGTCCTTTCAAAGGCCCCAATGGCCTTCCCAAAGTTTTCGGCCCGGACAGGGTCTTTATCCCCTGGAAAGGCCACTTGAAATAAGATGGGATATCCCTCTATTTTCTTCAGAACATTCTCTGCTGCTTCATAAGAGGGCATTCCGAAAGAGGGAGGGCCGATGAGGGCCTGTGTTGCCTGATCCTCCACATCCTTTCTGTTCCCGATCCAGTGAGCCGAAATCTGGCCTGCTGTATTCAATAGGGTTGGTGCGTTTCGAGGATTAACCTTGCTTTGATTTCCGATCGACTTCTTTAACCCGTCCGCCGCATACAGACCGAAGGGATGACATCTTGCACAGCTTACGGTCCCGTCGACGGAAACCCGGGTTTCGTAAAAAAGGATCTTTCCCAGCTTGACCTTCTCAGGGGTAACAGGATTTGCCTCTGACGAGATCACCTGCGGCAGCACCCCAAAAATCTGCTTTGCCTGCTTCAGAAGGTTCTCATCCATTTCGGCGGCACATGAAGCCTTCGTGACGGTAAGAGAAAGAACGATGATAAGAACCCAAAAGACCAACCACCCCTTCTTTCCATTTATTGCTTTTGCCATGGGACCCTCCTCAGCGGTGACATCAAAAAGCTCGGCACTGACATCTACTCTTTCTTCCATTTTAGTAAATTCTATTGGGAGAGGCAAATAGGTAAAGTTTCGTATTTTTGAAAAGGAAGGACTGTACTTCAGGGAAAGCTCTTTCCTTTTCGGTCGCTCCTGACTCAGGCCCGATATTCCCGGGGCAAACCAAGTTTGGAAGTCAACCCTGAAAGGCTTCGAATAAGTGCCGTTAAGTCAAACAGGACCACCTTGGCGATCTATCCGATGCCATAAATCAGAAGGGAAAGCACTCCGCCGGCCAAAAGGATATAGGGAAGGCTGACCTTTTTGTAGAGGGCGATGAAGGCTGCTGAGGCCATGAGGATTCTCGGGAGGTCGACGAGGGAAGTCTTTCCGAAATTGAAAAGGACCAGGGCTAACATTCCGATGAATGACCCAAGAACACCCTGCTCCATCATCCGCACCTTCTCCACCCCTTTCAACCGATCATGGTAAGGGATGAGCAAGACCAAAATGAAGAAGGACGGAAAGAAGACTCCGAGGGTGGCCATGAATGCGCCCAGAAAAGTCAATACTTTGTAACCCACAAAAGTGGCTGTAATCAGAATGGGACCGGGCGTCACCTGACCCAGTGCAATGCCATCCAGGAATTCCTTCGTACTGAGCCAGTGAAGTCGGTCGACCATCTCATACTGGATGAGAGGAAGGGCTGTCCACCCGCCACCAAAGGCCAAAGCCCCGATCTTGGAAAGACTGAGAAAAAGATCCAGAAGTTTTGGATCCACAAGATAAGAAAGCGCCGCTGCCATGCAAAGAAAGGCGGCCAGGAGAGCAATTATCAGGAAATCATGTTCCTGCACTCCTGAAGGGGAGCCTCCAGCGGCCGGGCCTTTGCTCGGTGGTCTCTTAGGCTGGAGAAGAAGACCGGCAACAGCAGCCAGGACAAAAACCAGAACAAAGTTCCACTGAAAGAAGAAGGCAAAGAAGGAAAGGACGGCGATCAGAATCGCCTTCCAGTCCTGGAGAACGGACCTGCCGAAGTTGATGCAGGCATTGAGGATGATGGCCACCACGATGGCCCCCAATCCCTTGAAGAGGGCCTCAATGAACCAGATGGTTTGAAACTTGAAATAGACCGCAGATAGAATTAGGAGAGCGATAAATGCAGGGAGGACAAAGGCGACGGAGGCTGTAAGGGCCCCCAGTATTCCCCTGACCCGATACCCGATGTAGGTCACAATCTGGACCATGGTGGCCCCCGGGATCAACTGGCAGAGGGCCACTCCCCGCATAAACTCTGCCTCCTTTATCCAGCCGTATCGATTTACAGCCATCTCCTTGATCTGACCGATCATGGCTGGGCCGCCGTAGGCCGTTGCTCCAAGTTTAAGAATCCTCAAAAATAGCAGTCTCAAAGAAAGCATATATACCCCCAGAAATACTGGATTGTTTTGAAATAGCGCCAGGCACCGGCTACCGGCGCGGCAACAGGAGTACCGCGCCCCGAACGACCCGGTAATCGTCAACATGCCCGGAGACGGAGAACCCCGCATCCGCATAGTGAACGTGGAAGCGTTCCCCGGGGTGAGAGATTATTCCTTCGAGCGCAACACCGGAATAGAAGCCGAGCAGCGATCCGGTCACGTCGGTTTGATCAAAAACGCGATAGGTTGCATGGCCTTGCGGGCGCGTTCTGCCCGCTTGCCCGCTTTGGTCTTTTTGCGCAGCGGTGGCTCCGGTCACCACATGCCACAAAACGCGCTGAAAGCTCCCCGTTACAGCAAACGGGAACGCTTGATCAGTGCTCAGTCCCCTGCGTGGAGCCGTTTGGAGAACGAACAATTCGAACTCCACCCGCGTCATGTTGTTCGGGATTACCACCTCATCCCAGGCTTCGACCCAGGCCTCGACAAAGAAGACAGCTTCATCGGAGGGCACGGCGGGCTCGATGGCCCCGTTTGCCGAATGCCCTCGGCTTACCAGGAGCTTCCCTTCCCACAGCAAAATTTCCCCACGGAGGTCCTCCAGGGCTCCTATGCCATAGGAGCCCGGCAGTGTGAGGATCTCTCGCAGCTTCACAATCCCCTGGGTGTCGCCGCTGTGGCTCATGCGCTCGAAGTTGCCAAACACGCGAACATCGAACGGCTCTGAAGCAGCGGCCCAGAAGGCCCGGAGCAAAAAGAAGAGGATCAACGCGGGCGACAGGACATGCCTCATGACGTACTCCTTTGCAGTGCTCAGTGGCAAGTCATTTCAAGCCGTCGACAATGAAGATCCTGAACTGTAGACTTTCGCCTTAATATCAACATATTGTGTTCATTCCGTCAAAACTCTCCTGGCGACTTCAAGATCAGTGCACACCCTGACCCGTTGTGTTCATAGCTTCCCTCCGGCAATTTGAATGCCGAGGAGCCTCATCCCCTCCTCACTCTTCATTGAAATGGTCGCAGGGGGTGTGATGATGAGAGAATGAGGTTTCACCTCGGCGGATTCATCATTGACGGTAATCATACCCCTTCCCTGAAGAACACAGAAAAGCACGGTCATCTCCATCTTACAGGGCGGAATCTGTCCCCCAGCTTCCACCGGGATCAACCTGACTTTAAATCTTCCAGCCTGGGAAAGAACATTCTTATCTCTTTCTTCGAATGGATGAGTCATTACATTATTCAAATCGAAAATCTCCATCTCTCATTCCTCCTGTTCCGAACCGTGGGCTCTTTTGTGATGGATCATTCCAGTTTTTTCCTTAGCACGATCACGCTCATCCAGTATAGATCCAATGAAAATGCTGCTAAAAAGGTTATAGAAATCCAATATGGAATAACGCCTTCGGAAACAAGCAAGGAGTTGCGTAATGCTTCCACGCTATAGGTCAATGGTCTTTAAAACATATAAACAAACTGTTTTGTGAAGACATCTCTAAGAAGATGGAAAAGCCACTGTAACCTTCCCGATGGTACGACAAATATGCGGCCCATTGGAGGCACAGAAGTGCTGAAATCAAAGATAATCACACTACTGTCCCAACGTTAATAGAATAGATTCAATTGGTTAGAAGTAACATCCTTTCTTTCTTGGGGTTTAACGTTGCCCAAGGCCTCTAAAAAGGGGCTTTTTTCGAAAAGAGTCACGCTCAAAAT
>Ga0209777_10005737_pt1 | contig 14207 bp, 11 predicted proteins | sample FrelakmetHBP12HB_FD_187147 | JGI IMG/M metagenome (GOLD analysis project Ga0209777, IMG submission 187147) | Freshwater lake sediment microbial communities from the University of Notre Dame, USA, for methane emissions studies -HBP12 HB (SPAdes)... | ecosystem: Environmental > Aquatic >...
CGGATCGGGACTCCGGAAAATGACCTCCAATTCTGGAAATAACGAGAGTCCCTGCTGGTCCCCAGATGGCCGCTATATCGCTTTTAGCTCGACCCGAACAGGTGCATCGAAAATTTTTATTATGAATACCAATGGATTCAATCAGAGAGTATTAACATCATCGAAAGGAGGTGAGTCAAGCCCAGCCTGGTCAAGGCGATTTGAGTAAGCAGCATCCAAATCATTTATCAAGGAGGGTTACCATGAGTAAAAAAAGTTTTGTCATCTTCACCATTCTTTTCCTCTGTTTCGGACTTATGATGTCGGGTTGCCCGAAAAAAACAGTCATGAAAGAAGAACCATCCGTCAAGAAGGAAGAAGCCGTTAAGAAAGAGGAAGCAGCCAAGAAAGAGGAAGGAGCTAAAAAAGAATTCGAAAAGAGTCTTGTCGCCACGAAAACTCCCGGCATTGAAGGGGAGGTTTTTGAAAGCTCTCTGCTCAAGGATATTCGTTTTGACTTTGATAAATATGACATCCGTCCTGGAGAGGCGGCCATTCTGAAGGACAATGCGGCCCTTTTGAAGAAATACCCTAATGTCAAGATCCAAATCGAAGGCCATTGTGACGAAAGAGGAACGGTAGAATACAACCTCGCTCTCGGAGAAAGGCGAGCTAACAGTTCAAAAAATTACCTCGTCTCATTAGGCATCTCCGCAGATCGTATTTCTACAATCAGTTATGGAAAGGAAAAACCGTTAGATCCTGGTCATAATGAGGAAGCTTGGGCAAAAAACCGAAGGGCCCATACCATTATCACAGCTAAATAATGAGGCGGAGCATTCCTCAGGGAGTGTCGATGCTTCCCGAGGAGAGCTTGTCCATGGGAAAAAAATTGCGAACAGGTGATGGCATGAAAGGATGGATTATCTTTTCAATAGGATTGTTGCTTTTTGGATGTGCAAGCACCAAGGATGTACAAATTCTGGATAAGGAGATGGACAAGCTCCATTCTCAAATCGATGTTCTCCAAAAGGAAAATGACTCTGCGAAGAACCAACTATTTGACTTAAGAGCGGAAAATCAAAAGCTGAAGACGGACCTCTCTCTCCAGCTCGAAAATGTTCAATCCGAAATCCGAGCCTTGTCGACAAGTGTTGATGAGTATAAAGAGCTTCTTAAAAGGCCTTCAAAAGAGATGGACCGTTTCAAGGAGGAGATGGAAGGCCGATTGAGAGTCTTAGAAGAAAGGAGAAAAACTCAGGAGGAGAAAGTTAAGGAAATAGAGGATCGCCTCAAGGGGTTAGATGGAAAAACAGCTGGGTCGATTTCGAAGCCAATGGAGTCAGAAAGGTTGGCCTCAACCAAAGAGATCCCCATCGAGCTAAAGGGGATCTCCACAGGGATGGGAGATCTCTATAAAGATGCTTATGAAACCTTACACAAGGGAGACCTAGAAGGAGCCCGAAGAAAATTTGAAGCCTTTCTCAAACAATATCCCAACACAGAACTCTCTGATAATGCCCAGTTTTGGATCGGAGAGACTTACTATCTAAAAAAGGATTTTGAGAGGGCGATCTTAGAATATGAGAAGGCCATTGTGAAATATCCAGAAGGGGACAAAATACCCGCAGCGTTATTCAAACAAGCCCTCGCTTTCTTGGAACTTGGGGATAAGGCGAATGCCAGAAATTTACTCAAGCGGGTGATCGAAAAATATCCCCATTCCGACCAGGCCGAATTGGCTAAGAAGAAGTTAGAAACCATAAAATAAAAAAGGTCCATCCTTTTTTTAAGGGATGGACCTTGTCATTTCTTACCGATTGCCTCGTGCCTTTTCCCTCTACGCAGAAGTTTGTGCCATGCCCTCTCCTTCGCCTCCTGGTGGAACCTCTTCTCCGCTATACCCTTCCACCCAAAGCTCTAATTGTTTGTATTTGGAGAGACCGGTTCCCGCAGGAATCAGGCGTCCCATGATCACATTTTCCTTCAACCCTTTTAAATTGTCCACCTTCCCTGCCACGGCTGCTTGAGTGAGTACTTTGGTGGTCTCCTGGAAGGAGGCGGCGGAGATAAAACTGTCCGTAACGAGAGAAGCCTTCGTGATTCCCAGAAAAAGAGGTTCTCCCACAGCGGGTTTTCCTCCCTCGTTCATGACCCGGGCATTCTCTTCTTCAAAGACAAATTTTTCTACTTGGTCGTCGACTAAAAAGTGAGTATCTCCCACCTCTCTAATCTTCACCCTCTTGAGCATCTGGCGAACAATGACCTCGATATGTTTATCGTTGATCTTGACCCCTTGGAGTTTATAAACCTCCTGGATTTCATCCACTAAATATCGAGCCAGAGCCTTATCCCCCAACACTCTCAAAATATCATGAGGATTGGAAGGACCGTCCATCAAGGCCTCCCCTGCTTTGACAAAATCGCCTTCATGGACGCTGACATGTTTTCCTCTGGGAATCATATATTCCTTGGGTTCGCCCACATCGGGTCGAATGACCACCTTCCTCTTCCCCTTGAGGTCCTTTCCAAATTCAACCACCCCATCAATATCGCTGATCAAGGCATACTCTTTTGGCTTTCTGGCTTCAAAAAGTTCAGCCACTCGAGGAAGACCTCCCGTGATATCCTTTGTCTTCGTCGTCTCCCGCGGGATCTTCACGATCACATCTCCGGCTTCCACCATATCTCCTTCGGAGATGAAAATATTCGCTCCGACCGGCAGAAGATAACGAGCCTGGGAGGCAGATCCAGGGAGATTCATGGTCTTGCTTTTCTCATCCTTGATCGAAATCCTTGGCCGAAGTTCTGCGTCTTTTGATTCGGTGATCACTTTTCTGGAAAGGCCGGTAAATTCATCCACCTGTTCCTGCATGGTCGCCCCTTCGATGATGTCCCCAAATTTCACCCGGCCTGAAACCTCCGTCAAAACAGGGATGGAGTAAGGATCCCATTCTGCCAGGATCTCTCCTTCCTTCACCTTTTGTCCATCCTTGACCTTCAGTTTGGCCCCATAAATCACGGAATACCGTCTTCGCTCTCTTCCGCTTTCATCTAAGACGGCGATCTCCCCGTTTCGGTTCATGACGATCAGGTTCCCTTCGCGGTTCCTGACGGTCTTGAGATTGATGAATTTCGCCTTTCCATCGATCCGACATTCCAGCGTGGTCTGTTCTGCTCGCCGGCTAGCTGTCCCACCGATATGGAATGTCCTCATCGTCAACTGGGTCCCCGGCTCACCGATGGATTGGGCAGCGATGATGCCGATCGCCTCCCCCACAATGACCAACCTTCCACGGGCCAAATCCCTTCCGTAACAGAGCGCACAGACACCCCGTTTCGATTTACAGCTGAGCACCGATCGAATCTTGACCTTATCAATTCCAATATCCTCAATGCGATCTGCCAAGGTTTCATCAATTTCTTCATTCCCTTTGACGATCACGTCACTGGAAAAAGGATCCCGGATTTCTTCCAAGGCCACACGGCCAAGAATTCGTTCCTTCATCGATTCGATGATCTCTCCTCCCTCGACGAGCGATTCGACTTCGATCCCGTCCAGGGTGCCACAGTCAATCTCCCTGATGACTACATCCTGAGCGACATCCACCAATCGTCGGGTGAGATATCCTGCATTGGCTGTTTTCAATGCAGTATCAGCGAGCCCCTTTCGAGCCCCATGGGTGGAGATGAAGTATTGCAGAACCGTCAGCCCTTCACGAAAGTTCGCGGTGATGGGAGTTTCGATGATCTCTCCAGAAGGTTTGGCCATCAAACCCCGCATCCCAGCTAATTGTCGGACTTGTTGGGCACTGCCTCGAGCTCCAGAGTCGGCCATGATGTAAATGGGGTTTAAACTCTCTGTGGTGTGTTTCTCTCCAGAAGGGGCCATCACCTCCTCACTCCCCAGTTCCTTCAACATCACCCCAGCAATATTTTCAGTGACCTGAGCCCAAATGTCGATGACCTTATTATATCGCTCTCCATCTGTGATCAATCCCTCTGTATATTGTTCTTGAACCTTTTCAATCTCCTGCTGGGCTTCTTGGAGGAGTTTCCCCTTATTGGAGGGAATCAGCATGTCATCAAGGGAGATGGAAATCCCAGCCAACGTCGCATAATGATAACCCAAACCTTTCAACCGATCGGAGAGAAGGACCGTTTTCTTATCTCCACCATACCGATAGCAATAGTCGATGAGGTTGGCAAGCTCGCTCTTCTTCATCACCTTGTTGATCAATCGAAATGGGATCTCCTCGGGAAGAATCTCTTTGAGGAGCACTCGACCTACGGTTGTCTCAACAAGTTCCCCATCCAATCGGACCTTGATCCGGGCATGGAGGTCGACCTCATTAGCATCGTAAGCGATTCGGACCTCTTCTGAATTTGAAAACACCTTTCCTTCCCCTTTGACATAGGGACGTTCCCTAGTCATGTAATAAATTCCAAGGACAATGTCTTGCGTAGGGATAATGATGGGTTTCCCATTGGCAGGGGAGAGGATGTTATTGGTGGACATCATCAGAATCCTTGCCTCCGCTTGGGCCTCCACAGAGAGGGGAACATGGACAGCCATCTGGTCCCCATCAAAATCTGCGTTGAAGGCAGCACAGACCAACGGGTGAAGTTGGATGGCTTTGCCCTCAATCAAAACGGGTTCAAAGGCTTGAATACCTAAACGGTGAAGGGTTGGAGCACGATTGAGGAGTACAGGATGCTCACGGATCACTTCATCCAAGACATCCCAGACCTCGGGCCTCTCTTTCTCCAACATCTTCTTGGCGCTTTTGATCGTGGTCACCAAACCTCTCTCTTCCAAACGGTGGTAGATGAAGGGCTTGAACAGTTCGAGGGCCATCTTCTTGGGAAGTCCACACTGATGTAACTTCAGCTCGGGACCGACGACGATCACTGAACGGCCGGAATAGTCCACCCGCTTCCCCAATAGGTTCTGCCGGAAACGGCCCTGCTTCCCTCTGAGCATATCGCTCAACGATTTGAGAGGTTTCTTATTCGCCCCTAAGATCGTCCTCCCTCTCTTCCCGTTATCGAACAGGGCATCCACGGCTTCCTGAAGCATCCGCTTCTCGTTACGGATGATGATCTCTGGGGCATTCAATTCGAGAAGCCGTTTGAGGCGGTTATTTCGATTGATGACTCTTCGGTAAAGGTCGTTGAGATCGGAGGTGGCAAACCGACCCCCATCCAAGGGGACAAGAGGACGGAGATCAGGCGGGATGACGGGAATCACTTCTAAAATCATCCACTCCGGTTTGTTTCCCGATTCCAAGAAAGACTCAATAATTTTTAATCGTTTGGCTAACCTCTTTTTTTTGGCCTCCGAGGTCGTTTCCTTCATTTCTACTCGGAGCTTCTGGGAAAGTTCTTTCACATTGGTATTTCTCAACAGCTCTCGAATCGCATCCGCTCCTTGAGCCGCCACAAAATCATCCCTGTATTTCTCCCTGGCTTCCCGATATCGATCTTCAGAAAGGATTTCGCTTTTCTTCAGAGGTGTTTTCTTCCCATCGAGGACGAGGTAGGCTTCAAAGTAGAGAATCCGCTCTAATTCTCTCAGTGTCATATCCGAAAGGATCCCAATCTTACTGGGGATGCTTTTGAGGAACCAGATATGAGCCACTGGGGTGGCCAACCGGATATGCCCCATCCTCTCCCTGCGCACCTTGGATTGGATGACTTCCACCCCGCACTTCTCGCAGACAATGCCTCGGTGTTTCATCCGTTTGTATTTACCGCAATTGCATTCATAATCTTTGGTGGGGCCGAAAATTTTGGCACAGAAGAGCCCATCTTTTTCCGGTTTGAAAGTCCGATAGTTAATGGTCTCTGGCTTCTTCACCTCTCCGTGGGACCACGATTCAATTTTCTCTGGAGAGGCGATTGAGATTCGGATGGCATTATAACTAATCGGACTTTTCCCCTTCTCAAAAAATGATAGATAATCTTCCAATGTCTTCCTCCTTTGTGATCCGAAAGTGGAGTGTGGAGAGTGAGCTGTGGTTTAAACTACCTTCCACTTTCTACTCTCTCCTTTCCATTAAACTTCTTCCCTTTTCTCTTCAATCAATTCAGTGTCTAAACAGAGGCTCTGTAACTCTTTGACCAAAACATTAAACGACTCTGGGAGCCCTGGCTCCAACGTATGTTCCCCTTTGACGATCGCCTCATAGACTCGAGTCCTTCCTGCTACATCGTCCGATTTCACAGTTAAGAATTCCTGTAAGGAGTGGGCTGCCCCGTAGGCTTCCAAAGCCCACACCTCCATCTCCCCTAACCGTTGCCCTCCGAACTGAGCTTTGCCGCCTAACGGTTGTTGAGTCACCAAAGAATAAGGACCGATGGACCGGGCATGAATCTTGTCGTCTACCAGATGGTGCAATTTGAGGAGGTACATATAGCCTATGGTCACCTTCTGATGAAAGGGTTCTCCCGTCCTTCCGTCATAAAGGATCGTTTGTCCAGTGGTCGGAAGCCCAGCCTTCTTCAAAAGGTCTTTAATCTCTTCTTCCGAAGCCCCATCGAACACAGGGACCGAGACGAAAATTCCTTGTCCCAGCTTGCGAGCCAACTCGATCACCTCTTCATCGGTCGCCTGCTCCAGATATTCATTCACCTCTTTTGAGGAATAGATCTCTTTGATTCTTCTTCGAAGCAATTTGGAGTTGAAATGCTTCTGTAAATACTCCTCGATCTTCCACCCGAGTCCCTTGGCAGCCCATCCCAGGTGGGTTTCAAGGATTTGACCCACATTCATTCGTGACGGGACTCCTAATGGATTGAGGACGATTTCGACCGGCGTCCCATCTTCTAAGTACGGCATGTCCTCTTCAGGGAGGATCCGGGAGATGATCCCTTTATTTCCATGACGTCCTGACATTTTATCCCCGACAGAAAGTTTCCGTTTCATGGCGATGTAGACCTTGACGGTCTTGATGACGCCCGGAGCCAGTTCGTCTCCCCTCTTCAGTTTCGCCAATTTATCTCCGAAGACTCCCTTCACGACATTGATCTGGAGTTCCGCATGATCGAGAAAACGGTGAACGTCAGGAAGAACCCTCTTCCCCTCCATGACATCAATCTCCTTGAGTCGATCGAAGGGGATGGCAAAGAGATGCTCTTCCTTAATCCGCTCTTTGGCTTCCAAATAGAGGCGGTTTTTCTTCTCATCCGCAATTTTATGGGCGGCTCGTTTACCGATCAGATATTTTCCGATCTTCCTTCGCGTACTGTTCTGGATGATTCGGATCTCATCTGCTTGGTTCTTTAACAACCTCGCCTTCTCTTGATCCTCGATCGCCTTCATCCTCTCATCTCTCTCCTGCCCTTTCCGGGAGAAAACTTTGGCATCGATGACGATTCCTTCAATCCCGTGGGGGACTCTCAATGAGGTATCCCGAACATCTCCCGCTTTTTCACCAAAGATGGCCCGAAGGAGTTTCTCCTCTGGAGAGAGTTGGGTCTCTCCCTTGGGAGTCACTTTTCCGACGAGAATGTCACCGGGCTTCACTTCGGCTCCGATCCGGATGATTCCGCTCTCATCCAGATCCTTCAATGCCTCCTCCCCTGCATTGGGGATATCACAGGTAATCTCCTCTTTTCCCAATTTGGTGTCCCGAGCCACACACTCCAATTCTTCAATATGGATAGAGGTGTAGGTGTCTTCCTTCAACAACTTCTCGCTGATGAGGATGGAATCCTCAAAGTTATATCCTCCCCAGGGCATGAAGCCGACCAGGACATTCTTCCCTAATGCCAACTCTCCCATATTGGTCGCCGGCCCATCTGCAATCACCTCGCCCTTTTTGACTCGCTCCCCAATATGGACGATAGGTCTTTGATTAATGCAGGTATTCTGATTGGATCGTTTGTATTTGATCAACGTATAAATGTCGACTCCTGGATCGTCCTCTTTCTGACCATCCTCATCGGCACGGATGACGATTCGTGAAGCATCCACATCTTCCACGGCGCCATCCCTTTTGGCAACCACCGTCACTCCAGAATCTCTCGCCACAATGGCTTCCATTCCCGTCCCGATCAGCGGGGCATCCGTTCTGAGAAGGGGAACAGCTTGGCGCTGCATATTCGATCCCATGAGGGCTCGGTTGGCATCGTCGTTCTCCAAAAAGGGAACAAGGGAGGTGGCTACGCTCACCAACTGCTTTGGAGAAACATCCATGTACCGAATTTCCTCGGGTTTCACCGTCATAAATTCGCCTCCTCTTCGGGCAGAGATGAGCGGGGCGGTAAATCTCCCTTCTCGATCCAGGGGAGCATTGGCTTGAGCGATGGCAGGTTTCTGTCCGTCGATTTCTTCCTCTTCATCCAGAGCAAAAAGATATCGGATATTGTTGGTGACTTTTCCATTGATCACTTCCCGATAAGGGGTCTCAATAAATCCATAGTCATTGACACGGGCATAGGTGCTGAGAGAGGTGATCAAGCCAATGTTCGGACCCTCCGGAGTCTCGATGGGACAGATTCGGCCATAGTGGGTGGGGTGGACGTCCCTCACCTCAAATCCTGCCCTCTCCCGGGTGAGCCCTCCAGGGCCCAAGGCAGAGAGCCGACGCTTGTGGGTAATCTCTGCAAGAGGGTTCGTCTGATCCATAAATTGGGAAAGCTGACTAGAGCCAAAAAACTCTTTGATCACGGCCGAGAGGGGTTTTGAGTTGATGAGATCATGGGGCATCAAGGTCTCTACATCTTGAAGGCTCATTCGCTCCTTGATCGCCCTTTCAAGCCTCACCAGCCCAATGTGATATTGATTTTCCAAGAGCTCTCCAACGGTCCTCACCCGGCGGTTTCCCAAGTGGTCAATATCGTCAACGGCACCCTGACCATCCTTCAGTTTGATTAAGTACTTGACGACCTCGAGGATATCCTTCCTCCTCAGAGTGGTCTTCTCATCTTCCAGAATCTTCCGAACTTTTCCTTGGACATCATCCGTGATGGTCCCATCCTTCAAGGAAGGCATGAGTCCGATGGGATGAAGGATCTTGGCGACGCGTTGAATCTCTTCCGTCATTTCCGGGGTAGCCATCGCTTCGTCAAAATCAAGCCATCCTTCCAAGATTCGGTCGACCAGTTCCCTCCCCCCTGCAAAGGCCGCTCCAACTGCTAGCGCCTCTTTCTTCCATTTCTCGGTGAAGACCAACACTTTGGGAGAATTTCCCTTTAGACCGATTTTATGGTTCAACTTCATCCTTCCTACTTTGGAGAGGTCGTAGCGTTCGGCATTGAAGAAAAGATTGTAGAAGAGTCCGATGGCCGTCTCAATGGTAGGAGGATCTCCAGGGCGAAGTCTTTTATAAATGTCGATCAGGGCTCTTTCGGATTCCTTCTCACGAAGGGATTTGCCGGGTCCAAGAACGGGTAATTTTTCCCTTTCCTCTTGGGTCAACCCGATCTTATCCACCACCAATGTATCCCGCAATGAAGAGCTGACATTGATGTTGTCGATGAACAGGATTTCGAAGGCCTCGATCTTTTTCTCTTTCATCTCGTTCAGAAGCTTTTCCGTGACCTGGTCATTACATTCGGCGATCACTTCTCCCGTCTCAGGGTCGACCACATCCTTCGCCAGATATCGTCCGATCAGATCCTGGGCCTCCACTGAAATGGTATTGATCTTGGCCAACTCCAATTTTTTGAAAGAGTCTTCTGTAATGCGCCGATGTTTTTTGAGGATAATCTTATGCGTTTCCGGATCTAGGATATCAGAGGTTGCCTTCTGTCCCACCAACACATCCCTCGAAATCTCTTTTTGGAATTTCCCTCTCCGGATGAGAACCTTTTCCCTATGATAGAAATAGTCCAAAAGTTCTTCTCCGGTGTATTTGAGAGCCCGGAGAAGGACGGTGACAGGAATCTTTCGACGTCGGTCGATCCGAACATGGAGAAGATCTTTTTGATCAAATTCGAAGTCAATCCAAGATCCGCGGTAGGGAATGATGCGTGCATAATAAAAGACCTTTCCTCCGCTGTGGGGTTTGATTTGATCCTGATCAAAAAAGACTCCTGGGGAACGATGAAGTTGGCTGACGATCACCCGTTCGGTCCCGTTCACAATAAACGTTCCATTTTCGGTCATGAGAGGAATTTCACCAAAATAGACTTCTTGCTCTTTGACAGCCTTGATGCTCTTGGCCTTGGTCTCTTCATTCACATCCCAGACCACTAAGCGAACAGTCACCTTAATGGGTGCCGCATAGGTCATCCCTCTTAACAGACATTCTTCCACATCATATTTCGGCTCGGTGAGACGGTAGTTGACGAATTCAAGAGAAGCGGTTTCGTAAAAATCCTTGATCGGGAAGACGGTTTTAAAGACCGCTTGAAGTCCGATGGGTTCCCGTTTGTCCGGATCCGCATTGGCTTGTAGAAACTGTTCGTAAGATCTCTTTTGAACCTCGATCAGATTGGAGATCTCTAATACTTCTTTAATTTTTGAAAAGTTCTTACGATACCTTCGATAGACAGGGACGACGCTGGCCATAATCACTCCTCTCCCTTAAATAGAAAGTCTCCTCCCTTTCGGACTGCCACTTAACATTCGCTTTGTCCTTCTGGGAAGAGACAACAGTGTCCCTCAACACTTCTGAATGTTTCCCTACTTGATTTCGACCGTTCCCCCAGCCTCTTGAAGCTTCTTCTTCATTGTTGCGGCTTCTTCTTTTGAAACCCCTTCTTTAACTGGCTTGGGGACACCTTCGACAAGGTCTTTGGCTTCCTTCAAACCCAATCCAGTCAGTTCCCTGACCACCTTAATCACTTGGATCTTCTTATCACCAAAACCCGTCAGGATGACATCAAATTCTGTCTTTTCTTCAGCTGGGGCGGCTTCCGCTCCGGCTGCAGCCCCGGCCACTGGCATTGCCGCCACCGCCATCGGTGCAGCGGCCTTGATTCCCAACTTTTCCTCCAGGGCCTTCACCAAATCACGCGCTTCCAACAAAGTTAAACCACCGATCTCTTCAGCAATTTTTTGGATATCTGCCATTTGAAAAATCCTCCTATCTTTATTTCTAACTTTTCCCGCTCCTCACTCTTCCCGAAGGAGGAAGATGAGGGTAAAAGTCATGGTACGGTATTTGTTTCTTCAGGGGGTCGCTGGTTTAGCTGATCGACACGGGCCTGAATGACTCCGAGCGTCTGTTGGATCGCATTGTAGAGAACCGCTCCGAGTTGACTGGCTGTCCCCTGAATCCCTCCCAGAACTTGACCAAAAAGCACCTCACGAGAAGGCATCGTTGCCAGGGCCTTGACCTCTTCAGGAGACGCCACCCTTCCCTGAATTAACCCAACTTTAATCTCAAGGTTGGGTTGTGTTTTGACGAATTCCGATAAAATCTTTGCCAGAAGGACCGGATCTCCATAAGAGATCGCCATGGCTGTGGGTCCTTCAAAATAGTTATCCAATTTCTCCAAATCGGTCCCTTTGGATGCCAGTTTCATCAAAGTATTTTTGACCACGTGATAGGAAATCTTCTCTTCTCTTAACCGTTGTCTCAAACGACTCAACTGCTCAACATTGAGACCTCGGTAATTGGTCAGGACAACAGCCCGAAACCCCTTTACCCTTTCGCCAAGATCTGATACGACCTGTGCTTTCTCTTTCCGATTCAATGAACTCTACCTCCTCCAATGAAGTCCGTCGTCTTTCTTAAGACTTCAAAACATTTCTGACATCCAGTGGATCAATTTTAATTCCAAGCCCCATGGTGGTGGATAAGGCAATGCTCCGCAAATAGATCCCTTTGCTGGTCGGGGGCTTTGACCGTAGGATCATTTCCAAGAGCGTCTTGACATTTTCTAATAATCGACTAAACCCAAAAGAGACCTTTCCTACAGGAACATGGACGACCCCGGCCTTCTCGACTTTAAACTCCACCTTGCCTGCTTTGATCTCTTTGATGGCCCTTTCCAGATCGAAGGTGACGGTTCCCACTTTGGGGTTAGGCATCAATCCACGAGGCCCTAAAATCTTCCCCAATTTACTGACCAAACCCATCATGTCCGGTGTGGCAATCGCTTTGTCAAACTCCAGCCACCCTTTTGAAATTTTCTCAATGAGGTCTTCTCCTCCCACGAAATCGGCACCCGCATCCAATGCCTCTTTCTCTTTCTGACCTTTTGCGAAGACTAATACCCGGACCTTCTTGCCAGTTCCATGAGGAAGGACAACGGTTCCTCGGACCATTTGGTCTGCTTTCTTAGGATCCACCCCAAGACGGATAGCGAGGTCCACCCCTTCATCAAATTTAGCGTAAGCCGTCTCCAAAAGGAGTTTAACCCCCTCCTCCAGTTCGTACCGTTTGCTTCGATCAACCTTGCCTTTTGCCTCTAAATATTTCTTTCCTCTCGTTGCCATAATCCTCTCTTACTCAACCTCCAGACCCATGCTCCGTGCAGTCCCCTCGATCGTAAGAATCGCCCCCTCCAGGTCCACGGCGTTGAGATCTTTGAACTTGATCTGTGCGATCTCCCGAATCTGGTCTCTGGTCACCTTGCCCACTTTGTTGCGATTGGGTTCCCCAGAACCTTTCACAATTTTTGCCGCCTTCTTTAAAAGGATTGAAGCCGGCGGAGTTTTGGTCACAAAGCTGAAGGATCGATCTGAATAGATAGTGATCACCACTGGGATGACCATTCCTTCCTGCCCCTGGGTCCGAACGTTAAAGGCTTTGCAAAACTCCATGATGTTGACCCCATGTTGTCCCAGAGCCGGCCCGACCGGAGGGGAAGGGTTGGCTTGTCCTGCCTGAATTTGAAGCTTTACCATTGCCGCAACTTTTTTTGCCATTGTCCACTCCTCAGATGAGGGCCATCAATTCTTTTCTACTTGGATAAAATCCAGTTCTACTGGAGTCGCTCTTCCAAAGATAGAGACTAAAACCTTCAATTTCCTTTTTTCAGGTTTGACTTCTTCAATGGTCCCGATAAAGTTGACAAAAGGACCGTCGATCACTCGAACGCTATCTCCGGCGCCGAAAGAAACTTTTGGTTTTGCTTTCGAAACACCTTCCTTCATTTGAGACAGAATCTCTTCAACCTCTCCCTCTGAGATGGGGATCGGTTTTGTACCATCGCCGGCGAAACCGGTGATCTTTGGGGTGTCCTTAACGATATGCCACGTCTCCTCGTTCAATTCCATTTTCACCAATATATACCCAGGAAAGATCTTTCTCTGAGAGGTCTTTCTCTTCCCCTTCACCAACTCCACCACGGTCTCCGTGGGGACTAAAATGTTGGAAAAAAATTCTCCCTTCCCGAGATTTCTAATTCGTTCTTCTAAATTCTGTTTGGCCCTGTTTTCGAAACCCGAATAGGTGTGGACCACATACCACTGTTGCGCCATAATGTTTACCATTTGAATGGGGGAGGAAGTCCATTCCGCCCCTTTTAACTCGCTGCCTTCTTCAATAATTCCTTGATGAGATTTGACAGCCCAGAATCAACAATTCCTAAAAAGATGGCGATGATAAAAACGGCTACTAAAACGACAAAGGTACCAGAAAGGGTATCCTTCCTTGAAGGCCAGGTTACCTTTTTCAATTCGGTTTTAACCTCCCTCAAAAATTGTTTTGCTGCTTCAACTTTCTCTTTAATTGAAAATTCCATCTATTCCATTCCAGAAGTAACACGGCAGCCATGAACCATGTGAAATTCATGGCTTGCCATGTACCCCATATGGTACATGGCAGGCCAGGAGGGATTTGAACCCCCATCACCCGGATTTGGAGTCCGGTGCTCTATCCGTTAGAGCTACTGGCCTTTATCCTTTGACTTATAGCATATAGGCTGATAGCCCATGGTTTGAATTTTCTGAACCTTCTCTTGATCAACAATCACTTTGTCTCTTTATGAACGGTATGTTTACGACAGAATCGGCAATATTTTTTGAACTCTAGCTTATCCGGAGTGGTTCGTTTATTCTTAGTCGTAGAATAGTTTCTCCGCTTACACTCTGTACAGGACAAAGTTAAAATATTTCTCATCGAATACTCCTAAACAGGAAGTGTACCATCTCCATTTTATTCGAGGACATCACTGATGACGCCTGCGCCCACGGTCCGACCCCCCTCCCGAATCGCAAACCGCAACTCCTTCTCCATCGCAATCGGCGTAATCAACTCCACCGTCAACGCCACATTGTCCCCAGGCATCACCATCTCCACCCCCTCCGGTAATACCGCCACCCCCGT
>Ga0209777_10005738_pt1 | contig 14207 bp, 9 predicted proteins | sample FrelakmetHBP12HB_FD_187147 | JGI IMG/M metagenome (GOLD analysis project Ga0209777, IMG submission 187147) | Freshwater lake sediment microbial communities from the University of Notre Dame, USA, for methane emissions studies -HBP12 HB (SPAdes)... | ecosystem: Environmental > Aquatic >...
CGGTAGACCCCGTGGGGGGCCATGAAGGGATGACGATTGCCCAACGGCTCTTGAACTGTGCCATTCATGGTGTAGTCCATGACTGCCTCCCCAAGATGGGGGATCACAGTTTCAAGCTGGCCTAAGTCAATGAACTGGCCCTTACCGGTGCGCTTGCGGTAGCGCAGAGCACAGAGTACAGCGAAGGCGGCAATGGCGCCGGCAGCCGCATCACTGTGGAATATGAGCGACTGGGTAGTGGTATAGTCCAGGTCTGGATAACGTGTTAGCCAGGTATGACCGGCCAGAGCCTGAAGTTGGGCGCCGAAAACCGTGCAATACTTGTGGGGTCCGCTGCAACCAAGACCAGGCATACTCAGACAGATGATCGCGGGGTTCACCTCTTTGAGCACATCATAGGTGAGATTCAGTTTCTCCATGGTCTCGGCGGCGTTGCTCTCGAAAAAGACATCGCTCACCTTTATCAATCTCTTAAAAATCTCAACTCCTTGAGGTCTAGTGAGGTCTAGGCAGCAACTTATCTTGTTTCTGCCCAGGGCATGGAACATGACGAAACGGTCCCAGGGCCTGTCTCCCGCCCAATGGTTGACATAAGTTTGTATACCTCCGCTGCCTCCAAAGGTTGCTCCCGTGGTGGGGACAAGAAATTGCGGTGGTCTGGGCATATATCCCCTGGTAATTGTAGGGAAGTGATGGACCGACTCCACCAAGATAACCTCCGCACCCAGGTCGGCGAGGAGCATAGTGGCAAAAGGGCCGGCGAACACAACAGGCAGGGCAACAATTCTCACTCCTTCCAACGGTAGCTTGGCCATCTCACTGTTCTCCTTCTCTTCCCTTGCTAAATAATCCCACCTTCACGAAGTTTAACCAGCTCCTGTTTAGTGTATCCCAGACGCCCACAATATATCTCTTCATTGTGCTGTCCCAGTAACGGGGCGGGCTGTCTGATTTTCCAGGAGGTCTCTGACATCTTGAACGGCGCGCCCGGGTAGGTGACTTTGCCTGTTTCCGGATGGTCGACTTCTACGAAGTACTCTCTAGCCTTAAGTTGAGCATTCTTCAGCAAATCCTGAGGACTATTGACGGGAGCACTGGCGATTTTGGATTTAAGGAAGATATCAAAAAGCTCTTCTTTGGTGTGATCGGCAAGCCAGGAGTACCAGATGGCATCGAACTCCATTCCGGCTTCGGCGCTGTAGATATTTTGAAATCTGGGGTCATCTTTGAGTTCCGGCATTCCCAGAGCTTCAATATATCTTGACCACCACTGAGGCAAGCTCAGGGTGTTAACGAAGCCATCTTTGCAGGGGTAGACACCCTGGGGCATGATGAGCATCCTGACCGCTTCTCGCGGAGGCGGCCAACGGGTGGTTATCACTCCAGCCATGATATAGCTCAGAATATACATGATTCTTCTGTCGGCGCTGCCTGCCTGGGTTTCCATAATGGAGACATCTACATGCTGGCCAATTTCCTGAAATTCTGCAGCATAGAATGCCCCTAGAGTTGCTACTGCAGCAACGGTTCCTGATTGATACTGAATGACGTTACCCCCCAGCTTCAGTGGTTCTCGGCCGGCGATTCCTGTGGAATACATTTCGCCGCCCATAGCATATTCAACGATCTCCGACGCCTTGAAATCGCGGTAAGGGCCGGTTTGGCCGAAGCTGGAGATAGAGACCATCACCAGCCTGGGATTTGCCTTTTCCATGGTACGGTAGTCAAGTCCGAGGCCGGACATGACATGGGGGCTGAAGCTCTCCACAAGGATGTCAGAATCTGCGACAAGCTGCTTGAATATCTTCTTGCCTGTGGCGCTCTTCAGATTGAGGGTGATCCCTTTCTTGTTGGTATTGAGATGGAGGAAGAGGCCGCTTCTCTCGGGATTCGGCTCATCCTTGAAGAAAGGCCCCATTGCCCTCGTGGGATCTCCTTTGCCTGGTCTTTCCACCTTTATCACGTCAGCCCCGTAGTCTGCGAGAAGCTTGGTGCAATAGGGCCCGGCAATGTGCCAGGTCAAATCCAGCACCTTAACGTCTGAGAGGGCTTGCTCTACCATGGATTCCCCCTTGAATTATTTGCATGGCTTATGTATGCGGTTTGACGATTTGGTTATCCCCTGACCAAATACAGCTCTGCATCCTGTTCATTCGGTCGTGAATTAAGAATTCCGGAGTCAAATGAGGAACAAATCTCAGAGGAAAGAAGTGACTTGCCTTCAATCTGCTACTCAGCGCCTGTGCCTCCATTATGCTCACTACTGCCCGGGCAATTTGTGGCAGTCGATTTGATATTTTGAGGGGGGCTTGAATAATACACGCCCCGCAAAACTATGTCAAGGTCTTTAGTAGGCGTGCTGGGATTGATTATTGGTTTTTTGACTTCGAGGGCTAACCTTTTGCTCCTTTTTTCGTTTTAATTATCAGAAGCACAAAAGGCGAGAAGGGGGTGAGATATGAGTGAGGGTTGTTGAGCACGGCGGCCCAAATATTGATAATGGGTTTATCACCTGTAAATCAAACAGGGAGTTTATTAACCGAGGAGTTTACTAATGAATAAGAAGATGTTGCTGATTCTGGGTGTACTGGTGGCTGTGGTAGCCCTGGCGAGCGGAATGACGATAGCCTACGCTAAGGGTAACGGTAATGGCAATGGTAATGGGGTGCAGCAGAGAACCGAGCTCTGTGACGAATTGGTGCTGGGCACGATTATGCAGAAGACCGGCAGCGCAACAGCCGGGACAATCACCTTGCTCCCCCGCGGAGGGAACACTACTGTTAGCATTACTGTCAATTCCGATACCGGGTACAGGACCTGGCTGAGGCCGAATCAGGATGTCACCTTTGATGGTCTGGGATACAGCGACTGGGTAGCAGTGTGCGCCAACAATAATGTGGCCAGGCTGGTAGTTCTGTTACAGGTCCCCCAAAAACCTTTCTACCTCGGGCTTGAGGGCAATGTGACTGCTGTTAACGGTAAGGTAATTACCGGCAGCATAAAAGGCGGTGGCACTTTCACAATAGACCTAACCGGGGTGAGCGGTAACTTCACCGGCGCAGCAGGGCAACCCATAGAGCTTAATATCGGCAAGAATAGCCCTCCTGCCTGGGGGATGCTCCAGGGGCTTTCCATGAAGAGCCTTTCAGAGGGGATTGGTCTCTGGATGAGAAACCGTGGGTGGATGATGGGCCATTAGGCGATTAAGCGATTGCAGGCTATTGATGGCTGGGGATAAGTGGTTTTGTGAAAGAGTCGGCATTAGGCCGAGTTGTATTCAATGATTGGAAGCTTTGCCTGCGCTCCTTCCCTGGGTTATACTGATGACCAGCAAATTCAGGGGAGGAGTCGTAGGTGCAGGATGAGGAGAGCACTGCCCGAGGGCTGCAGAAGCGAGACCCTGACGCCTGGGCTGAGGTTTACGAGAAATACTTCTCCAGGGTGTATCGATACATTGCTCTGAGGGTAGGCGATAAGACGGAGGCGGAGGACTTAGCGGGACAGGTGTTCCTCAAAGCGTTTGAGTCTATCTCGTCGTTCAAATGGCGAGGGGTGCCGGTTTCAGCATGGTTGTTTCGCATCGCGCATAATCAGGTTATCGACTATAGGAGAACAAGTAAGGCAAAACTGCACACGCCTTTGGAGGAATGGTTAATAAGTGATGACGCAGACCCTGTGCTGGAAGCTGAAAGGAATTTGGATATCCATCGGGTAGTCCAAGCGGTGGGGCAGCTCACTCAAGCACAGCGGGATGTGATTGAGTTACGTTTTGCTGGCGGGCTGTCCACTGCCGAGGTTGCGAAGGTGCTTGGGAAAAGTCAGGGAGCCGTGAAAGTGCTGCAACATAGCGCGCTAGTAGCGCTGCGCAAGAGGCTTTCTTCCGGGAGCAATCATGAAGAAGAGTTTTGACGATATATTGGACATATGTCTCGATCGCATCACTCTAAAGGGTGACAGCATTGAGCAATGTCTGGAAAGCTACCCGGAACAGGCGGCGGAGCTCGAGCCGCTCCTTAGAGCAGCCTTATCCACTATGAAAGCTGCCTCTCTTATTGAACCGCGCCCTGAATACAAGAGATTAGCCAGAAACCGGTTGGTCTCGGCACTCGAGGCCAGAGAAAAGAACAAGACGGAACGTCGAATGCCGCTGTGGGGCTGGCAACGGCGCTGGGCTGTAGCTTTAGCGGCGGTTCTGGTACTCATTCTGGTCGGCGTGGGCACGGTATCAGCATCGGCAAGTAGCTTGCCCGGTGATGCGCTGTACCCGGTAAAAACAGCGACTGAGAAGGTGCAGGGATTCTTCACCCTGGGCGGTGAAGCTAAGGCTAACTTCCATATGAAACTCGCGCAGCGGAGACTCGATGAACTCAAGTTGCTGGCTGAGAGCAATCGCAATGTACCACAATCACTCCTGGGAGTAATGAATACAGAGACAAACGGGGCAATTGAAATATTGAGCCGAGATAAAGAGGTCGGAAACAAATCTATTGACAGGCTGATGGGGCTGACTTCTAATCAGAAGACGGTGTTGACGGAGTTAATGGGGAAAGTCACCCCGAAAGCGAAGTTGAGGCTGCAGGATGCGCTGAAGCGCTGCGAAGATGCACATGCTCGAGCGCTCTTACTGAAAGATAAGATTCCGCAAATGAAGAAGATGCATGTGCCCTCTCCTTCTCCGTGATTACGATGCGCTGTTGCCCGATGTATAAAAAGACTAGGTTCGCTCGCTTACTCTCTGGTAATGACCAGGATTCTCTTGACAGGTGGTTCTTCGCCTGTCTGTCTGGTGGGCACTGTCTTCTCGGTGCCGGATGGCTCATCTGAGGCTTTCTGTACTTCGGGCAGGTCTTCGAGGACTTTCAGGAGCGGTGTGGGATTCTCGAGGAGCAGTCTGATGGTAATACCCTTGTCCACCGAGCCACCCAGGTTCAGAATCTCTACTTGAGGGGTTTGTTTCAGGTGTTTATGGAGTTGAAGCATCCGATCCAAACCTATAGGAGGTGGTATCGCTAGTTCTATGGTGCCCTTATAAATACCAGGGGCATCCTGTTTCTCTTCGTGGCCTCGAGACGGGTGCTCAGGGGATTCCTTTTTCGTTTCCTCTCCTTGAGCAGATGCAGCTTTTCCCGAATCCTTTGCTGCAGCCAGGGTATTCTGAGCTTCCTTCTCCGCACCTGCTAATCTTGCTTTGACTAAATGCTCGGCCCTTTCTCTAGCTTCAGCAATAATTCTGTTAGCTTCCTGCTGGGCGTAGGTGAGCGAGGCCTGAGCCTTATTTTCTGCCTCTCTGAGAACATCTCGGGCATGCTGTTCCGCTGCCGTGACTCTTTCCGCTGCTTGTTGCTCGGCTCTCTGCCGGGCATCGACAATGATCCTATCTACGTCTGTTCTTGCTTTCTCCTCCGCTTTTTCTCTAGCTTCAGCCATAATTCTGATAGCTTCTTTTTCTGCCGCTGCCCTAGCTGTGTGTGCTTTTCTCTCTGCTTCTCTGAGAATATCCTGAGCCTGTTGTTCCGATCCCAAAATGTTTTGTTTTGCTTCGGCTATGATCCTGTTAGCTTCTTTTTGAGCGTATGCGTTGATTTTCTCTGCCTTTTCCTCTGCCTGCTTGAGGATTTCCTGCGCCTGCTGTTCAGTTGATACGGCGTTTTCCTTTGCTTCAGCGATGATCCTGTTAGCTTTTCTTTCCGCCGATGCGTTGGTCTTTTCTGCCTCGTCTTCCGCCCGTTTCAGAACGTCCCGAGCCTGTTGCTCTGCTGCAGAGACTCTCTCTTGAGCCTTAATCTTGGCTTTCCGTTCAGCTTCGGCGATAGCCTTGTCGGACTCTGTCTTGGCTTTAGCCGCGCTCTCCTCCGCCTCTTTAAGGAGATGCTTTGCTTGTTGTTCGGCCTCAGCGATTCTTTCCTGTGCTTTCTGTCCTGACTTACGGTCGGCTTCCGCAATAATCTCCTCTGCTTCTGCCTTGGCTTTGTCTGCTGCCTTTTCGGGAGCCTCGGCGATAATCCAGGAAGCTTGTCTCTCCGCTGCTGCTATGATTGCCTCCGCTTTGTATTGGGCTTTCTTAGGGAGCTCCTGAGCCTGCTGTTCTGCATCTGCGATTCTTTGCTGTGCCCTGACTTTGGCCTTGACCTCAGCTTCAGCTATGATTTCATTTGCCTGTATTCTTGCTTTGTCTTCGGCCTGTTTGACGATTTCCTGAGATTGGTGTTGTGCCGCCGTGATCTTTTCCAGTGTTGTCTGGTCTGCTCTTCGTTCAATCTCGGCTGTGATTTCGTCTGCTCGGGCCCTAGCCTTATCTTCTGCGGCCTTGAGAATGTCTTGAGCTTGTTGTTCTGCGTCAGCGATTTTGTCGTGTGCTTTTTGTTCTGCTTTTCGCTCAGCTTCGGCGGCGATTTTGTCCAACTCTGCCTTGGCTTTTTCTTTGGCTTTCTCAGTGGCATCGGCGATAATCCAGGAAGCCTGCTTCTCGGCAGCTATGACAATTGCCTCTGCTTTGACTTGCGCTTTCTTGGGGATTTCTTGGGCGTGGTGCTCTGCGTCTGAGATTGTTTGTTGAGCTATGACTTTCGCTTTAATCTCAGCTTCAGCGATGATTTCATTTGCTTGCGTTCTTGCTTTGTCTTCTGACTGTTTAAGTATGTCTTGCGCTCTTCGGTCGGCACTTCGTTCGATCTCCGCGGTAATGTCCTCGGCTCGCGCTTTAGCTTTGCCTTCGGCCGTTTCAATGAGTGTTTGAACTTGCTCTTCGGCTGCCAATAGCTTCTCTTTAGCTTCCTCCAGAATTAGGTCAGCTTGCTGCTTCGCGGGTGCCTGTATTTCCCATGCCTTGTCCTCTGCCTCTTTGACGATGTTTTGAGCTTGCTCATCAGCGTTCCGCTTAGCTTCGGCGGCGATTTTACTTGCTTCTGTTTCAGCCCTCCCTCTGGCATCCGCGATTATTGCAGTAGCTGTGCTGTTTGCCTTTTCTACCATTTCCATCTTGATGATCACGGCCTGTTTCTCAGCCTCGACTATGGTTTTCTCCGCGAACTTAAGAAGTGAATCGAGAGGCTCAAGTTTCTCGTTGTCGATGCCGGCTGAGGAGTTGTCTGAATGCCTTGCGACTGGTTGCGGCTGGTCAAGTTTTTGTATGAAGTTATCAAATTGATCCGTCAAGCTGGCGACAAGTGATTCCAGTTGTTCTAATTTCTGAGCAAGGTTGTTATCTTGATCCCCTAAGTTGCCGACAAGGGAATCAATATGCTTCAGTTTGTCAGCCAGGCCATTATCTTGCTCTGCCAAGCTGCTAACAAAAGCAGATACCTCGGCTTCATCCAGACCGCTATCAACGATCCGGAACTTTCGCCCCCAGAGTTCCTTCTCCATGGCATTCACATCCATATGTGGTTTATCTGCTATATGTCCCCTATTCAATTCTGCTGAAGTTCGTATTGCTTTACAATAAGATTTTCGTACTTGATTATGCAGAACTTTAGTAGTGTTTCATGTATTTATGCTGCAATTTGATGAATTGCATATTATCAAACAATCGGGATGGCCTTTTTGATGATTTCAACGAACTTTTGATTCAGATGCAGGTTTCGCAAGTACTATGGGCTCCTGCAACCGTTGATGTCGAATGCGTGGATAAGGAACGAGGCCAGGGTCATCAAAGCCAGAGATTGTGGAGAGGGCAGGTCTGATAGAGCTGGAAAATGTTTCTAGACACTGTAGAAGCATCCTCGGTACTGATCTGAAAGCCTACAGCCACAAGTAGTCGCGTCTATTTCTTTGTGTTCACTATGATTCTTTTGACGGGTGCTCTTTCACCGGTTTTCTTGGTCGAGGGCGTCATCTCGGCGTCTTGTGGCGCGTCTGCAGTTGTCTCGACCTCCGGGAGGTCTTCCAGGATTTTACGAAGCGGGGTAGGATTCTCCAGCGAAACTCTAATTGTTATACTCTTGTCAGCGGAAACCCCAAGATTCAGGACCTCTATATTGGGGATATTCCTCAGATGCTTGTGAAGTTGCAGCATCCGGTCTAAACCAAGGGGAGGCGGAATGACCAGTTCTACGTTGCCCTCATAGATGTCAGGGCTTTCCTGCACTTCTACCTTTTCCTCAGGTGGAGGCGGCTGCTTTTGTGATTCCTTGGTCTTCCTCTCTGCTTTCACATGCACAACTGGTTCCGGTTTAACTGGCTCCGACTCTTTGCCCTCCGCTGTTGGAGGTATGATTGTGGTCTCGTCAATTTCTTCCAAGCTCGAAAGCAGTCCCTGATAGACCTTCTTGAGCTTTTCCTTTATCTCACCCTCTGCTATTCTCTTACTTCTTTTTAGCACCTGTTCTGATTTTTGCTTGATAAGATGTGCCTCTTCCTCAGCCTTGGCCCTCGCCGCCTCCAACATACTCTGGGCTTCTTTTTCCGCGCTGGCGGTTCTTGCGTTCACTAAGTCCTCGGCCTTTTCTTTTGCCTCGGCGATAATCTTGTTAGCTTTCCTTTCAGCATTTATCCTGATTGAGTCTGTTTTTTCCTCTGCTGCTTTGAGCATTTCCTGGGCTTGCTGTTCTGTTGCCATAGCGTTTTGCTTGGCTTCGGCAATGATCCTGTTTGCTTCATCATTAACATTCGTGTTAATCGAGTCTGCTTTTTCCTCTGCTGCTTTGAGCATTTCCTGGGCTTGCTGTTCTGTTGCTACGGCGCTCTGTTTGGCTTCAGCAACAATATTATTGGCTTCGTCATTTGCACTTATCTTAATTGATTCCGCTTTTTCTTCTGCTGCGGTAAGCATAAGTTGCGCTTGTTGTTCTGCTGCTGCGATTTTTTCTTGTGCGCTCTGTCTTGCTTTTCGCTCACCCTCAGAGATGATTCTCTCTATTTCTTTTCTGGCTTTCTCTTCAGCTTCTGCGATAATCGAAGCAGCGCTGGCGTTAGCTTTTTCCTCAGCTTCCTTCTTGATACCCTGAGCCTGCTTATTAGCCTCGATTACCGTTCTCTCTGCAAGCTTTGTGAGCGAATCCAGGTGCTCCAGCTTACTGGCAAGAGCATTGTTTTGATCTATCAGGCCGCCAATAAAAGAGAATACTTCAGCTTCATCCAACCCGTTTTTGACTATTTTGAACTTTCGCCCCCAGAGTTCTCTTATCTTGCCGTCGCTCGTATCCATAGCTTTGCATCCTTTCTCGGCTCACTGTGACATGATTTTAATAATACCTAACTTATCCTACAATGGGAGTTTAGTACCTATCCCCCCTAGGACTTTAGTATGGTTATGGGGGTGCGTCTCTGGTCGGGCAAAGGCAACGGTAATAATATCTTGATTTTTGATTGCTTTTTGTCATAAAGTAACACGTCCGAGGAGTTGTGTCAAAGCCTCCTGGTTGTTACCAGTCAAAGCTAACAATACTATACGAAACTTGACATATTGTTAAATTTGTTGTATATACCTACCCTACATGGTACTTTAGTAGTATTCGCAAAGGAAAGTATGGAGCAAGAGGTCGGCTTGACCATGAAAAAAGGGAGCACAGGGTGTGGTGGGCGGGATGACATAAAAATAACGGTATCAAGGAAGAAGAATGAAGGCGGCCTTTTTGTGAGCGATTGTGACTTGGTGGTGGATGAGGTGGCGCTAATATGCTCGTGTCAACTTTCTTGACCAGAGACTCTTAGGCAGAGCGTATCTTAATCTGAGGAAGGTTTGTGATACCGGATGTCAAGTGAAATTGGAATTTTTTCAGAAAGTGGCGTCAAGGAGGCCCCTCAGCAACGCCGTGGGCTGGCCCGCCTCGATATTTGGAATCTCTATTCGTATGTTTATGATTTCCTACCGAGATATTTCAGGTCGTATCAAAAACTGTTGGCCGATGTTGTATCAGCGGTGGAGGCCAATACTCCCAAGGGCGGTAGAATACTAGATTCAGGTTGCGGTACAGGCAACTTCTCAGTCGGACTAGGTCTGAGAGGTTACGAAGTTGTAGGTATAGATATATCGAATGCAATGTTAGAAAGGGCAAGGATAAAAAAGAAGAAGGCAGGTTTGGGAAATGTTGAGTTCAATGAGTGGGACATAGAAAAAGGTCTTGCCCTGTATCCGGATGCTAACTTCGACTGCGTTATTTCTGTTCATGCTTTATACACTTTGCGAGAACCTGAGGCTGCTATCCGTGAGTACTTGAGGGTGCTCAAGCCATCAGGTCACTTCATTATGGCTGAACCTCGTTACCCGATAAGGATAATTCCAATTGCTAAGGAGATCTATCGTGAGGGCGGCTTGACGGATGTCGCTAGACTTCTTTTGACTCAATCGGGGGTGGGGGTTTGTAATTTGCTCATCGGTAAAAGGCTGAGAGATGGTAGTTATCATTACTGGGATGAGGAGAGACCGAGAAAGGTACTCCAAGACGCTAGCTTCAGGATTGATAGTGTGGTGCCTGCATATGCCGCAGGTTCTGACTTGCTGACAACTGCGGTGAAGCCTAGACACTGCTTTCAAATGAGCGGTTATAAGTTCTTAAGTGCTGATAGTCGTGAAGACCTGGAGAAGGTTTGGAGATTGCGATATCAAGTTTACTGCGTAGAGTTGGGTTTCGAGCCTACGAACAAGAGCGGACTTGAGCGTGATAAATACGATGAATACGCGATTAATTTCTTGGCTGTGGACGAAAACAACGGAGCTGTGGGCGCGATTCGATTGGTTCATAACAATCCAATAGGATTTCCCATGGATTCGGATTTTCCCTTGACAGACTATATGAAAACGCACGGCATATCGAGAGCTCTCGAGATTGGAAGGTTTGCCATTAATAATAGTGTTAGTCGTGATGCTCATATCAGTGCAGCCTTGGGTCTATTCAAGTGCCTGTATGATTACTGCTGTGAGACAGGGACGTACGATATATTTGCTGTTACAAACCCAAAAACCATGGAAAAATATGGAATGCCTGGAGTCAACGTTATCGGAGAACCATTCAGGTATTCGAAGCCTTTAACCGCGGGATTGTGGGTTCCAGTGCACGCCAATATTCGCGCGGCTCGGGAAGGATACGAAAACTATTTAGCGCGTGGGCAGGGCTCTGCTAAGGTGGCCTGATTTGTCACATACTTAGGAATGTTTGTCACCCATCAGACTCATTAATACTTCGGACAATAGGCCTCACTGTGCGACCTGAGGAGAATAATTCTACTTGTTGATTTTCCTGCTACCAAATAGGCATGCCAGGAAATCTATGCGCTCCAGTAGCTCTTCGCTAAGCTCGATATCATGCGTCTGATCTATTCGTGCGATCGTACCTGTGTAACCGATATGGGCAAGTAAGCGCCATCCCTTCTCTGGGAAGTGGTGCTCCGGTTTGTCGGCGAATGTGTCAGATATACATGGCTCAATGTGATTAAAGCGGCATGCGTCAGCTTTTCTAGCAGTTCTGTTGCGTCTTTTCAATCTTAGTCTCAGAATCGCCCTTACAAGACTCCTCATAGCTATTCCTTTCAACCTCGCCTTAACCTCATTCTGATGATTATCGTGCAGCTCATCAATAGGACATTAGTACTTCTCGTTTTAGTGATTTGGTTTCACCGGCTTTACTAATTGTGGGTCTATAAAGCCAATTAATTTAGTTAGGTGAGCTCAACATGACAGACCGAAGAAACTGCGTATCTTTAGTACTTGTAGCATTGTGTGATCTCTTTGCTTTTCTATACTCAAGTTGGCACATATCCGATTCAGTCAGCCAAAGGTCTCTTGTTTTAGAGGTTAGGCGACCCTTGCATTTAATTCAGCGAAGTATGGTGAGGTTTCGTTAACTAATGGCTATTTCTGAGAGCATTATCAAGGTCTGGCTGATTTAAATGTATTTTGAGATGCCAGAAGTACTGTTGAAACGATTACCATCGTAGGATTGACCCTTCTCTCATTAAAAGGATAATGGTTGTAGGGTTTGCTGAACTAAATCTCGCTCGGTTCTGGTAGGAGCTCAAGTTAGCATGAACATGTATTCTATAGTGCTGCTGCTTAGCATCATTGTGTACTCCACACTACTGATAGGCGTCCTGCGCGATACGCGGACAAAGATACGTCAGCGCTTTGCGGTGTACGTGGTCATAGCCATGGTGTGGAGTTTGAGCGCCCTAGTATTTTCCGTTATTAATATGCGTCAATTCACTCACTACATGGCTGGTGTGGCGGCTTTGAGTGGGGTATGTACAGTAATTGCTTATTATGACTTCGTCCGCCTTTTTGCTCACAAAACCTCAAATGTAGTGGTAAAGCTGGGATATGCGGCTGTGGTGTTCGTCTTAGTCCCCCTGGTAGCGTTAGGCTACCTGCCCGAAAGCGTCTCTATGGCTAATGGGGCTATTGATATCAAATATGGCCCGTTCTTGTATCTAATGACCGCTATAGGCGCCGTCTTTTTCCTCTTATCTGTAGTCACTCTTGTGCGCGGGTATAGGGCCTCGGCTGATCCACTAAGTCGAAACAGGATTGCCTATTTGTCGGGCGGCCTTGCCCTTTTGTTTGCCTTTAGCATCAGGTCTAGCATACCACCCCTGCCCCAATATCCTTTTGAGCACATTGGCCATCTAGCCAATGCCATGGTGATTAGCTATACCATTATGAGGTATCGACTTCTCGACATGAGGCTGCTTATAAGAAAAGGGCTTGTATATTCCTTGATAAGCATCTTTATCACTGCTTCATTCCTTCTTATGCTTTATGGCGTGCATTACTTTCTACAGGGATGGAACACCTCCGCCAACCTGGCGGCTATCTTCGCCATGGCGCTTTTCATGGCCTGGCTGTTCAATCCATTGAGGATGGCTATCCAGCGAGTTGTGGACAAAATGTTTTACGGGGAAAGCTATGACTACAGGCGGATGGTGCTCAGTTTCGCTCAGAGGATGAGCAGCGTTCTGGACCTTGGTGAGCTAGCGGAAGCAATGTTGCGTCCACTAACAAAAGCCGTGGGAGCAAGTCAGGCGAGCCTCTTGCTCTCCAGTGATGGCGATTTCGTCTCGCAGTTCGCCGAGCGACTGGTGGAAGGCGAGCCGATCACTTCGATAAAGTTGGTCAAGGATAGCCCAATCATTAATTGGCTTTCTAGAGAAGATAAGCCTCTCTCCCGAGAGCTTACAGATTTATCTTCGGAATTCAAGGAGGCATCGGAAGTAGAAAGGAAGAGCCTTGATGCCGTAGGAATAGAACTGCTCTGCCCGATAAAAAGCAAAGGCAACCTGATAGGTATTCTGGCATTGAGCAAAAAACAATCGGGGGGGTCTTACTCTACGGATGATATGGACTTATTGGTGACTGTGGCTAGTGAAGCAGGGGTAGTGATGGAAAACGCACAGCTTTATGCTAAAGCCAAGGAGAGGGCTCACACCGATGAGTTGACCGGCTTATTTAACCATCGTTATTTTCATGAGCGCCTAGACGAGGAGATCTCCAGATGTTCTCGCTTCGGCGATATATTCTCCTTGCTCTTTTTGGATATGGACCTCTTTAAAGCGTATAACGACATTTATGGTCATTTAGCGGGCGATGATATGCTTAAGCAAATAGGGCAATACATCAAAAGTTCGATGAGAGGCATAGACATGGCTTTCCGCTACGGCGGGGATGAGTTCACTGTCATATTGCCCCAGGCATCTCTCGATGACGCCTGCAAAGTTGCCGAGAGGATACGGAAAAGGATAGAGATAGAGATGGATTCGAAAGGCGCTCCGTTGACTTGCAGCCTTGGCATAGCCTCTTGGCCTACTGATGGAGTTATGAGAGAAGAGATAATCCAGGCAGCGGATGCATCTCTATATTATGCGAAGCAGATGGGAAGAAATCGAATATGCCTGGCTTCTGAAATAATGGCTTCCGATGTGTTATCAGCGGGTGCGAAGCCGGAAAGGGAACCTGGAATCCTGAGTACAATCTACGCCTTGGCAGCTACTGTTGATGCTAAGGACCATTACACTTATGGTCATTCCAAGAAAGTGAGCAAGTATGCTACCGACATCGCTGAGGCTTTTGGCTATTCCCAGGAACGAATAGCTACACTGCGTGCTGCTGCGTTGTTACACGACATAGGCAAGATTGGCGTATCCGATAGAGTGCTTACGAAGTCCGGGCCGTTGAGCGACGAGGACTGGGAGCCAATACGTGCTCACCCCAAGCTGGGTGTAGCCATACTTAAACACGTTGAGAGTCTGAGCGGCTGTCTGGCGGCGATTCAGTATCA
>Ga0209777_10005739_pt1 | contig 14206 bp, 11 predicted proteins | sample FrelakmetHBP12HB_FD_187147 | JGI IMG/M metagenome (GOLD analysis project Ga0209777, IMG submission 187147) | Freshwater lake sediment microbial communities from the University of Notre Dame, USA, for methane emissions studies -HBP12 HB (SPAdes)... | ecosystem: Environmental > Aquatic >...
CCGGTCACGCCGGTGACGCCCGGCGAGCCCTGCGGACCCGTCGCTCCGGTTGCCCCGTCGGGCCCAGTCGAGCCCGTGACGCCGGTGACGCCCGGCGAGCCCTGCGGACCCGTCGCCCCGGTGACCCCGGTGACGCCCGGTGATCCCTGCGGCCCCGTCGCTCCGGTTGCTCCGTCGGGCCCGGTAGCCCCGGTCACGCCAGTGACACCCGGGATGCCCTGAGGTCCAGTCGCCCCGGTCACTCCGGTGACACCAGGAGAACCTTGAGGACCAGTCGCGCCCTGCGGACCCGTCGCCCCGGTCACCCCTGGTGCGCCGCCATAGATGTTCCAGGTGATGAGGTCTGCCGCAAGCTGATACGTCACGCCATCAGCTTCGACGAATACCAGCATTCCTTCTTTCCGCAACCCGGGTAGAATCGCGTTGCGGACCACGATCGTAGCGACGGTACGGTAACCACCGAGAATGTCGTCTTCCCCCACTAGGGGGTAGTCACCGACGCCGGAGCGCGCGAACGTGTCAAGGATCGGAATCGTCATGACGTCATCATCTCGCGCCCGACCTCTCGGGCACGCGCTGCAGTCATGGTAACAGAGAGGCTCATCTGATGAAGCACTTATCCTCTCAGGTTACGCGGATGTTGACTGCACCGAGGCCAAACTGGTTACTCTCCCACACGTCGATGCTCACGACGACTCCGAAAGCGTTTGTCACCAAGACGCCAGGAGCTATCTTGGTGAAGCCGGCAGCGAATCCGGTGTCATTGTCGATGAAGTTTCCGGGAACCCCTCCGTAGACGGTCGGGAAGCAGTAGTATATCTTCTGCCCCGGGGTCGCGTTGACCGCCATGAGACGTTGGCGAGCCGCCGCAAGCGTGTTGGACGCCAGACCCACAATGAAGGCCTGATCGTACGCAACTGGGACTGGTGCCGTACCCCAGTAGACGCGAGGAAGGAAAGCGATGCCGGTGCCAGCGGAAGCGGAGGAACTTCCTTGGGTTGCCAGCAGCGCAAACGACTGTGCGGCGTTGATCCCCGTCTTGACGTATGGGCCAGGCAGCACGAAGGCTACCCCTGGAAGGGGCACGATCACTGGTCCGCTTCCGTCATCGACAGTAACTGTCGAGGCAGGACGATTGTACGCTGCCGCGAAGTTGACAGGCCCGACGGCCTGACCGATCTCAGACTGCGTGGGGGCACAACCGAATGATGTGATGAGAAACGCAGGCGGCACCCAGGCCGCCGTGCCTATCGGATGCTCCGTGAGCACGGCGCCGTCCACGCCGATCAAGGGGGGCAGTCCGGAACCTGCTGCTCTCTCGATGGGCATGGATCTACCCTACCTCCACTGCTCAGTGACCTGGAGGCTGCCAAGAGGATCTGCGCCTGCACCGAGACACGTCACTTCGCCTGGCCACACCGGACGAGGTAGCCAGAAGCCACTTCCAGGCAACATCTTGTAGGTCCAATTCGTCGTTGTACACGGTCCGGCGCCGCTTCGTATGTAGATGGCTACCGTCGCGTTGTTGCTCATCTCCAGAGACGTGCGTCCAGCCCTTGGGGCGGCGATCACTTGCGACACCATCACCACCGGATACGGAACTACGTCCGAGTGCGTCGGAGGATCATCGTCGACGGCCATCGGCCCGATCGGGCGCACGATCTGGCCCCAGTCGTCGACGGCCGGCTGCTGGTTGAGGATCGGAGCTGGGCCGACGTACGGCCTTCTGACTGGGGCGGGCATCAGCCAGATCCTACCACACCGACGAGAGTTCTAGTTGGAGTTGAACCAGTTGACCATGCGCTCGAGGCCCTCGTCGAGAGAGACCCGCGGCCTCCAGTTCATCACCGCACTCGCGCGCTTGATGTCAGGACATCTCACGAGTGGGTCGTCTGCGTCTGGCCCGATGTTGACGACGCACGACTTCGTGGGGTGGCCCAACCTTCGCACGGCCTCTAGTACCTTCTCGGCCAGGCTCGCCACCGTCGTCTCTGTCGGGTTCCCCAGGTTCACCGGGTCTCGGTCGCCCTTCTCCATCCACCCGGTCAGTGCGTCGATCATGTCGTCGACGTAGCAGAACGACCTTGTCTGCTTGCCTGAGCCATGGATCTCGAGCGGCCGGTCGGAGAGGGCGGCGCACACGAACTCCGACACCACTCGGCCGTCGTTGCGGGCCATCCGCGGGCCGTACGTGTTGAAGAGCCGCGGGATGCGGATGTCCACGCCGTACTGCTGCGCGTACGAGACGGCCATTGCCTCGGCGCAGCGCTTCGACTCGTCGTAGCATGCCCGAGGCCCGATCGGGTTGACGTTCCCCCAGTAGGCCTCTGTCTGCGGATGGACCATCGGGTCGCCGTAGACCTCGCTCGTCGACGCAATCAGGATGCGAGCGCCAACATTGCGGGCTAGTTCGAGCATGTTGGTCGTCCCGAGCACGCCCGTTCTGATCGTCCTCGCCGGGTTCTTCTTGTAGTGGACAGGAGAGGCCGGACAGGCGAGGTGGTAGATCTGGTCGACCTCGAGGTGGATGAGGTCGCAGACGTCGTGACGAATGACGTCGAGCCGTGTGCCCAGATGGAAGTTCGCTACGTGCTCGAGGTTCCGCCGGCTCCCGGTGAAGAAGTTGTCGAGGGCGATCACGTCGTGCCCTTGTAGCAACAGGCGGTCGCACAGGTGGGATCCGAGGAAGCCCGCACCGCCAGTCACCAAGATCTTCACGCGTTCCTCCTGTACAGCGAGTGGCTACCCACCGGCGCCGGCATCGTCTCTACGTGCTGGTACCCCAGCGCCGCCATCCATCTCCTGCACTTCTCCGAGATGCCGGGCACGATGAAGTCGTGGTTCTCGAGGATCACCTGCGCGTTGTACTTGACGAGGAAGTCACGCGCACCCATCAGGATGGCCAACTCGTGACCCTCGGTGTCGATCTTCAGCCAGGGAGACATCTTCGACGGGAGATCTGGAAGAAGCGCGTCCAGGATGTCCACGTCCATGCCGTCTGGGTGGGCGAAGTCCTGGATGTGTCCCTTGTGCTCGTGCAGGCCGTTAACGTGTACTCGGCATCTGCCCGTCCACCCGTTCAGCTGGAGCGACCTGTTGATGAAGCGCTGACTCAGAGGATGAGGGGCCCATGCGTGGGCGAAGGCCGCTCCAAGCGCCAGGCCGGGCATGGTGTACGAGCCGGAACCGCATCCCACGTCGAAGATCCAGTCCCCCTCCTTCACCATCCAGAACTTCTCGCGCACGTTCTCCTCGTCGCGCCAGGTGTGAAGAGAGGAGGAGATCTCGTCGTCGCCGGCGCCGGCGTACACGGCTCCCCTGAACGACAGGTGAGAGATGACTTCGCTCAACGCTTCTTCTCCTCTGTGCTGCGAACGAGGGATGCAAGTTGCCCGTCGTGCTTCCAGCCACTACCAGTACGCGCCGGCGCCGCGATGTGCAACTTCTCCCTCACTTCGCGGTCGACAGCGTCACGCGCCTTGACGACGTCCAGGGCCGACAGGTCCGGGGTGAACACCATGCTCCGGTTGCCGCCGTCGGGGTCTCCCTTGTAGTAGTCCGCAGTCGTCTCGTAGTCGACGTCGTACTGGTGCAGGACGCCGTACTCGTTCTCGTACGTCCAGATGCCCGTTCGCTTCTCGACCGCCTTGTCGAAGTACGGGCTGCTCGGGTAGACGCTCACCACCGTGACGTCGAGATCGTCCGGGGAGCGCTCGAGGAGCCAATCCGTGGTCTCCTGGAGTGACTTGGCGCTCTCGCCGGGGTGGCCGACCGACATCAGCGCCTTCACCTTGAGCCCGGCCTCCCTGGCGACGTCCATGCAGCGGCTGTTGGCGTCGCGTGTGGCGGTCTTGCCCATCGCCCTGAGTATCTGGTCGCTTCCTGACTCGAAGCCCACCAGGAGCCAGCGGAAGCCGGCCCTGCGCATGGCCACGGCCTGCTCCGCGGTGAGAAGCTCTGACTTCACGAAGCCGCGAAGACGAAACTCGACACCCAGACGCTCCTGCATCTCGCAGGCCGAGCGCATCAGGTCGAGCAGGTGCTCGTTGTTCACGTTCATCTCGTCGTCGTAGAACATCGCCCCCGTGTACCCGTGGGCCGTGTACAGGTGCTCCAACTCGGCCACGGTGCGCTCGGTCGACAGACGGCGCAGGTTGCGCATGACCGGGGACGAACGGCCGCCGCAGAAGCCGCACGCGAACGGGCACCCGCGCTGGGTGATCATGCTCGTCGCCGGATGGCCGTCGATGCTGTAGCGATAGCTCTTCAGGTCAACGAGGTGTCGGGCGGGCATCGGCATCTCGTTCAGCTGGTCGACGCTCAGGAAGCCAGCGCTGCCATGCCGGTCTCCATCGATGACGAGCGGAGCGCCGGTTTTCCACGACCGCTCCAGGGCAAGCTCGCCATCACCTACCACGACCGAGTCGAAGCTGCGCATCATGCCGAGCATCACCCGGCTCCCCCGATACGTATGGCGCGAAGAGGCCCACGCCGACGTCGGGTGCGCGCCGCCGATGGCCACCTTCGACCATGGTAGGGCGGCCTTGATCGCCCACACGATCCTCATGGCCGCCGGCAGCTGCGGAGTCGTTGCAGTGATGCCGAAGTGGTCCAGGCCGACGTGCTCGGCGTAGAACATGAACTCCTGCACCATCTCGGAGTAGTTCTCTACGCCGGACAGGTCGAGCACGTCGACGTCGTGTCCTTGCCCCTCGAGAGCGGCGGCGACATGCAGCACTCCGAGGCTGGGGAACACGCGCTCGTCGAGCAGAAACAGCGATGGCGGGATGATCAGCGCGACGTGCATCGGACCTCTCAGACCACGATGATAGGCTTGCCGTGACCGTCTGCGATGGCGGTGCCCAGCGTCTGTCGCCGCTTTGCGACAAGATCCCAGTCATTGACCCGAGGGTAGCCGGCGGCCATCTTGTTCCGCCAGATCGTCTCGTTGCCCGCCACGGGACGAATCCTCAACGGGAACGGAAAGACGTGTCTTGGGTTGATGATGTGGACCTGCATGGTCGGATCCACCTGCCAGGCGATGCCTTGCTTCACCGTCAGGCGGTCTGCGATGTCGGTGTCCTGCCAGCAGTGAGTCCCGTCCAGTGCCTCGTCCCACCCGTTGATCGCCAGGATCGCGTCGAGGGCGCAGGACTCGTTCTTCGCGTGGAACATCTTCGGGTCCACCGGCCCAGGTGGCACTCGAAACTTGGGATCGGCGTTGCCCATGATCGGGTCGACGCCCAGGCCCTGCGAAGACGACATGGACGTGTCAAAGATGCTCCACATCACCGATTGCATCTTGCCAAGGGACATATCTCGGCAGTACTTCTGGATGTCCTCTCGACCGTAGGGAGTGAACGCCGGGTTCAGGGTGGGCGTGTTGAAGTACTGGTGTGGGCCCATGAGGCCGCACTCTCGGCTGTGCCCCCGGTGGAAGCTCGCATGCCTCGCCAGGATGTCCTTCGGGGCGAAGGTGTAGTCGACGAAGTGCAGCGCGATCTCCCCGGAGGCGTTCACGTCGGCCGTGTTCGCGTAGCGACAGAACGCGTTCAGGGGGAACGGGTTGTCGATGGGCTCGACATGCCGGACGGAGAAGTGAACCAGCTTGGCCATCTCCTTCACGACCTCGGCCCGGTGTCCGTACAGGCCGTCGACGAGCACAAGCTCGAAGTTGCGGTACGTCTGCTGCTCGAGACCGCTGAAGAGAACGTCGAGGCCGCCGACGCGCATCGTCGGCACCAACACCGAGATGAACGGGCACGTCGGCTTGTAGGCGTTCATCGTCAACTCGTACCAGACGTCGTCGCAGTGGATCTTGACTCGGCGCATGTTGGAGAAGCCGGCGCCGTCCAAGGTGTCGGCCAGGCTCTTCTCGGTGAACCCGCAGCAGTGCTTGTCGAAGGCTGCAAGGTTCTCGCCGTGGGTTGACCCCTGTTCTCCCCAGATAAGCTCGTGCGTCCTGGCGTCGGCGGGGTTCTTGAGGTAGCGGTCCATGACAATGGCCATGTCCACCTCACCGAACTGCACGTATCCCGTCGGTGACAGCACCCGCAAGATCTCCTGCAACACCCTGGCGTGGTACATGGGCGCTAGGTGCAGCAGCAGGTAGCCGGCGTAGATCTCGTCGACGGTGTTGTCCCGGAAAGGGAGTGCATCCTTGCGTGCGTCCCAGACGATCTCACATCCGCGCCTGGACATGGGCCACTTCGGGACGACGTCCATGTTCACCCAGCCATCGCGGATGTCGGTGCCGCTCGCGAGGTTCAGTCTCAGAGACATGGTGCGTACACCTTTCGCAGGTCTTCGCTGTTCTTGCGGGCCCACTCGTAGATCTTGTCGGCGCCGTGCCTGACGGTCGTCTGCGGAGACCACCCGGTGGCGTTCTTGAACTTGGTGTAGTCGGTGATGAAGACGGGGTCTTCGTGCTTGCGTCCTTCGGACATCTCCACTGGGATGTCGGGATTCAACTCGCGCATGAGGTCGACGGCCTCGTTGACGCTGGTCGTCATCTTGCCCCCGCACGACCCGCCGCCACCGACGTTGTAGACGTTGCCATGGGTCTTGTCGATGTTCTTGATGGCCGCCAGGAGAGCGGTGTTGATGTCCGTCGAGTAGAGCAGATCCCGCACCTGCATCCCGTTCCCCTGGATGTGCAGCGGGACGCCCAGGGCGGCCGAGATGCAGAACCACGTCATCCACCCATGGCGGGGGCCGTGGCACGGGGCCGGGCCGTAGAGGTTCGAGAAGCGCAGCACCGTCACCGGAAGGCCGAACGACCTGGCGTAGGCCATGCCGAGAGCGGACTGCGCCATCTTCGAGGCCGCGTAGGGTTCGTCAGGCTCCAGAACGACGTTCTCGTTCACCCCGAGGACCAGATGTTTCCACTCGTAGCGACAGCCCACCTTCACCACCGGCCAGTCGTGAACCCGGTACGGCTTCACGCTCGACATGAGGACCGTCGGCCGCGGTTCGAGCCGCAGAGCGTCGAGTAGCCGCTTGGTCGCGTCGACGTTCGAGGCCCAGTCGTCGTCGACGGCCTCGGCGCTGTGCGGGATGCCGGTGTGCGCGGCAGCGTGAATGACGGCATCGCACGAAGCGATGATCGCCGCCAGGTTCTCCACCTTCATCGTCTCGATACGAGCGCAGCAGACGTCCTTCGGGTCGACGCGACCGTGACCTTCCCCGCAGAGGCGCATCGTCGTGAACCCGTGCCGAGCGTCTCCTCCCTTGTCGATGATCGACACCTGATGTCCTGACCGCACAAGGTCGATCGCCAGCAGCGAGCCGACTACGCCGAGACCCCCGGTGATGAGGTACCGCATCTTCTACACCTTACCCTTGAGAAGGTCGTCCCACTGCTGGGCTACCTTCTGCCTCGAGAATCCCTGCGCGAACGCACGCGCCCTGGTAGAGACGACGTTCGCATAGTCGTCGTCCGTGAGCGCCCGCTCGATGCTGTCCAGCCACTGCTTCTCGTTCTCACCCGGGGCACCAGGGATGATCTCAGCAGCGCCGGAGTAGACGCTTCCGATCGCGTCACGGTCGCTGATGAGTGGAACGCAGCCAGCCGCACAGGCATCCATGACCGAGACGGAGAACCCCTCGGTGTAGCTCACCGGGTCGCACGGGTAGGCCAGCAGCCGCGACCGGCGCAACTCCCTGGACATGTCCACGTTCGACACGTTGCCGACGAGGTAGATGCCGTTCTCCCCGCGTTTGCCGAGGCGGCGGAAGCACTCGTTGGTGTGTCGAGACCGGAAACCAAGCTCGTACCACTTGGTCTGGTTGTGCCACAGGAAGGACGTCTTCTCGTAGAACTTCTGGTACTCGTAGTAGACCCGCAGCGTCGCTTCGGGCACTCTCCGGCGTATCCGGGGGAACCAGTACAGCAGGTGATGCAGGCCTCGGTCCGGTGACGAGCAGTAAACGATCCTGCTTCTGTCACGGGAGATCTCTTCGCCGTTGTCGTAGTGCTCCAGGTTGATCGAGTTAGGGATCACCCTGGTCTTCCGTCTGTCCAGGTGAGCCAGGTCGGACATGTAGTCTCGGTGATTGTCCGACGGGAAGACGTACAGGTCGACGTAGCTATCGTACCCCGGCGTGCAGTAGTCGAAGTCGTTCAGCTGCTGCGCGCACACCCTCAACACGCCAGGGGGTACACGATGTAGTGAGGGCGGCTCACTCCACGAGAGTGCGGCATCGAAGGTCTTGTCGATCTCACCCACATGGTCGTACGACCTGACGCTCGCTCCCTCCAGCGTCGAGGCGACCATCTTCTCAGCCACGCAGTCGACGTAGACGACGACCTCCCACCCCAGCTCGCGCAGCCCGCGCACGGTGTTGAAGAAGGAACTCTCAGAACCCGTCAAGCCCTTCGTCCGGTACAGGCCGTCGATGTCGTAGACGGCGTGACAGGCCGAGAAGCGCCCGAAGATAAGGGCCGCCTTCACTGTCCATCCCTCGATCCAATGAACTGCGTCTTCACGTACCTCGGCACGCGAAACTCCTTAACATGCTCGATCACCTCGTAGAACATGGCCTCCCACTCGGCGGCAAGCGAAGCCCAGGACAGGTTGTTGAGCGCCCACTCCCTACCGGCGTCGGCGTACTTCTGTCGTCGCTCGTCGTCAGTCAGCAGGCTGCAGACCTCTTCGACGAAGCGTCCCTTGTAGGCCTCTCCGGTGTTGGGTGGGTCCAGGAGGATGCCGTGCTTGACCGTCTCGCCCAGGGCGGCGATCCGCGTTGTCACCGGCACGCATCCGGCGGCCTGCGTCTCCATGGCCGAGATGCAGCTGGTCTCCGTGAACCACGTCGGGTAGGCCCACACCTTCGCCTGCAACATCGCCCTCGCCAACTCCTGCTGCCCTACCCTCCCGTGGTAGAACACGCCCGGGGTTGACGTCACGCGCCTCTGGCAGTTTTCGATCTTCAGCAACTCGTCGTTGTTGCCCGACCTACGGGCCCACAGCTTCCACCCGTCGAAGCCGTAGTAGACGTGCAGCTCCGCGTCGGGTACGCGCTCTCGGATCGCCGGGAAGACGTCGAGAAGCACCTCCAGACCACGGTCGGCCGATGACGGGTAGATCAGATGGTTCTTCTTCGGGGGAAGGTCTCCCAGGAAGCGAGCCGGATCGATGCCGTTGCGCGTGACCCGCACCTGCTCCTCGGGAAGCCAGGGGTACATCTGGTTGAGGAACCCCCTGTGCCAGTTCGACAGGGGCAAGATGCGGTCGTAGCGAAGGAGCGTCTCGTGCAACTCCGGGCTCCCAGGCCCGACGTGGATGTCGTGGACCCACAGGAAGGTCGCCTTGGCTCGAACGTCCTTCATGATCGCGTCCGGCTGTCGTGACGAGATGAAGACGTCGCACTCGGCCGACGCCAGCTTCCCGAAGTGGTAGTACTCGACGCCGTCGTAGTTGCCCTCCATGTGCGGGCAGTCGGAGTACACCCGCACGCAGTGTCCGCGCTGGACGAGGTTCCTGCACATCTCGATGCAGGCTGTCTCAGAGCCGCCGATGCCCCCCGTGTTCTGACTCCCTGGGTTCCACCACTCGACCGCGGGACCAGTCCAAACGATGATGTCAAGGCCTGCCCTCGGCCGCTTCTCTTCTGGAAGTGCCAGTACCGCCGCCGTACTGGCTGCAGCTTCGAGCACCTTCTGGTCCGTACGCATCCCCTCGGGGAGTGACTCGAGGAACGCCTTGGCACGCTCGTAGTCGGCCTTCCTGCGAAGGTGCTTCCATATCTGCACCGCCCAGATGGTCAGCACCCCTGGCGGCATGTCTCTCGGAGGCGCATCGAGTCGCTCGTCGTTCGAGATGGACACCTCGTTCTTGCTCGTGGCCTGGTTCTTCTCCTGCTCGGCCCGTCTCCACTCTGCGAGTGCCTTCTCGTACAGACCCTTGTTGAAGCGCAGGTGGGGCTCGTCCGGGTTGTACTTCAGGCCCTCGTTGCACGACGCCAGGGCTTCCTCGACGCGGCCTACCTTGTTCAGGGCGACGTTGTAGTAGATGTGCGGCTTGCACAACCGCGACATCGGGTCCATGGCCAAGATCGACTCAGGGTTGCCGAGGCCGAAACCGCGCTCTGACTGCTCGATGCAGGCGTCCCAGTCGGGACGGTAGTCAGACTTCGTCGCCTTCATGTACGACAGACGGGCGAGAGCGAACCAGCCGTCTGGATTGTTCGGCGTCTCGGCAACAGCCACCGAGAACTCCTTCTTGGCCTTGTGCATGTCTCCGAGGGCTTCGTACAGTTCACCGAGGCTGACTTGCGCTACCGCCCTCTCCTCGGTCCACCCGGACTTCTGCACGTACTGGTCGTAGGCCTCGATGGCCTCGCTCATGTTGATGTAGCGCGCCTCGTTCCCGAGGTAGAACAGCGTCCTCGGGTCGATGTTGTCCTTCGTCCTCTCGACCAGGCGCTTCAAGATCTTGTAGTTGCGGTTGACGACTACGGTCTTGCGCATCGGAGCGATCACGTCGCGTCGATGCACGATCTTGATGTTCTCCGGCCTGGCCGCATTGCCGAAGTTGAGGTTGATGATCACCTCGTGGACGTTGTTGACCCATCGTACGTTCGGCATCCCACGCTTGATGATCCGCTCACGCCACAGCTTGCAGACGACGTTGCCGTGTCCATCCTTGGCGTAGTCGTAGGCCATGAGCACAGACTGCTGCCCCTTGTCGGTCATTGAGGCGATGAGGGCCGGCAGCCTCTCTGCACCGTCCACTACGTCGTCGGCGTCGAGCCACATGAGGAAGTCCGACGTGGCCTTCGAGAAGCTGTAGTTGCGAGCGGCCGAGAAGTCGCCGAGACACCACTGACCAGAGTGCGGCGGCGGCGCGCTCCCCTCCTCGTCTCGGAAGAACGCCTCGGGGTTCGTCTCGGGGTTGAAGTCGAAGACCTTGGCCCCGTGGGCCAGACAGCGGGCCTTCGTGTCGTCAGAAGACCCTGTGTCAACGATCACGATCTCGTCGACGTACTTCTCCACCGAGCGCAGGCACTCGTCGATGTGCTCGGCCTCGTCCTTCACGATCATGCAGAGAGACAGGGTCATCGTCGGCGCCTCGCTCCATGGTCGACACCGTACTCGTCAAGCATGGCTGGCCGCGATGATGCCAGCCCGCCTGGGCAAGGTCAAGCCGGATCTGGTCGATGGCGAGGAAATTCTGCTACGGCACCGAGGTCGACGTGACCGACACGTCGTTCTCCTCGACAAAGCGCTGCAGTCGATGCGGGCCCACCAACGCGGAGATGCCGCCCCCCCTCGGTGGGACCGGGATGGACGCTAGGCGCCGATGAGTTGCTTGCAGTCTTCGCAGATCCACACGATCTTCCCGACGTTTGGTCCACACGTCAGCGTCTTGTCCTCGAAGCCCAGCGTCGTGGCATTCTGCTTGGCCGCGTCCTGGTCGAGACCGGACGGGGCCGTAACCTGACACACGTCACATTGAACCTGATATGCAGTACAGCCGATGATGCTCATTTGCGTCTCCTGACTGATATGGAGCAACCGGGTTCACGCCCTCGTCGCACTTCCAGATCTACTCGTAGTAGCCGTCGACCAGCACGCTTCCGCGAATCTGTCCGGTCGTCACAGCTCCAGCGTTGAGCACCTTCCAGCCAAGGTGAACGTACGTTCCCGGCAAACACGCGATGGCCGTCTGCGGCGTCCACTGGATCACGTTGCCAGTAAGCAGCGTGCCGACGGCGGCTGCGATGGCAGCAGTCCACATCTGACCGAAGGGGAAGCCGATCCTACCCGTCGCCGTGCTGATGTTGGTGCTGCTCAGGTTCACCAACAGGAACGGCAAGATGTAGGGCGCAGTGGCGGCGATCGAGAACACCGTTGAGACGTACGGCAGCGACCAATAGACGCCGCGAATGTAAAGTGTGTATGGTGAAGGTACCTGGAACCCGAACAGCGACAGCATGTTCTCCGACGCTGCCGTCATCGTGGCGATGTACTCACCGCCAAGGGTGGTGTAGACGGTGGCCGTGTTGGATGGGGTACCGCCGCCCGGCGCCGACGAGGCCAGCGCCGCCGTCTGCGCCTGTGTTAGCGGATTCTGGTTCCAGTGGCGAAAACAACTCGCCTGCTGCTCGGCCCACGTCTTGTTGTTGAGGGCGTCGAGCAACTGAACGGTGTGAGCCGAGATGAGCAGCTTGGCGAGCGTGCCGCCGCCCGTCGCATCCTCGTAGGCACGGACGAAAGTGGGGAGGTGGCTGACTTGCCACTGGTATGCCAGCGTGGAAGTCATCGCTACTTGCTGATCGACGAGCGGCGCCCCAGCCGCGTCCGACATGATGAACCTTACGAAGTCGTCGTCGACGATCACGTCATAGTAGTAGTAGTTGGCGACGTTGATCACGCCCGCCGCGAGCACCTGCGTCACTTGCTCGGTGCCGCCACCGTAGTTGAGGCAGATCGCCAGCGTGCCGTCAGCGCGCCAGCGGAACCACGCCCCGTTGTTGATCAGAGCGGTGACGCCTGAGGGAGCGCCGAACCCCATCTCGGCCAGCATGGCGTGCGAGGTACCATTGGCAGTCAACTGCGCACGGAAACGCGCGTAGAGAGGTTGACGGGGGTACTTGGGGAACTGCCGCACCGAGGTGATGATGGCGACGGCGTTGGCAGTGGTCTGGCCACTGTTGTTGAGGGTCAAGACACCATTCGCTTGCGCGATGGTGAAGGTCGTTGTGCTCTGCGTCCAGCCAGTGTTTATGTTCGACCCCTCGAAGGCGTCGTGCCAAAGCTGTTGCTCGGTGGTGGTCCGCTGCGTGCCGTACTCGCCGACACGCGCCGCACGCGAGACCTTCCCGGCATCGAGACCGGCGATGCCCAGGTATCCTTGCGTGGCCGCAGGTATCGACTTGTCCGGCGGGCCCATGATGTTGCCGTTGCGGTCGTACTGCACCACACCGACGGTCTGGCCGGTCTGTTGCGCCCCGACTTCCACATAGTCCTGATTGCACAGGAACATCGTGTCGATGGTGAGCGTCGAGGTAGTCGGCACACCCGAGTTGTACCAGCCGGCGCAGAAGTTGAGCGTCACATACGGATCTGGCAGGCGCGAGATGCACGACGCCGCCACAACGCCGTCGATGACAAGGATGGCCTTGTGCGCCAACACCGTGATCGTGTAGGTGTGGGCCGTGGCGGTGGTCGGTTGTACGACGCCTGAGAGGGCGGGTAGTGACACCTGCACCTCCTCCACCGCATCTGAAGCGAGCCACGCACAACGGAACTTGACCTTGGTGTTGTCGGTGCCGTCGAATACCACCACGGCCAGGGCTCCCGCAGCGCCGCCAACGTCGGGCGGCTGCGTCTGGTCCTGGATGAAGCCCAGGTAGCCCTCCTGATTCACCACCCGCTGTGAGACGACGACTCCGGTGCATGTGATCGCCAATGGCAGGTAGTCGAACGCCCGCCAGATGTTCGTCTTGCTGCTGGCAGTGGTGCCAGACAAGACGTTGACCAGGGACGATCCGACGGTGATGCTGCCTCCTGCCCCCGTCACGGTCGGCAGATACGTCCGATTGGCAACAACTCCTAGAGCACTGCTGCCGTAAGCGTCAACTAGCGTCAGATGCGTGTCGTCTTCGATGCTCGCGATCCTGACCCACGCCGTCTCGGCGTCGGCCTTGACCTTGATGTACACCTGATTGTTCAGCGAGGTGAATGCTGTCGCGTGCCCCACAACGGCGGTGGTGCCGTTGAAGTCCACCGTGCCGGCCAGGTCGGTGTTGAGCGAGATGCCAGGGAAGCAGTTACGAAAAGACTCCTCGTCGGTGAGTACCTGACCGCGCGAGGCCAAGTTGCCGGCGACGTCAAAGCTGGGAAGAACTGCCTCGCGCCACGCCGTACCCGTCGCGAAGTACCTGTTCGATGGCTGCCAGTCGTTCTGGCCTTGGCCGGCAAATGGGACTCCTCGCACCGCCGTCGGATCCCAGGCATCGCCTTCCTTCAACGCAGACGCCACCGCCGGATTGCCCAAGGCGTCATAGAGGATGACGCGTGCAGCCTTGGGGATAGTGTCTACTTCCAGCCCCGTGCCGGTACCGCTGCCAACAATGATGACGCCCATCGCGATGTCTCCTTAGACCCAGGACCAGTTGATGGTCCAAGTGCCGTAGATACGGTTCCCGCCGCTGCCGTTGTTCTGCGGGTTCTGTGACTCTCCGTAGATGGTGAGATCGG
>Ga0209777_10005740_pt1 | contig 14206 bp, 15 predicted proteins | sample FrelakmetHBP12HB_FD_187147 | JGI IMG/M metagenome (GOLD analysis project Ga0209777, IMG submission 187147) | Freshwater lake sediment microbial communities from the University of Notre Dame, USA, for methane emissions studies -HBP12 HB (SPAdes)... | ecosystem: Environmental > Aquatic >...
TATCTGCACGAAGTACTAGACGACAGGTCACCCCGGATGCGTCCGTATTTAGCAGAGCAGTGCAAACGCTCTCCAAACGAGCTCGATGAAACTCAGGGTTTCCCGCCCCTACGTGTCCTAGCGAAACTGCTTAAGGATTATCGCACTTCCATGTACGTAAGTCTGTTGTCCCGACTTCTTCACACAACTCTACAAGCTTCCAAGAACGATTCAATCCTCTCTCGCCACTCCTCGACTTCGTCCTTCCACACGATCCAAGAGGAAGGGCTGTGAGTAACTCTGGGAGAGACCTGCATCGCAGTTCCATCAACGAGTTCGATGGGTGGCAATATCAGTTCCTGAGGTCCCCAGAAGTCGGTAACAAGCGAATCTCCCAACATCCCGATCCTGCTGAAATTCTCTCTACCTACTCGCAGGAGTTCCGCCGTCCTATTCGAGACCGGCCCCTCAATGAGACTGCCTTCTTCCTTTAGCATCAGCGCCTCTGTCTCCTTCCGTAATTCTTCTAATGACGGCAAACCCGAAATAGCGAGAATATTGTTGACCCATTTCGGCTGGTCGTCGACTTGCCGTAGCACGCGGCGACTGGCCAAAGTCAGGTACGCAAAAACCCGATCTCTTCTTTCACGCATCCGCTGTTCTAAAATTGACTCTGTGCTCATGAAGCGCGGCACTCTCAACCATTCGAAAGCACTGTCAGGGAGATTCAGGCACAGCTATGCAAGTGCTGCCGTCATTGAGACTGCCATAACAGAACTTGACAGACCATATATGTACGTAAGATAGTGTGTCGCTAGAGAGTACCTGGCGTTAGTTGCCATGCCTAAGAATGCCCTGGCATTTGACTCGAATTCCTCGGCTAATCCTTCTCGGTTGCGCGCCTCACCGAGTGTGAAGAGCACCATTGCTTCTTGTTGCATTTGCGTTTCGATGGCACAAGTTTCCAAAAGCGATTCAATTGAAAACACGTTGCGCCCCAACTCCAAGCCAGACTGATTAAACATTCTCGCGAGAATTATCGGAGATTGGCTGTCAAGAACCCCATTACAGTCAAACCGATAGCCTATTGTAGGCAAGATTCGTACGGGCGATCGGTCCCACTCTCCATATCCTTCGTCTGTTACATTACTGTAGTATGCTGGCAGCTTAACTTCCTTTCTCAATCGTCCATACTCGGCGATCCTCCAATACTCTTCGGAAGTGTCCCTCCTTCGTATGCTTATCGCGTTGCTCCATGCCGCTAGCATACGCTGCCCCCATAGAGTTGAAGTATGCTGCAGCCAATGGGTCAATTCGTGAAGCATCGCGCTACACGCCTGAGCAGTACTCTTCGAAGTCTCCCCTTCCTCTCCGAGCCTGTCGAAAGTCTCCCGTGGGAAATTCAAGGCGATACACTGAGAGAAATGGTCGTAACGGCCAACTTCGAATAGGTTTGGAAAAAGCCTATCACTTGTTTGGCGTCTAGAATTCATGATCTCTGATTTCGTGCGATGATCTTCCGTGCCATTTGAATACCCGCGAGCAATATAGCCGCGTTCTACTCATCCAGAACAACATTTGCCCATATGATGGTCTATGTACCGGCCAAATCCACAAGTTTTTTCACTTAAACCGAGTTGTCTAAGTCACACATGGGCTTCCACCTCTGCCAAATAATCAGCGCAAGGTCTCGGTTGTTTTTCCTGTTAAGTTTAGCTAGATTAACTAACAGAATGTGGAGATCACCGTATGCGGACCAACGTCACAATTCTAATTCACCCTATCTACGACCCACGGAATTGCGCTGCGGGCACTTGTAGGTTGGCATGACTGGCGACAATACTCCCTCGCTGCTTCGGCTGGTACGGATTGTCAGCAATCAATTGGCGGCCCTGGTCTCGGCAAGTTGTTCCTTAACAATGACGCAGTTGCATGACAATCTTGAATGGAACCAGAGTCTCAATGCATTCAAACGCAGCTTACGAACAGCTGCGCAGATCCGACTGACTCCTGATTCTCTCGCAACCGAGCAGCGCGACGCTGATCTCCGCACTGCCTTTGCTCTTTGTCACGTGTCGACTTGTATTGCCCAGCAATTGCAGAAGACTGGCGACGAACTCAGCCTTGCCGAAATACAAACTCTCACGGAGGGATGTATGTTGAGATTCGGCTTTTCTAGTAGCACTTTTCCGATGTTTCTATCGCAAATTCCTCCGCTAATTAAGAAAATGCTCACCAGCTCGGCTGAAGATCAAACCGGGCCAGTGGCAAGGCTCTTTGCAGTATTTCTGAACGGGATATTTGCTGCTCACTGTTCAGACGCTGATCTGAAAAAATACAGAATGCAAGCTGGCACCAGTGAGTACGACATATCCGTGGACGAACCTGCCTGCAAGGTCTGGACTCTGCGAAAACTGGTGACCATAACCCCAATGGGATGCAAGCTCCTTGGTTGTCTGACCTCAAGACCTCTAGGCAATGTCGTCACTTATGAGACCATCCTTGGGCATGTATGGCTCAAGTCTTCGGACAGTATTGCTAGGAAGTCAATGCGAGACAACATTCACAATCTACTGCAAAACGCACTTAGGAAGATTGATAATCAGAATAGGCATGTTCAGCCAATAATCAGCGTCGTCCGAGGTTCGGGCTTAACAGTCAATACTAAGCTTCGCATACTTACGATCATGGACTCTAACTACAAATGAAGTGTCAGAGCTACTCAGTCTGTTTCCTTTGAATCTTCATCTGTGCCAGGGAGAGTGAAGGAGAGCGGCAGATCCGTTTGCTCATATGGACACCTGAAGAACTAATAAACGAAAGAGCCTAAAGCGATAAGATTCCAGTCAGTCCCGCACTTGGCGCTTTCATTTCGCGACTCCCCCCACCAGCAAAGGATCGATCTCCAAAGCAACCGCCATAGCCCGGCCATCCGCTCCACCTGCCAGCCATGATACTCGGCAAATTCTCGCATCGTTCGTCATAAGCTCGCATTGAGCTACTTGAATAGTTCCTTAAATTCCGAGCAGTTTTTGATCGCACAGGATCCTTGTCAATTGCGAGGTAGTAGATTATGGAAAATCCTCCAACCATCCTCACCCAAGCAGACAGAGAGCAGCTCGTCGCTTGGCTTCAACAGCAAACCCAACAAGATCAGAAAGATCTCTTGAGTGGAAACTTAGGAGCCAGATATGAATTCGAGGAACGAGACCGACAGTGATTGACCAATTCCCAGACAACGACAACACCCAACGCCGCATCCGCCAAGAGAGGGTCCATATACATACCAATCTCGGCATTTTTTCAGCCGGGAGCGCCCAGAAACCTCCGCACCCAAAGGCCGAGCGCCTTCAAGCGTTAGCTGAGGAAATCGTCCAGATGTACGCCGAGCAGTACACCTGTGAGATCCCATTCTTCAAGGTCAGTTACATCAAGAGAAAGACAGCAACGACCTTAGGTCGATATGATCCCGACACAGCAACGATCACGCTTTACGATCACTCCGGCAACGAACATGAACAGACCAACACGGTTATCCATGAGTTGGCCCACCACCTGCAGCATCAAGTGGAGGTTGTGGAGTGCGGCAAGATCTTGGCTAGACCAGGGAGAAAACATGGAGCCACATTCGAATTGCATTACCATCGCCTGATTCACCTAGCTCAGGAGAAAGGCTACTATGATGAACCATACATGGAAGATCCGGGATTGAGGTCGCTTATTGAAGAACTACGTGTGATGAATAGATGTGATGGTGACAGTGCCTTGCGCACAGGTGAGCTTCTTAGCAAGGCTCGTGACCGTTGTCGGGAAGTCAAGGCAAGCTTCGAACTGTTCATTCGAGACGGATGCGGCTTTCATCGCTCACTTGCCTACGATTATATCCGAGCGTGGGAGCTGAAGTTGCCAGCTGATCTGGGCGTAGCCCGCATGCGGTTTGTTCTCCGCGTACCAGAACATCTGCGTGAGAATGCAATCCAGGATATTCACGACGGTGCCCCATTAGCTCTGCTTCGATTTCGGTATCGCCCTGATTTAGGGAAAGAGCCATCAGAAGGAGGGATCGAATGGGATCCTGCAGAAGAATTGCAGAGGCTGAAGGCGTCGGAGCGCTATCACCTGGAAAAATACCGCTCGGCCAAAAAACGACGGACCCAACTCGAGACTTACTGGAGCTTGACACCAACAGGGCAGCCAATGTCTACTAATTCGACATCGGGCGGCTGTAAGACCAACGACCTCCAACCGGGTCTGCGGCAGCACCGCACTCGCCGACAGTGCGTGCAGATCCACACCAATTTCGGCTCTATGCCCACCAGCAATGCCAGAAGAGAAAAGTGCAGTTCGCATTCTTTCCATCAGAAGGACACACGCAACACCACACCGCGGCTCAAACTGCCACTGGTTTTCGACCCCTTCAGCAACACTTGGCAACCATATGAGGAGATCGACCATGCCTGACCAATTCCCAAATAACGACGGCACCCAGCACCGCATCCGCCGCGAGCGCACGGTGATTCATGCTAATTCAGGGCCGATCTCGCTTGGCAAGAGCCAAGTGATCCAAGTCTTTGAAAACGGCGACGTCATCTCCGACGATACACAAGACTACATCACAATAGACGGACAAGTGATCTTCGATCCTCACCAGGTCATCGGTCAATGCCTCGAATGCGGGAAACTCCTCACGGCCCGGACCTTAAGATACTGCTATTGCTGTCAACAAGTCAGGTGCCCAGGTTGTGCTTGCCTTGACTCTCAGACAGCCCTCTGGTTTTGCCAGGAATGCTATAAGGCTATCAAATCACAGCGCTTCTGGTCAGCCTTTCGCAACTCCCTCCTTAAACCGTTCCGAGGAAGGAGGTGATTGGCGTTGATACTCAGGGAACCCGAACCGCTCGATTTGAGGGATGTCGCGAGCATCCTGACGAGGTCATATCGCCTCGGATTGCAGAGGGATATCAAGTTTGCCCGTCTACTGAGGATCCTGCAAGTCAACCCACTCGATGATGAGATATACTCGTTGATTCTTGAACGTCTGGAGAGTGCCGAAACTGAAGAACGTCTTTCCCCAGATCCATTTCGGGTTACAAATCCTGTCTGTTCCGATGCGCCACAGGGAAATATCGTCATGGGTACGATTCTTCACTCCGGCGTGCCCTGGTTGATTGAAGCACCGCTGCTGACCAACAATACTTTGATAGTTGGGAGACCTGGCGGTGGCAAGACGAATTTGATGCTCCTGGTTATTGCTCAATTGCCTGGCATGGGCACTAGTGTGAAAATCTTCGACCGCAAGGGTGACTACGTCGCTCTCTTGCCCCACCGAGACTTCCTTTACTGGGAATTTGAGGACTTTTATACCAACTTTCTTGAACCTGTTCCGGGCGATTCGGCAGAAGCATGGATCAACACCTTTTCCGAGGTCCTTGCCAACCATCTTGATATCCGCGTCGCTGCTCGCACTTTGGTTTCCAGCGCCGCCCTCGAACTCTGCGATCGCATGAACTCAAAGGTAACAGGAATCTGGCCCACCTATCGAGAAGTGTACGAGTTGATCAGAAACACCAGATATCCTATCCAGAGTCACCATGCCCGCCAGCAGGAGACAATTTGCAACAGATCAATGGGGCTCCTCCTGGTTTTCGGCGACCACATTTGTTCGAGGCGGAGACTCAATTGGCAGAGGTTTGTGAATTCCAGCTGGGCAATTTCGCTCCAGAATATCCCCACAGACTATCAGAACGTCTTTGTCGCAGTCATTATGGCCAAACTTTTGCGATATCGCATGGTCAACAACCTGCGATCGCCAAACCTTGAGATGATGTGCGTCTTCGATGAGGCCTCGACCATGTTCCGCAAGTACTACGAGACCCAGGAAAACGTGTATCTCCTAACTGACTATCTCGCCAAGTGTAGGGAATTTGGCACCGGAATGCTGCTCGGGACCCAGACGATAGCCAATATGGCTGATTCGGCTATGGCCAATACGGCTATCAAGATTATGGTTGGCGGCTGCGGACTCGGTAGCGATTACCAGCTGTTTGCAGCCGCTACAGGTATGACACCGCAGCAATCAGAGTTTCTCAAACAGCTAACGCGCCCGGGCCAGGCTTGCGCCAGAGAGCCCCGCTATCAGTACCCCTTTACCCTGGAGATCCCCCGTGTTGTTTGACAAGAACATACCGCCGCACATTGTCCGAATTCATTCGCAGACCAAGAGCCAGAGCCAGTATCTACAGCCAGTCGCTCTTCTGGATGACCTTCGCCAGTCCTCGGGACCTGAACCCCACAAAGCGAGACGCTTTAGTTCGACGGCCGACGCAATGGCCCCCGAGCCAGTCGCAAATGTATCAGACACTATGCCGCCAATGGTAGACGATTCGGCAATCAGCGAAGAAGCCCGCAACCTTGCACGGGTGTGGCTTTCTCTCGAGAACACGTTTCGTATTCAGGGAGCAATATTCGGCATGGCAGGTATCAAAAGTGGCTCCAGGCAGGCCCGCATCAAAAAGTCACTCGAAGATCACGCCCTGATTAAGGAACACCACATTCAGAAGAGGAGAACATTCCTATCTGTTTGGGAACCAACACCTGAAGCCTATCGCATCACTAGCATCAAGCCGAAGTCCTGTCACTCCAAAGGAGGATACATCCATCAGTTTGTCTCCCACTATGTGCGCGAATGGGCGTTGCGCGAAGGCTACTCTGTCAAGGTAGAGTTCTTTTTACCCGGTGGCAAAGCGGTTGACCTTGTTCTCCAGAACGATTCGGAACTCATCTTCGTCGAAATCGCGATCTCACCACCAGCAGCCAAGGAGGTCACCAACATCATCAAAAACCTTTCTACCAGCGTCATTCCGGATAAGATCTTGGTGGTTGTCAAGAACGCCAAGTTTAGAGACGAAATCAAACGATTCCTCGACCGTAATGAGTTCACAAAGATACAATCCATATCAATTGAATTCGCTCTTGCCGGCGAATTCGTAAACATCACATAGGAGGTCACAATGTCCTTGTTTGGCAGCCATGACGACGATCAACGCAGGGCTAACGCCGCCAACCTTGATCGGTTTATCACAATGAACGGCTCGGGAACAGGTCAGCAGTTTTCCGATCCTCAGGCGGTAGAAGCAGAATATGTTTCAAACAGAGGCCATTCCTCTAAGCCGGTGCCTCTAAGACGCAACCGTCCTGTCATCTGGACCAACGGCAAAGGTCTCACCGAAGCTGTGGGACATGTTCGGTAGTCCCATGAATCCGTGAGACGATTCGGCGGGTGAGAAGGGTTAAGTTCCTTTTCACCCCGCTAATGAAGGAGCAGTGAGCATATGACGCTAACACTTCAACAACAATGGCTGATGGAAAACGCACAGCTTCTTAGCGATGTGTTCGGCGATAGGCAAGTAGTCCTCGACGGATCTGCCTGGAGCTTCTTGATTATCCACGGCTTTCCTCTTCCGGAAAACTGGCGACAAACGGACTCAGACTTGTTAATCAGAATACCGGATATCGCGACTGTTTTCAGCGTTTTTCCAAATCACTTCTATCTTCCAAAGGGGTTGACGACAATCAAGGGTACTAAACCGGCACACTATTTCGAATCCGCCGATTATAATGACCTGAAGGAAAGCGGCTGGGCACGCTTCTCCTTTCATATCAAAAGCGGCTGGCAGCCTGCTCTTCCCTGCTCCGAGGGAACTACATTTCTAGACTTACTGGAAAAGCTACATCAGGGAATGTATCAAGCCGCAGAGGAGGCTGAATCATGAAAGAGCGACTAATATTAGTGATGACAGAGAAGCTCTTTGTCCAACTCAGTAGCCACCTTTTCGCAAATCGGGAGTTGGAGACTATGGCCATTGCATTTTTCAAAATCTCGCACAGTCCTTCAAAGACAAAGTTGCTGGTGACACAGCTCAAGGTGCCTACCGAAAGCAATTACATCGAAAGGTCGGCAGGATTAGTAAGTCTTGGGCCTGACTTCATGGAAGAGTGCTTCCAACATTGCGAAGACAATCAGATCCATCTGCTAGATATTCACACCCACCCTTGGTCACCCCGTCCAGGTTTCAGTCCCATAGATGATTCTCAGGCAAAAGGCGTCAAGATTCCATATCTGTCAGAGTTCCTCCCGAGAACTGAAATTGCCTTCGCGCTTTTCGGAGATCGCCCCGAGGCGTTGCGAGCGAGAATCTGGAACAGACACGAGCAGGCCTTTCAACCAGTAAACATGTTGTTCGTCATATAGGAGTCGCAAAATGCAGATGATAAATTGCCTACAAAATTCACGCAGATTGACAGGCGGAACTAGAGATTCCGTGACATATGACTCAGAAGCTTGTGGACGCCACATCCTCGTCTTTGGGAAGGAGATGCAGGAGCGAATTTCTCAGTTGACCATTGGGATATGTTCCCTGGGCGGTCTTGGAATGCTATTGCTTGAACAGCTTATGAGACTGTACCCAGGAAAGCTGATCGTCGTAGATCATGACAGAGTATCGAGATCCAACCTGAACAGGCTTACTGGCTCAACCTATCTCGACGCAAACCTGGATATTCCCAAAGCCCAGCTTGCGGCTCGGCATGTCTGGAGTTTCAATCCTAAGCAGGAGTTGACGGTAGTTGAAGGTGACTTTCTCGAGCTGAAACAACAGGAACAATTCCGGGAGTGTGATGTCATCTTCTCAGCCTTCGACCGCATCGGTCCTCGCCTCGCAGCCAATCAACTTTGCGAGATTCACGGAATAACTCTTTTTGATGTCGGCGTCGGAGCTGTAGTCAAAGATGGTACGCTGCAAGCAGCAGGCGGTCAAGTCATCAGAGTAGTCCCTGGGGCAGGATTCTGTCTCTCCTGTGCAGATATTTATGATAAAGCCGAAGCTGCAGCTGACTTCATGGATATGAGGGAGTATCAGAACCACCTGCAGATGGGCTATGTTAGAGGTGCGAATATTGCTGCTCCCCAGGTCTATGCACTCAATATGATGACGGCTTCTTGGGCTGTCTGGATGTTCATGCGCTTACTGGCCGGGGATCATTGCGATTTCGATGGAGTAGCTGTTGACGCATTTGATTGGACAGCTGCTCCGTGGCTTGAAGAAAGGAAATCTGTGAACACGTGTCCAATCTGTGGAAACAATGGAATGGCATTGACAGGGGATGATGGCACTTTACTTGTTCACAGGCGAGACGTATCTCCAAATCCCCCTACCTCGATTCAAGACCCGATCTTGGACCGAGATCGCCAACGTCATGCCGAATCGCCAGCGAACCTTACGGTCCCGACTGATTCTCAAGAAATCCCTAAGCCAGAAGAGGATGGTAGTGACTCTGAAATCAATGAACTCCCAATCTGACAAACTCTGGACAATCGAAGAGGTCGCTGACTTTCTTCAGGTCAAACCCAGTGTTGTGAAGTACTGGGTTCAGATCTCAGAGATTCCGTTTGTCAAGTTAGGGAAGCAATATCGGTTTGATCAAAGAGATATCAAACACTGGCTCGAGGATCAAAAGAAGGGAAGACCATTTCCGGACGGCCTACGCGTTATTAACTAATGCCTAGGATTCCGGCCTAAACCATTATGAAAACTCTAAAGATAGGAGCAAATTATGCCAATGTTCAAGTGTAGCCATTGCGACAAGGATATCGAGGACAATGAGCCTTACTTCTCGGTCAACCTCGGGAAGGAAAAGATCGACGGCGGCGCAATTACCGTGATCTATGAAGACAGTGTAAAGGAATTCTGCCTAAAATGCGCCGATTTGTACGATCTCAACGCGATTCAAGTGCCTTTGAAGAAGGGCATGGCAAATTAGTGAGTGTTTCAACCTATGGTCTGGCTTCAGATCTCGCATTTCAACATATGGAAAAGCCTGCCTTTCAGCAAAAGAGATAGGCTTTGATTCTATAGGAGACTGGTCATGAATTCACAGAAAACTGTTTTCGGAACCAAGGAATGGTCAGTTGCCAGTGTCAACTGTGTCAACGGTTGCTCACACAACTGCCGTTACTGCTATGCCCGGTACAACGCGACAACCAGGTTCCATCGCATGCCGTCAGGCCAGTGGCAGGTGATGCATGTCCGGCAGCAGGATGTGCGGAAGAAGTGGAAGCTGTACCCGGGCACAGTTATGTTCCCCACCACCCACGACATAACCCCCGAGGTCTTGGAGCCCTGCCTAACCGTGCTGACGAATCTCCTTGAGGTCGGCAACTCAGTCCTTTTGGTCAGCAAACCGCACGTCGAATGCATCTCAAGGCTCTGCGAGGAATGCACCGCCTTCAGGAGACAGCTGCAATTTCGATTCACAATCGGCGCTGATGACGACCAGCTGCTGGCTTATTGGGAACCTGCAGCCCCAGACTACAACGAGAGGATGGAAGCCCTAAAGCTAGCTTATCAGCAGGGATTCCGAACAAGTGTTTCAATTGAGCCCATGCTCGATGGAGAAAACATCGCTAGGCATGTTAGTAATCTGAGCCCGTTCGTGACGGACTCGATCTGGATCGGCAAACTGAACAACATCAAGAGTCGTGTAAGGGCTGAAACACCAGAAGACCAAGCTGCTATCCAGAGAGTAGAAGATGGTCAGACCGATAACCGCATCTTCCAAATCTACGACTCCCTGAAAGACAAGCCGCTCATCAAATGGAAAGACTCGATCAAGAAGGTTGTCGGCATACGGGCCTCTTCTGAACCGGGTTTGGATGAATGATATGGGTTCTCGCGAAAGCGCCCACTCTGACATAATGAACTTCCATAGTGCCTCCGAGGAACTTCAATTGCCTCGCTGCGGCTAGGATAGTCAGAGATCCTATTTATTACAGAAAACGTCTTACCTCAACCCCATTTCTCACCCTCCCATTCGTTATCCATTACCCCCTCCTCAATCCTGAGCGCTAGCTCAGCCATCTCATTCAATTGGCCAAACGAAAAACCGGGAGCCCTTTCGACTCCCGGTCATCAGTTCACATAGCGCGTCCTTGCTTACTTGCATGCATCACACGGTGCAGCACCGTGTAAGAAGATATAGTTTATCAAATACACACAGTCGGCGATGTTAATGTCTCCGCTGCAGTCTGCATCACCTGCTTCCAACGGTGATGGTGCTGGGCCGTGGGTAAAGATATAGGCAACCAAGTATACCGCGTCAGCAATGTTTATGTCTGATGATCCGTCGGCGTCGCCGCACGTTGCCGATACAACAGTGAAGTGGACCGTGTCGCCTACAGCTACGTTGCCCGCGTTGTCATATGCCACTACCAGGAAGTGATGGTCTCCAAGCGAAAGCGTATCAGGAACCGCAGCATACAAGGATTCTGCGTAGGCACTTGCAAGGTTGGCGCTCGCCGCAATTGTATCTCCATCCAGTATGAAGAAGGCCCCACTTGGATTGAGACCACGGGAGACTCCGACAGTGTCCGTAACTAAGGCTGAGAGAGTAAGAGACCTCTTGATGTTCGTCGAGCCCTGAGTTGGGGATTCACCATCAATGGACGGAGCAGTCGTATCAGGAGGCGCGCCTAGCAATCCGGCAAAATACTGGCCTGGCTTTACCAAAGTTGTCTTGAGAGTATCCCCAGACTGCGTCGTGAGCATTTCGATTGAATATTTGCTGGAGTCATCCCAATGATAGATTCTCATCAGGGTTCTGTTGCTCGGCGGAAATCCCGCCAGCGCAATTTGCGAATCTGGGACTACGATGCTCATTGGAACTGGATATTCAAAACTGTCAACAGGGTTCCCTTCAATGTCCAGAATCTTCATTTCGTAACCATCACTGATCGCGGTCACAATTACAGAATTGTCAGAGAGTGAGGAAAGCGACGAAGCGTAACTTGCACGGCAAGTGTACGGAATCAGCGCCGGCGATCCTCCTGGATTTGAAGTGAGGAGAGGGAATTTGCTGATCTGACCGACGAAGCCGTTAGCGTACGTTCCTGCAGTTATCACAATCTGTGCACCACCCTGGAGCAGATTGCTGCCGGTCTGGACAACAGTGTTGGCGGCATTCTGAATCGTTTGGCTGAATTGCTGAATCAAGGAAGCTATACTCGTCTTGGCAATGTCAATGGCAGTCGATAGAATCGTAGAGAGTATGTTTGACAGTGTGACTTGATCATTTTGCACATGTGAATCATCGTTGTACAACTCCAAAGGATAGACTTTTCCTCCCAGCCCTTTTAGGACGCCTTTCTCCGTTTCAAAAGTGCGGTCAATTGCGAAAGATATACTTCCTCCCAAGTCCAATGAAAATCCGGGTCCAAGCGCCAGATCAATGGGTACAGCAATTCCAAAGTCTCCTGCTCGCGATTCAGTCACACGTTTGGTGTAATCAACGCTCTGCGAGGCAACAGAATTCAAGTATTGTATCATGTGGACAAAGTCATCTCCACAATCTGCCATAAGTGAGTCTTTGCCCATTTTTAGATCGGGAGCATTAGGATTCGTTGCATGAGAAATCAGTTTCCCAAGGTTTGATGGCACTGAAGCGTACGATTGCAGGAGCTGTTGATTGAACTCCAACGACAGTCCGTTGAAAGTATGCATAGCATCCGGGCTAACGGAGAGTCCCTGGCTATCGAAAAGAAGATCGACAGATCCTTTCGTCGCATGCCATTGACTATCAAACTCGATAGTCTCAGTGACTTCCCCTCCAAAATTCAGACTCGGATATGGTATAATTTGATTGATCCAGCTTATCGGTTCACTTACCCCTTGCCCGATTCGCAGCTTCAGGAGTTCCGCTCGGAACGTGGCAACTTGTTTAGCTGAAAGAGCCAGCATTGCATCCGGATGGTTGTCCCCAAAGTCCGAATGCATGTACTTAGTAATTTCTGCCGATATGCTGGCATTGACTTCCGCGTTTGGTAACTGAATGTTGACGATTCCACCATCCGTACTATTTGACAATCCCGTCTTAATTCCGATGCTCGCTTCACCTTCGAGACCCATTGAGGCACCAAGTTCGTCCATGGCGTGTTCAGGAATCGCGGCATACCCGGCATTCTCATTGATATAGTGGTAAAGCCCATTTAGAACTGGAACTACCGTCGGACTGAAAACCCCCGAACCAACCAGTGACCCAGTCTGAAGAAAAAGTGCCGCCTGAGTAACTATCTGCTCATTGTCAGTCAACGGTTGATCAAACGTGAATACCTGTCGTCCCTGTGCCATTAGCGACACACTTGCCTGTGCACCAGTACGAAGATTCGCGATTGCCAGTGTAGGGATTTTGGCGAAGGAAAGTCCAACCCCCGCGCTCGTTTCGAGACGCCGCGAATAAGTCAGAAAAGGCGGAGCAGAGGTACTGATGGTCGCTTTGATTGAACCTCCCACACCAGCACTTCCTTTCACTGAGGCCTTTGCTGCGCGAACTCCCAGCGGACCAATGCCGATCCCGAACTGCACTCCCCCATCAGCTGTAATCTTCGCAAGAAGGCTCCATTCCTTGTCAAAGGATCGTGGAAGTACTCTAGCGATAAAATCAAGACTATCAGTGAGGACAACTGGCCTCCCCATATAAGTGGCCTTGTCAAAACCATCCCAATCATACAGACCTTCGGAATCCCAGCCCAACTCTACCAGATCAAGCTCGAGATTCAATAGGCCATCGCCATCAGACGTAAATGACGTTCCGGCCGCGGTCATAACTTGGACGCTCGGGACCGGGCTCTGCGTGTGGGGTGAAAGGAATCTGAAATAACGATGAAGAGTGCCTCCAATCATTACCTCAGACGTATCATTTTCGTCCGGAACAAATGCGGCAACAAGTACTGTCTCAGGACGCAGACAATCAGGCAGGGTTTGTAGCCAGGGGTTGAAGGTCACACGATCGCTTACCTTGTCGCCAGATCCGCCAGGGTTGCTTGCATGTGTAGGTCCCGAGGCCGAATTCCACCAGTTGTTCGTAGCTGTAACTGTGGCTGACAGGTTGTCGTTTCTTATGCCGAAGCTTGAGTTGTCGGAAAGAACATTGTCCTCCGCGATACCCGATCCGCCGGAAGCGAACAGTATCCCGATACCATTGCCGAGGAAACTGTTGCAGCTGATGTGCTGCTGAAGCTGTTGGTTTACAGAGATACCATAGGTACATCCGGTGATCGTGTTGTTCTGAATAACCGTTGTCGGCTCACTCACACTGAATCCATAGGTTGAGTTGCTGATCACATTGCCAGTCAAACTACAATTGCCTCCCGCATCTACCTGTACCGCCGCCTGGA
>Ga0209777_10005741_pt1 | contig 14205 bp, 11 predicted proteins | sample FrelakmetHBP12HB_FD_187147 | JGI IMG/M metagenome (GOLD analysis project Ga0209777, IMG submission 187147) | Freshwater lake sediment microbial communities from the University of Notre Dame, USA, for methane emissions studies -HBP12 HB (SPAdes)... | ecosystem: Environmental > Aquatic >...
GGTCAATGTTCATCCCTGGGATGAACATTGACCCGATATCACCGGCAAGACCGCCGATATCTGACCCCAGTTTGTTTTGTTCGCGAAACTTCTGTAGAGCCTGGTAGTTCGGACTGCCAACAGTGTTTTTGACGATGAGATCAGGCAATCCCATCCCAACCTCATTGAGGGCCGAATATCCACCGGCCCCAAGCTGAGACCAAAGATTAGGGCCACTCGAAACTGGAGAGGGCTGAGGAGCCGGAACGGCAGAGGGAGCAACGCCTTGAGGCTGTGTGATAGGGTCAATCGCCTGACCGTAGTGGATGGCCATCAGTAACTCCCGCCGATGTTCCCAACTTGGTTGAGGATTCCAAGATTCTGGCTTGTCATGGCATTGGCTTCTTGGGGGGTGATGCGGGGAGAGTTAGCCACACTTTGAGCGGCAGTACCACCGGCGCCAACACCCATGGAACCAAGAAGACCAGGACCAAACTTTCCAATAGCCTGGTATGCTTGGAGCCGCTTCTGATTTGCGGCTTCGATCTCCGCATTCATTCTCGCCTGGATCAGCTGTTTTTCATTAGCGGTCTGGGCGGAATTGAGTGCCAATGAGTACTTATTCTGAATGCCCATGAGATCAGACTGATAACCATAGTCAGCTTTTTTTATGGCCAATTCTTGCACAAACTGGGCCTGTTGCATCTTCTGCTGACTGGCAATCTGATTTTTCTGGAGAAGCTGTTCCTGTTCCCTGGCCAGCCTTTGCTGGGTCATGGTGGGGTTGTAGTTGCCAGCCTTACCCTGGTAGTAACCAGAAGCGGCTTCGAGACCGCCTGAAAGAAGCTGGAGAAGGATCGGCAAAACTGATTTGGAATTGGGAGAATCTTCGGCCTTCGAAACAGCCTGGGTGACCGAGTTTGTGGAATTGGCAATGTGATTTGCTTCCGCTTCTGCGGCCTGATCCTGGGAGATAGCGTCCTGTGCGGAAGATATCCCGGCCTTGGACCGGTCGATTCCGTCGGAAACCGTGGAAACAGGTGCTTGCTGTGCAACGGTCTTGGATTGCTTAGGCGCAACCTGTGCCGTGACAGCATCGACCTTCGGGGTGGGTGTCGGTGTGCTGGCCGGAAGAACCCCCGCACCGGCCATGGCATCAATGCCAGAAGACTGGGCACCACGGTTGGCGGGAGCGTTTACAGTGTCGATAGGAAGGATGGGATTCATCGGATCGCGAGAAAATTGAGCGTTTGGACCGCCCACCGCCGGATTGGCGGGAATGGAAGCCCCCGCTTTTTGCAGCTGAGGATCGAAAAGTCCTTCAAAGGGATTTGGCATTATCTTTTCCCCATTTTCCAGGTGTCGGGATACTGCTAAGAACAGATCCGATAGTTCCAAGCAAGTTGGAATTGGCCTGATTTTGCTGGTTCGTCTGGGTAAGAGTAAGCCCTGCAGCCGATTCTTGTCCAGTCATACCAGTTCCTTGTGCACCAAGTCCGATGCCCTGGGATTGCAATCCAAGTGCCCTGAGGGCATTGGCAAGGCTCTGGGACTGCATGGCGTTCTGCTGTTCACTGAGGCCGGTCTGCTGAGATTGCAATCCGATCCCCGCGGTGTTATTTGCCAGGTTCTGAGACTGCAGTCCAAGCCCCTGCTGGCTGAGGCCCATATTGGCAAGACCGGTTCCCGCATTCTGCTGACTGACCCCGGTCCCCATGATCTGATTTCCAACACCCTGCTGTCCGATTCCGGTCCCCATGATCGAATTGCCGATGCTCTGCTGGCCAAGGCCGGTGTTCATCAAAGAATTGCCAAGAGAGCCTAGGTTCAGGCCACCCTGGAGAGATGCCTGGCCGGCGGTGAGCTGGTTGTTTCTGTTAGCCTGGATCTGGGCAAGCTGTCTGGCAAAAGCATCGTTGAAGGTATTCCCATAAGTTGTCCCGATGGTCTGACCACCGGCAAGTGCGGCCTGACCGGCGTTAAGCCCCATCGACCGGGCAGAGTTGGTTGCCGATTGTGCGGCATTCTGCGCGGCAAGACTGGCTTGCTGGGACGCCTGGGCATTCGAAGCCTGATTGTCAGCGGCATTCTGTGCATACAGATCGGCCCCCGACATCCCATAGAGCTTTTTTAGGTAATCGTTGGCAGGGGAATAGTTTTGAGTTCCATTGTAAACCGTTCCTTGGCCCTGGTTCATCACTTGCTGGCCACGGTTAAGGACATCCTGGCCCTGGCCAATGATGTCCTGTCCAGAAGAAATGACACCCTGGCCCTGGCCGATGGTTCCAGTTCCCTGGTTGAACGCCTTCAAACCAGTATTCACGCTTTCATGACCCTGATTAAGGAGGTCAGAACCTTGGAGCTTTTCAGCATTGCTCTGTTTGAAATATTTGTTTGCCTGATCGCCGATCATGTTGCTGGCAGTATCAAGCATCCCCTGGCCCTGGGTTTCATATCCCCCAGCCTTATTCATCAAATCAGTGGCTTGCTGGCCCGAAATGGTTTTCCCTTGAGAAATCAGATCTGCGGCAGTTTGGGAGACATCGGCGGCTGTTGCGGTTCCCACGGATGAACCTCCTGTTTTGGTGCCGGTATCAACCGGCGTGGAATCGGTCGGTTTTTTTGTTTCGGGGGGAGTTGTTGCTGGTTTTGACTCGGGAGTCGCGGCGGGAGTCCCCGCACCCGGTTCTGGGGTTGTTGTAACAGGTGCTGTGGCGGCAGGAACTCCCGCGCCAGGCTCTGCTGGAATTGTCGTCGCAGTATTGACAGTCGCGGGACCGGTGATTTCACCGCCGGTTGGGCTAACCGGTCCGTTATTGGAGGGCTGATCTCCAGTACCGGGGACATTGGTCGGTGTAGTAACAACGGTTGCTGGAGCTGTCGGCCCATAGTTCGTAGGCTGATCACCCGTTCCCGGAATGGCGGTGTTCTTGGTTGTAGCGGGAGCCGTCGGTCCATAGTTCGTGGGCTGATCACCGGTCCCCGGAATGGCTCCAGTAGCATATGGATCTTGAACGGTCTGGTTTTTCTGTGCGTCCGATCCCATTGCCGTCAAAAGATTTATTGCGGCATCGACACCACCACCAAGGGGAGTGGATTCCCACAATTTTTGAAGATATTGCGCCGTAGCATAGGATGTCTGTGCCGGTGCTTGGATCTGACCTGGAACTCCTGGATTGTCTCCTGCCGCTTTTGCGGCGGCGGCATCGGCGATGGCTTGAAGCTGTTCTGGAGTCAGTGTTTTTGGCGTTTCGAAAGACTTTTGTAGCTTCTGTTCCGCAATAGCATCTGCCCGGGCTTTGTCCGTAGCGGCCTGTTGGGCCTGGGCATCGGCTTGCGCTTTTGCCTGAGCATCGATTTGAGCATTCGAAGAATCTGCGGAACCCTGGGTATCAAATGCATTCCCGTTTTTGTCGTAATACTTTATTGGGGTTGAGGAGGGCTTGTATTGACTTCCGGTTCCACCGCTAGTAGTGACCTGGGTATTGGTCGACCCAGTTGCAGTCTGATTTGTTGGCTGATTTCCTGTTCCAGGAATCGCAACAGTTTGTGTAGCTGGTGCCGATTCAGTTTGAGCCTGTCCGGAGCCGGTGGCAATTTGATTGGTAGGCTGATCTCCAGTTCCAGGGATTCCCATTATGTTATCGCCCTCCTGCCAGGGGAATATACGGCATCAATTCCCTCGTCGTCATATCTAACTACCACTTCTTGTATGGCTATTTTACTGTTGCACTGGATTCGGATGGATGAGGCAAGGGTTTTTGCGAACTTCGGGGACACAGAAAACCGGTAAAACCCACCATCATCATAGTCCGCAGGATTGATATTGACAATAGCTGGTTGGGGATTCTGAAAAACAAACCCCTTCCGTTCGTCTTGGTCAAACGAATAGACCGTGACCGTCAAAGACGTTTTGACCTTGGCAAGGGAATAGACGCACACGTAATAGTCCAGTTCCCGGCTGATGCGGTTTCCGCCCAAGCCAAAATAAGCAGACTGCCAGTCAATCGTCTGGACCGCCGTTGATCCGGTGGCACCAGATGGGATCGTCATGGCATTGGGATTGTATCCATACTGCCATAAGGCACTATCAGTCCCCACATAGAGACCGTTCACAGTATCATACAGCCTACCGCCCGAAGCCGGCTGACTTGCCAGTTTCGAATTGACAGTGATCAAACCATCCCTGACAAAGATCCAGTTGGAAGCAGAATCCAGCAACAAGGTATTGTCCCGGACATTGAACTGACCATTGGTGATGGCCCCGAGAAGGTTGAACTTCCGAACCTTGGTCAGGTTCCTGGAACCATCAAAAATCCAAAGAGAATTGTCATATTTTGAGATGAAATAGGCCGAAGTCGGAGAGGTGGCAATGAAAGTCAGCCCATCGGCGGCTACAACTTTTTGCAGAGGGAGCTGTGCAACATTCGAAACAAAATTGATCTGATAGATATTCTTGCCATCGAACACATAATTGGTCGAATACAGTGTAAAAACAATGGAAGAGAAGGGTAGCTGATTGCCTAGAAGGTATCCATCATAATCCGATTGTATCGTTACAGTAGTACCTGGATATCCGCCAGTAATATAGGTCTCATTGAACGCAAGTGATGTCGCTGATGAATTGGTTGTTATGGACCTACCTGAGAAGGTTGCTCCAAGCGGGATCGGCAATGTTGGATTTGGAGAATATGTAGGATACTGATTGATGTAATTTACGAGAGAGTTCAGGGGTCCGCCATTTATATAGTAGTGAACACCGTTAATAAGCACACGGTCAAACCTATAATACGGTCCTCCCTTCAACAGTCCGCCTTGCTGTATATACATATAGATATATGAACTGGACTTGGGAAAATGACACTTGGGTATAAAGGCACCAATAGGGCTTATTGATGTTGAATAATCCACCATGGAATAAGGTGCATATCCAGCATCTACTGAGTTTGCATATTTCCCGTACAAGATTAGGTTCATGTTCGTAGTGACTGGATCTAGGGCATAACCAGATACCGTACAAGCCCCATTCCAATCATTCGATCCAAGCTCCAGAACCGCGTTTACCGTATCCACGATATTCACAGGGCTTATCGAGTTTATCTTGTATAGTCCCTTGGTTATTTTCTGAATCGGATTTACAAGTGAAATCGAGATTTTCAGAAAAATGAAATAGCCATTTGTTTTCCAGATTATCGAAGTAGGACACACTCCCGCACTTGGCCCAAGACATGGGCTATAACTAACATCAGCATCACCGACAGCGGTGAGGGGAACGCCAAGGGCAATGGTTAGGGCATCTTTCGATCCGATCATTCCCACGGAAATGAAAGATTGAACGTCAGAAGGAACGTTGGCAACATTGGTTCCCTGCAATGTCTTTCCAGGCGTAACAATGATTCTAAACTCAAACGGCTGAGAAGTGGAAACGCTTGATAGTCTGCCGTATGTCCTAACTGGACCATTCGAACTTGCCAATGTGTCTAGTCCGGTAGATATAGAGGAAAGGTTAGAATAATAAGCATTTCCATCATTTTGCAAGTTATTTGAATAACCATATCCACAAGACTTATATCCATCATTCGGACTATTGGTTGTTGTATTTAGAGTCGGGGCAAGGGTGTAGGAAGACGTAAAAGAGGTGAAACCAATATATGAGAAATAACTGGAAGTCGTTCCGCCCTGGTTTATTCCTGTTAACAATACCCTATTATATCCATTCAACGATTGCATTATGGCATATTGAAAATTATAGTTCGTGGCAGTCGTGGACGTCAGTGTATAGGTTGTATTTCCAGAAAAATTAATAACAAACTCAACCTTTCCGAAGAACTTACAGCAAAATATCGAAGACGTTGGCTGTGTACTTATTGAAGCGGATGAAACAGAGATTCCATTTTCATCATATATTTTGAACTGATTGGCAGATGGATTCCCAAAACATCCAATATACTGTGCAGATGCATAGGTGAATGATTGATCTAGGCACTGCCTAACCAGGCTAAACCCTTTTAGATTGTTGGCGGTAATTGAAAATGGCTGAGTATCACGAGAGTTTACGATTGATCCATCTGGTCCGATTTCTGAAATGGTAAAAATGGTATTACCAGAGGAAAACTTGACATTGATACCAATGGGGTTTCCATCGGTCTGGATAACATCATAAAATCCTTGAATCGATTGAATCGAAGAAATGCCATATGAGGGGATGTTGTCGATGGATTTACCGTTGATAAGCACGTTCCTTTTTGGAAATCCATCCTGATCATTCCCATTATCGACAAGCTGAATAAGATCTCCATTTTCAGTGATGTAACTGTAAGTCCCAGAAACAGAGGCGGTTGACAGATATTTGTTGGTGATCCCGCCCTCTTCATGAATCCCAGTATTACCGGTATGGTCCAGGATCTCCGGGGGTTGAGAGCCGGTAAGTAGATTGCCCTGCTTGTAGGTTTCAATGGAAACGAAAGCCTTGACCCTTTCATTTGGGTTTGCTGTCGAGACATTCGTCATCAGGGGAATGTCAGAGTGATTGGAAGCCATTACCAGTATCCTTGACCCATCGGTCCAGATCTGCCCGAATAGGCATTATTGACCCGTTCCATTTTGTAATCATCCCGACGCATATTTTCCTGGAGCCTAAGAAAAAGCTCTTGCTTTCTGATTGTCAGGTTGTCGTGATTCTGATCCTGCTTGCGCTTGAAATCAATGGCACACTGATATGCCATGATCTCGGCACACTCATTAGAGTTGAGTGGATAAGAAAAATCAGAATCGGGAAGCGCCGAAATAGCAGTGAATCTGGTGTTTTCATATCCCACAATCGGGATTACTGGAGTGTTAGGGGAATACAATGAAGGGTTCGTGTTGGAAGCCCAATCCCCCATGGCTCCGACATCCTGCTGAATGTTTGAAGTCGTCAGAATCGTAGGAACACCGGAAGAGAAGGAGAAAGTGAGACACAAAATATTTTTTCCAGAATCCAGGACGAAAACATAGTTCGAACCATCAGTTGTGACCGCAGAATAGGTCCCACCAAGATTCGTAGAATTGACAATCAAATTTCCAGCCGCATTGAGATATACAGGATAACCTGAGGAACCAAAAATCGAATATCCAGTAGTCGGAAAGGCGAAAATCTGGGTAGCAGTACCGCCGGCAAGGGCGCATTTTGCCGTGACAGATGCGGTGGAATGGTAGATCAGATTGCTAAAAACATTAAAATTGGTGACAACCGGAGAACCGGTGATGGTTATTTGAGCAAAAGTTACGGAAGTAGCCCCTGGCGCGTAGGCGCCAGAATAGATGTTTCCACCCTGGATGAAATACAGATACCCCTTGTAATATTCCAGCCCGGTTGCCGCACCACCGGTCGTTGCCAACTTGCCAGAGGTCTGGGTATCGATGTTCTCAAACCAGATGTCAGTACCGCCCTGAATGTAAAAATAGGTACGATTAGGACTCATGGCATTGCCATTGTAGGCGGGGATGTTGGCAAAATCGGGAGATGAAACATTGTTCAAATTGACGGCTGTAACCGCCGACCCGTAGATGATAGGCTGGTCAGGGAATGTGGGCTGAATGGCGGGAGGGTAATAATGGATTCGGATCGAGTTCTGACCATTGAACCCGTTGAAGTTCCAACCAACAATCCATAGATTATTACCCTGAAATCGATAGACAGGGCGAGATCCTGGATTGAGCCGATTGGACATGCTCATCCGTTCCATCGGAACCCAGAATGCACCGACCTGATATTCTATTGCGCGGAGCTTGTAGAAGTCCGGAGGCAGGGAACAAAGATATTCGTTTGGATTAAGGCTTGCCGTCAGGGTGGGCTGAATCACCGTTGAGGCAATGGTGACATAGTAGTCATCATCATTTTTGGTGATCTCAGAATACAAATCCTTGTAAGCCTCATACAAGGAGTTTTGCTGATCCTGATAGGTAATGAATTGGGAGTTTTGGAGGTCGGCCAAGCTCATAGCCCGGGCTATGATGGATGATGCGATCATGGTAAACCTCCAAAACCAACCTACCCCGAAGGGTAGGCTTGGTCAACTAGAAACTAAAGCTGGACAACGGCGCAGTGGGCGGGATTGTGGAAGCAGAACTGGCCAAACAATGACAGCGTGACGAGGGCAGCAGGGCCCTGGATGGTGGCAGAACCAGGGACCACGTTCAGGTAGTCCTCGATCAGTAGCTTGAAGTTCAGGTCCAGATCACCAATCGAATCGACCAGTTCGGCACCAGGATCGTTGCCCTGGATGGTGTCCTCAATTGGGGTCTTGCTGTTGGACCAGCCGGCGAACTCGATTGTGTCCATGTCCAGGATGTAGGCCGTACCGTAGGGGCAGTAGGGGCTGTCGTAGATCTTGTCAAGCCAGTTGGTGCTAAACTGGAAGCCCATGTCCATCAAGCCCTTCTGGACTTCATTCTTGGTACTCTTGGACTGCGCCGTGTTGATCTGTTGCATGTAGCTGGTCTGGGCATTGAAGTCCTGGAGAATCTGCCGATAGTCCAGATCATTCAGAATGATCAGATTGGGTTCACCACCACCACGGCGAGCCATCCGGACACCTTCGATCAGGGCGTCACCGCGCTTTTCCGAACCGCGCTTGTAGAACGAACCGGCGAGCCGTTCGGGAGCCGACGAGCGGGTAACCCCAAAGAAGGCCGTACCAATGTAGGTCTGCCAGGCCGAGGAGTTGGTGGCGCGACCGGTCCCCAGGGTGGGGAGCCACCCACCGAGACCGACGGGGAACAGGGGGACAGTGTTCGAGGAAGTCGAGCAACCGTTCAGCACGATCCAGTTGCCAACGGTCAGCACATCGGTAGGAACGTTGCCGCCAGCCGCGTTGGCAAGCTGGACAGCGTTGCTCTGAATAGCCTGGACAACGTAGATCGTACCGGAGCCGACGAACGATCCCGAAGGAGCGGCACCGGAGACGAACTGAACAAGCGATCCAATGGACAGCTTGACCAGAATGTCCCAGGCAGGGGTGACGCCGTCAGCCTGGAACAACTGAAGCCAGACCGAAGTACCGGCGGTAAAGGCGTTCGATCCGTTGACGGCGACACCAGCACCACCACCGGTCCAGTTGGCGTTCGTGTAGAACAGAGAACCGGTGTTGACCTGGCCGACTTCACCGAATCCAGTACCATAGGACGCAGTGGCGAATGCCTTGCGCAAGCCTTCGGTGGCATCGTAGAACTTGGAAACCACGGCTTTGACGTAGGCCTGGCGGTCGGTCCTGGTCGAAAGCTCTTCGAGCTGGGTGACCTGGAACACAGTGAAGATCGTACCGGGGGTGACCACGAACTCGGTATTGATACCGGAGATACCGCCATAACCAGAGGTTGAAGCGACACCACCAGACAGAGCACCGAAGTTCTGGAGCAACTGCTGGTAGTTACCGGCAACGTTACCGCCCTGGTAGACCTTGGTCCCAAAGCGATATTCCTTACCGCCCACACGATTCTTTTCAACGATCCGGCAGAACGGATCGTTACGAGCGAACAAGGATTCGAACTTCTTGTCCGTGTAGTAAGTCTTGGCAATAGCAACGATGTTGCTATCAGCAGAAATGTTGGCCATTTTTTCCTCCTAATGGCAAAATCGTTCTATTTAAGCTTAAAACCCTTGGAACTCTTGAGCCTTTCGGCAATCAATTCATCTTTGGACTTCTTGGCGTGTTCTTCCTCTTCCACGGGATTGCCTTTCTTCGCGCCCTCTTCAGCAACTTTGGCAACCTCACCGACAGCACCGGCCAGCTTCTTGCTTTCCTCTGGAGGGAGTTCTTTCGGAGGTTCGCCCCCTTCCTTCATGACGGCTTTGGGGCCACCGCGGAGTTTTTCGAACTTTCCACGAAGACCTTCGGAAAGACTCTTCACGTGATTGTCCAATTCTTCACCTTCCATGCCCTCGGTCATGTCATGAAGAGCGCCCCAATGGTCAGTTCCCTGGGGAGAGAACTCCTTGAGGGCTTCGAAATGATCGTTGAGATCACCGCCATAACGGGATTTCAGGGATTCGATGCGGCCATTCCTGCGATTGGTTTTGTACATCGTATGAATCCCGCCGATCAAATCATCGGTCACCAGCCTTTCAAGGGCACCATGGCGACCTTCGATTTCATCGACCTTGGAAGCAATCATCTGGATTGCCTTCACAAGTCCTTCGATTACCGGTCTCAGCTGTGCGGCGTCTTCACCGGCATCTGGGTGTTTTTCATCAGCCATTCATTCCTCCATTTACCGGCGGAACCGGTGAGTTCATTTGACCTTGGGGTGGAATCGTAGGAACCCCTTGAGGTTGCTGTAATGGTTGCCCCTGAATGGGCTGGGGCTGGGCAGGAAGGGGGTGCGGCTGACCGACTTGGTTGACCTTGCCCATGTCCTGCATAACTTTCTTCAAAAGCGTGGCAAGCCTGTCCAGAACTTTGGAATCCGAATCCCCAGCACCATCAAATCGCAGAATTGCGTTTTGGACTTCTCCAAAAAGCTGTTTCAGATCGACAAGCGGGAAATATTCATAGTCCTCATGTTCGACAGCGCGCTGGATAACGGCCTGGCAATATTCGTAACTTGCGGTAGAAATCGAGAAAGCACCTTCAAGATCGGGGATCTCAAGAAGACTTGCTTTCATGTTGGGATTAATGAGCCCCATCTGATCCATGATGTAGATCTGTTCCAGCTTGGTTTTCGGATCTTTGGAAAGATTCGAAGCGGCAGAGAACTGAATGTGCATTTTTGCCATCTGCTTGCGGACTTCACCATAAGTCACCTTGGACCGGCCGTCTTCCTTGGGTAGAATGGGGGAATTGTCAGGCATACATTCGATGATGATTTCAACAAGGTTCATGAAGTTCTGAACGACATTGTTCAAAACCATATTCCACCGATCAGATTCCAGATCTTCCAAGGTTTCCATGGCCGCGCCAGAGGTATCACCTTTTGGCTTCTGTGCATTGGCAGACATTTTTGAAATCCCCGACATGGAAAGCATCTTGTCAAGAAAATAGTCGAGCAAATCCTTGTACATTGGATCAATCGGTCGCGGGGTGCTGACAGTGATCGGCAACATCCCATTGGGCGCAGGATTGGTTTCCACGACTTGCCCGATCTGGTTCGAAACCATGGAAGGCTTGACGCCCGATCCCTTGGGGACAAAAATCGTGTTGGCGGGATTGATTTCAACTGCCGCATGAATACGGAAAGAAATCGTATCGACTTGGGTCTGGAGAGTAAAAAGATCGTCAGCGAGGGAGGTTGTAAAACAACCCTTCACCGGGGGATTGTAAAAAAGGAACGTGATCGGAATGATGGAAAAACCGATCTCTTTCTTATCAATCACGCGGCCATTCACAATGTCACGGCGGTAACCGCCATCCAGATCGTAATGAACGTTGTAATTGACTACGGCCATGGGGTCCTGGAGATACCCCTGGTAAAGTGGATCGGTTTTCTTGATCTTACCCTTCTTCACCAGGTCAGCAACGGGATATTGCCGGAATCGAAGCTTAGCAACGGTCATTTTTCCATAGTGGAACTGTGACGGATCATAGAAGACTTCCCAGAAATGGACCTGTTTGACCTTTTCTTCTTCCTCATCAAACCAGAAGTGACCACATTCCAGTGTAAGCGCCTCACGGAGGATGAGACCGGCCTTTTGATAGATTTTCTGAGCGTCAAAAAGGTAGTCCAGGGCAATCTGCAATTCCCTGCAAGTTTTTCTAGTCTCATAAGTCCCATCCACGGCGTTGACAAAAGGGCGTACCTTGGTCGCAATGAACTTGCTGACAACGGTATCGATGGCATTCTTGATCCCATTCAAAACTGGAATCGTTCCAGAATCCTCTTCCAAAGCATTGAAATAGTAGGCCAGCGGTTGTCCGTAGAGGTTGTGAATGGTATCACGGCGCATCCCATTAGAAAAATACCTGTCATAATTGCGCTGGGCCTTCTGCTCGCGGACCTGGAGGTATTGTTCTAGCCTTTCGGAGTTTTGGAGCGCTTGTTTGTCGTTCATCTAAGCTCCGTTGGCATCATGATTGCCGACTCAGAACCGGATTTCTCCCGAAGAAGTTGCTGGAAACGATGTCTTGCCATATCATCATAGACATCTTCCTTGCGAAGGACGACATGGGCATTGTTCATGGTCAAATCAATAACGATTCCATGACTTGCAGATTCGACGAGTTTTCTCAGGAAACCGGCATCGATGTCTTTTGCCTGGGTCTCGTCCATAATTTTCTGCAAAACAGCGTCTTTGGCTGTCTTTTCGGCCAGTTCGATCATGGAATCAAGGATTTCAGGAGATTTCTGTGCCCAATCAAGGAGTTTTTCCAGCTTTTTAGAGATTTCCCGTCTGGATTTCCAAGAATTGAACAGTTTTTTCATCAAGGATTCTCTTCAACCGGTTCCTTATAGATGGGGGCCTCGACAATTGGGGCAACACCGTCGGGAGTGAACTCAGATTCAAGAACGGGGTTGGGAATGAACGCCTCAAGGAATGAGGCGCCTTGTCCGACAACCTCCCAGTCATCACGAACATGGTCAAGGGAGGTGAAGGTATAGGCCGGATCGACAGTTCCTGAAAGACGGAAGCCACCATCATCCTGGGGGACGAGCATCTGAAAACCATGATCCCGGTTTCGGATCGAATAACCAAGTTTCACCTGATCAAGAGCTTCATTCAGGAGCATTCTCTTACCTCTAGGACCCAGTATCGGCCTTGATGGCTGGAAATGTCAAGTCATTAGTTCAGTGAACTAATAAAATCCAAGCAGCTTCAGCAACCGCGATAAGGAGAAGCGCCGATGAGGTTCCAAAAAGGATGTCACGGTCCAATTCCATAGACTTCAATGAGTTTTCTAAGTCCCCGGATGATTTCGAGATTGCTTCTAGCTGTGCCTGCAAGTCCGATAACGATTGAAGTTGCCCTTGCTCGTTCGTCTCTAAGCTGTCTAATAGTTTCATCGCTTGCTCTTTCGGAATCAAGGTGACCGGCGATGACGGTGCTGGCGTAGTAGAAGGTTTCTCCTGAGCCCAGGAGGGCACCGAGGAACAAAGAAGCAAGGCCGAGAACAATACGATTTTTGAGCACATGGAACCTCTCATGTTTTCGTGATGGCCTGGGTGATGAACACCCCGGTTGCCCCGGCAAGCCAGGAAGCGATGAGTTGGTAGTTCTCAGGATGCAGGAAAGATAGTGCGCAAGCCATCAGGCAACAGAAGATCCCGAATACCCTCTTAGATGAGATGTCACCATTGGGGCCGCGAAAAAGACTCACGATACCACCAGTCTAACGGCATCACCGATGGACCATGCCTCTTGGATCTTGTCAACGAGAAACAGGAGATCTTCCTTGTTGACAACTCGCAAGCACCCCAGGGTGGTGGTGGTATATTCCGGATCTGGCCAATGAACCCCATAGCCGGCATCACGGACAAATCTTCCAGTGGGTTGGACATAGAATCCCGTCTTGGGATCGACATCCCATTCCTCTACCAATTGCCATGCATCAGTACCAATGAAGAATGGATTAAGATAATGATCAGAGGGATTGTCATGGTGGGCTATCTTTGTGATGTTCCATGAGCCCTTCGGGAAAGGTCTTGGCATATAAGGAACTGGCATCGTTTTGTCGTCAGGTTCAGTCAAAACAACATCAGCAATTCCGGGCTTTGGCCGTCTCCTATTAAGCTCATTCCTGATATCATTGGTAATGGAGATCTCTTCACCGAATGCTAACAACTTTCCCGATCCTGTGGGATAGGAAATGATTGTCATTCTTTATGTTCCGGCTTGCATTGCTTCTGGATTTCCAGAATCAGACCGATGGACACCTTCGCCGGGAGTTCCCCCAGGGCTTGCAGGATCAGATTGACATCTTTTTCTTCCAGAGATAATTTATATTTCTTCAAGATTTTCCCTCCAGGACAACAATCCGATTGTACAGCTCTTTGATGGCTCCGTAAAGATATGGCGTGAAATTATTTTCAACGTTCTTCACTTTCGGACCTTCTTTAGTGACCATATGGACGGTGCGAGTCTTGGTGACTATGGTTTCGTTGCCATCTTCGTCGGTTTCCGTTTCCTCGTAGGACTCTTCGACATCCCCGTATTCCCACCCGAGAACCTTGCCCACTTCCTCATTTGGCGGGTTGCCCTCGGTGATATGGCCAGGGAACCCGGCTTTTTCGACCAACTGGGCGATGTAACCC
>Ga0209777_10005742_pt1 | contig 14203 bp, 15 predicted proteins | sample FrelakmetHBP12HB_FD_187147 | JGI IMG/M metagenome (GOLD analysis project Ga0209777, IMG submission 187147) | Freshwater lake sediment microbial communities from the University of Notre Dame, USA, for methane emissions studies -HBP12 HB (SPAdes)... | ecosystem: Environmental > Aquatic >...
GAGCTGCAACGGTGAAAGTCCGTTTTACTCCCTCTGCCCGCACCCAGTTCCTATCTGCCATCGCTTATATATATCGCGAAAAGCCAGTAGCAGCGATTGCCTTCCGGCGCAAGGCAGAAAAGGTACTGTCGAGACTCCGGAAGTTTCCCACATCCGGCAGGACATTGCCGGAATTTCCAGACCTTCCCTTTCGAGAGGTTATCATCGCACCATATCGGTTTTTCTACCGCGCAAAGGGGAAAGTTGTGTGGATTGTGGCTGTATGGCATAGTGCTCAACTTCCGAAAAATCCGAATGAAACCGAAGGCACTTCATAAAATTTATTATAGATGCAAAGGAGCCATCACCGCATAATCGAGGATGGCTCCTTTTGTTTTTCGTCAAAAATCAGCTTTGCTTTTTGGCTCTTGCGTGGCATATTGATTTCCTCCATATTGTTTTGGATATCAATATACCACAAACAGCTTTATATATAAAGTTTTAAATGAAACGTTATACTAGTTACCTATGATACAGCACAATCACAAGCATTCGGACTCTGAGAAACATAAACACCAGCATAAAGAAAAGACCGGCATGAGAAACCTGCACAAAGACTGGCGTACCTGGGTAGCCGTCGGACTGATGCTGGCAGCTATTTCCATCTATGTCCTTACCCTGGACGACTCTGTAGTTCCGGTAGTGCAAACCGGCAACCAAGGTCAGGCAGCAACAACAATGCCATCTTCACCTTGACCACAAGGTGCGTTTATATTCTCTGGAACTCAGGAAATCAGGAATTTTTTCTTGTGATTTTTTAGTTCCAAATTGAAGAGCAATATGAAATAGTTATCGCTGAGTTCTATAGTGTTTAAGCGTTAACAATAACCAATAATTAGAAGGGGAAGAAGCTATGAAAAAATTACTACACACAGTATCTATCGCAATTATCAGCCTTTGCCTGGCGGTTGGGTGCGCGGGCTCAAAACTGGCGGTAAAGGAACATTCAGGGTTTCTTGGAGATTATTCGAAATTACAGGCCGGGCCTGAAGGCGGCATTGACCAGCGCTATATCAAAGAGGGTGTTAATTTCAAGCAATACAACAAAATTATGCTGGACCAGGTGAGATTTTATTTCAAAGATAATGCAGCGGATAAGGGCATTGATGCGGACGCGATGAAAGAGCTGTCGGATAAATTTAACCGGGCGGTGATAGATGCCCTGGGCAGTGCCTATCCTTTAGTTGCCAAGCCCGGTCCCAATGTGATGCGCGTGAGGGTCGCCATAACAGACATGGAACTGCCAAACAGAGCGCTCAACACCATCACCACCGTTGTTCCTGCAGGTTTGGTAATCAGTACCATCAAAAGCGGGATAACGGGGAAAGGGTCGTTCGTAGGAGAGATCAGCATGGAGTTTGAGTGCCTCGACTCAACAACCAATGAGGTGATAGCAGAAGGTGTTGACCGCAGGTCAGGCGGAAAGATTGACAGCATGAGCAAGTTCGGCACCGCCGAAGATGCTTTCAAATTCTGGGCGCAGCGGCTGCGCATATGGCTTGATGGGGTGCACGGAAAATAATAAAGATAAGAGGCAAGACTATGAACAATAAAATCAATAACTGCCATACCGCAGCCCGGCAATGCTGCAGCCTGTTTGTTGTAGTTCTCTGCCTCTTGTTAAGCGGGTGCTCCTCGCGGGAGCCTGCGTTGAGCGAAGCAGCGCGCTCATTTCAAAAAGAGGCGCTGGATACGATCAAGCGCCTGTCTCCTGCATTTACTGATATCCTGGCACAGAATAATTCCCGAACAATGCAGGCAGCCATTGAAAAGATGGTCTCTGATGCGGGCCAGGCAGGAAGCCTTAAAAAAGTTAAAATTGTCGTCCTTGATCGTAACGGGATAAAACTCGCCGGCGGTTTCCGGAATGCCACTGAAGATATGAACTTCTCAAGCTACGATGTGGCGCAAGAGGTTCTGCAGCAGGGGGAAACCGCCTCTGATGTATTATACCAGCAGGGAGCGCGGGTCTGTGTAATAGGAGCTCCCCTGGTACGTGACGGAACAACCGTGGGGGCAATCGTTTTAGCTGTTTTAGCAGCAGATTTAAAAGACCAGTGGCACGTGACAGAAGAACAATTTAAGGCGATTAGTTTTAAATAAAGGATAAATCGGTGAATGGGTGAGAGGCACAAAGAAAAGTGCTGAGTGCCCGCTGCGCCATAGCGACAGCGCGGCGAGCTGAGTAACGAGTGTTGAGTGTGGACGGGTGACGGGACACGGGTCACGGATTTGCTGAAAGCTGTAACCCTTTATTTTAATTTCAACGTGAGGAGGAGTATTAATCTATGAGGAAGGTAACTTTTATTACTATCATTGTTCTCGCTGCATTAATTTTTATTGTTCCGCAGGGATTTGCCCAGGAAAGCACGCAGAAAGCGGCAAGCGAAAAACACCCGATTCTGTGTTACCTCCCAAACCGTATTTTTGACATGCTTGATATCGTCCGCCTGCGTCTCCGGGTAGGGCCGGGCGTGTCGGTCGGCGCGCGGGTGACCAAGCTGACAAATGTATTTGTAGGGTTCCACTCCACCCTGTATGCCGGGGTGCACGGCCCGCGTGGAGAAGCCGAGATACCTTGGCCGGTCGGCGTTGAGAACCACGGCGGCGCTGACGTGAGCCTGGTTAAAGCATCGGTAGCCGGCCCCTACATCGGGCCCCTTGAGACAGGCATTGAATTTCAGGCCGGGATCATCGGCATCAGCTTTGGCATTTGCCCGTATGAAATGCTGGACTTTGTTACCGGGCTGGTCTTCATTGATTTGCAAAAGGACGATTTCTAAGCAGCTGGAGCCAGGTACGGTCAACGGTTTTATGAAAACGCTAAGAAAACACAGAGCTCACAGAGAAAACATCTCATACAATATTTTATTCGGAACTCAGGAACTCGCGAAAATAAAAAAACAAAAATCATGATTTCTTGATTTCCAGATTAAAGAGAACCTCTAATAATTCCCCATCTGTAACTCCCGCACCCATTTTCATGAGTGTAAACTCCAGCGGGAGTCCAGTAATTTCAGTTGGGTATAGATTCCCGTCCCCGACTAAAACATTCGAGGACACGCTTCTGCGGGAATGACATTTTTAGAGGTAGCAGGTAGCCATAAGACTGTTTAGCTGTTGAAAAAGATAAACCATCACGGAAGAAAGGAACTAACGGTATGGAAAAACGCAGAATGATCTATGGCGGGCTGGTTGTTGTGATGTGCATGCTGCTTGCATGCGTTGCGCCGTTTATTGCCCAGGCGCAGACAGGCCAGCAAAAACAGGAGCGGGCACAGGTAGGGGAAGATGTGAATAAGCAGCTTGAAGAGATGGGCATGCCGATATGCACCGGGACTGAGTGGCAAAAGGCGACCCAGACAGAGAAAGTGGCATTCGTGTGGGGGGTCTGCCATGTGGTGACCATCGAAAAAATATTAGCGCAGAAATTGCCTTCTCTGAAAGCAGAAGATTTCTCGTCCAAGGTTGTAGAGGGAATGGCCGGCATGAAGATAAATGACATCGTGCGCGTGGTGGATGAATTTTATGCTGCCAACTCGACCCAGATGGGGAAACCGGTTATCGGGGTTATCTGGGACGCAATCGTCAAGCCCAAGCTCAAAACCGGCATTGCAGGCCACCCGCTGAAGTAATAATTATCAAAAAAAGCTGTCAGCCTTCAGCTTGTAACATTTGTGTTTGCATTCAGAAATATTAAATATGCATACAGGAGGAATACGATGAAAAAATTATTGGCAGCAGTGCTTGTTATAGTTCTTATTATGCCGGGTTGCGCGACCATGCAGGAATACCAGAAGACCACCATCGGCGCCGCGGCCGGCACCATACTGGGAGCGGGGCTTGGCTATGCGATCGGCGGGGGCCGGGGTGCAGCAGCGGGCGCGGTGCTGGGCGGCCTGGTCGGCGGCGGCATCGGGTATATGATGGACAAGCAGGAAAAAGAATTCAAACAGCAGCTGGCGGCATCGCAGGCGCAGACGCAGGCGGCAATCCTGCAGGGGGTTAGGAAGGAGCAGGATGCCATTATCCTGACATTCAAATCAGATGTGCTGTTTTCTGTAAATTCTGCAGCCATAAAACCCGCGGCCTACAGCTCGGGTGAAATCAGCCGGGTGGCGCAGATCCTCAACAAGTATCCGGACACCACCATACAGATAGCAGGGTATACGGACAGCACCGGTTCAGAGACCTATAACCTGGGGCTGTCAGAGCAGCGCGCCAGTGCGGTGAAAAACGCCCTGGCTGTTGCCGGCGTGGACCCCTCCCGCATGACGAATATCGGGATGGGAGAGTCCAACCCAATCGCGGACAACAGCACCGCGGAAGGACGCATGATGAACCGCCGCGTCACCATAACTATTAAGCCCTATCAGCAGCAGGGCGCGTAAATTCAGCAAGCGCTGAGGCGGGACAGCGCGCTTGCTGCCCGCAGAGAAATTTTTCGTTTTTTTGGTTGTTTTTTTATGATACTATGATAGGAAATAATATTATAAGGTATAAGGATAGCTCAGTAACCCAGGTATAGTGGTTTCAGGGTTATGTTAAAAAACAATAATGCAGGGAGGGAAACACCATGAAAAAAACGTTGATGTTTACAGCAGTAGCAAGCCTTTTTCTGTGTGTAATGGTTGCTGCCGTCCAAGCGGACTGGATGGACCGCCCGGAAGAAGGCAATCAATTAGTTGCAGCCAGCAAGTTCATGATGGCGCAAGCGAAGAAGATACAATCGGCTAAGGCCATAGACCGGTCCTGGCTGGTTGATGAGGGACACCTGTTGATAAAACATGGCTACGATAATATAGAAAGCGGCGAAATGATGTATACGGATGAAGGCATAAGTTACATGCAGCAGGTTGGCCGCAAAGTACTGGAAGCCGGCCAGATACTGCTTAAAATCGGCAGGAAGACAGGCCCTTTAACGCAGGAAGAAAAGGGTACGATAGCAAAGCAGGTGGAGGGCATGCAGAGCTTTGGCAAATTGATGCTCGCGAATGGTCAATTAATGGGCGGCAATTAACCGGATGTGCTTATAGACGCACAGCGCTGATGAGATTGCGGACTGGAAGCCGTGCTCAAGGCGCGGCTTGAAAAAAGGGCAGAACCAGAAAACGGTCCTGCCCTTTTTTATATGTAACGAGCTATTAGCTCTCAGCTATCAGCCGTCAGCTTTCGAAAATTAGCCATCAGCGTTCAGCATGCTTATTAGTGCTGAGTAACGAGTGCTGAGTGCCCTTCGGCTGTGAGCTCAGGGCCGAACAGTTGAGTTTTTATTTTAAGAAAAAAAGCTGTCAGCCAGGACCTGTTGCCTAATGCCTGCCTGCCCACCGTAGCCTTGCGTGAAGGTGGGTTGCCTCTCACCTTTTCACCATTCACCCATTCACCTGCTCACCGCAAGCGAGCCACGTATCCCGAACCCCTAACCCCGAAGCCGTTCAACAGATTGTAGCACATGCTTTGCCAGGAGCCTGCCCAGCCGGGGATCGCTGTTGGGATGGACGCAGACCGCCCAGGTGCCGCGATACTGGTTCTGCACCGGGTGGTCAGGGTCAGGCGCGCCAAGTTTCTGGTCATACCCCAGATGTCCGAAGTCGCTCAAGTCAAAGGCAAGGGACGGGTCCATGTCTTCGCGCTTTTCATCAAGGGGCGTTTTGCGCAGGGGCGGGTATTCTCCATCCGCGCACCCTCCCATGGTAAGGCAGACGCCTTCAGCATCAACCCAGTTTCCCCAGTAGTCAGCAAAAGGATGGCCGTAGCCGGGGTATTTCGCGTAATCGCCCTCTTTATAGTTGAGCCAGGTTTTAATACCGATCTCTTTTCCCACCTGGTTATAAAGTTCGACCATGCCGAGCACTGAGTCACAGAGCACCTGGGGAAAGCCGATGACGATATGCTTCACCCCGCGGTTTTTCAAATACTCCAGCGCTTCCCAGTAGCGATAGCCGAATTCATCCGGCGGCAGGTCCTTCTCCCCGAGATAGAGTTGGGCGTAGGCGATATCTTCTCCGCGCATGGCGCGGGTCCGTTCCAGCAGGCCGTTTTCCGGGTTTATTTCTTTAACGCCTCCATACGCGCCGACAATATTTTCCGGGTCCATATCAGGGTGGCGCTGCAGCAGGGCCTTGATATTTCTATTCAGCACATTGGTATCATCAATCTTCGGGTCAAAATATTTTCGCTCCGCGGCAAAGAGCCCGTGATTGAAAAGCAGGATGCCGGTGTCGCGGGCGGAGACGTCTTTAGAGAAGCTTGATTCAATGCCTTCCACATGGAGAAGCGCCAGGTCCCGGTCTGCCACTACCGGGTTGGGATAGTCGCTTATATTGAGCTTTGCAAACTGTTCCGGCTCTCCCAGCGTCGGCGTCCAGTCCGGGGGCTGTGTCGGGTATGCGCGCTCCATGAAGCTCTGCGGGTCATTCACCCAGAAAAGGGGAACGGCGGCAGTATGCGCTCTGTTCCAGTCGCTGAGCGCGCGCTTTGTCATCCGCGCTACGTCAAAGGTCTTAAAAAAGCGCGGCCCGCCGACGGTCGTGTCTATCATAATAATACGTGACGCGCCTTTTTTCAGAAGCCGCTCCACCGGGCCGTCCACATTGTAGCGGTCGGGCTTGCAGCCCGGCCACGGGCCGCCCGGCTCATGCTCTCCGCAGTAGGTGCACTGGTGCTGCGCGTCTTCAGGCCCGTTATAGATGAAGCGCGGATATGGATAGTGCGCAACGCGGTCTGCCGCCATCCAGCAGGCATAGTCCACTTCAAATTTCAGGCCGCGGCTGTTTTTTTCCAGGACAGCTTTCATATCCGCGAGCTGCATATCGGAAATGCAATGAAAGGGGTCAATGCCGTTGACGCGCTCGTACTCAAATTCGTATTTCCTGATAAACTTGACGGCAAACTCGGTGGTCAGCACCATGGACCATGCGTCGGGGTTCCAGATCACCATGTGGTAAACCGGGTGATTAGGATCATAGGAAAACATCTGCACCGAAGCATCCCAGAGATAGCGCGGATGGTATCTGTCCATGCCGCCGTGCAGAACATAGATTACACCGATTAGATCGTTTTGGGGAACCATGAGCTTCTTCTCCCTGTTTAAGACGTTTTATGCAGCCGGGCCGGACCCGGACACCACTGTTGCTGAAGAATCTCTCCAGCTATTTTTTCTTGACGCTTGATTTCTTTAGTACCATATAAAGGCATGAGCAGCAATTATCTCTTCTTGTAAAATAGCAGCAGAAAATATTTTATAGTGCCTTATGAAAATTATTGCAGCAATCATCATCGGGTTTTGCGGTTTTACCGGGCTCATCTATTTTATTCAGGAGTCGTTAATATTTTTCCCGGTGAGCATAGACCGGGCAGCGCTTCAGGCCATCAAAAAAAGATTTCCTCAGGCAGAAGAGCAGACCATAACCGCTGCTGATAATAAGAAGCTGCACGGCTGGCTGGTAAAACCTGCAGGCGCGCTGAAGCCGCCGCTGGTAATCTATTTCGGGGGCAATGCGGAAGAAGTGTCCTGGCTCATCAATGAAGCGCAGCGGCTCAAGGGGTGGGCAGTATGCCTGATGAACTACCGCGGCTATGGGCTGAGTGAAGGACGTCCGGGAGAGCAGGCGCTCTATAGCGATGCGCTTGCCGTCTATGACCGTCTGGTTAAGCGCGGCGATGTTGATGCGCAGCGCATTGTGGTAATGGGAAGGAGCATCGGGACCGGTGTTGCAACCTATGTCGCGCAGCACCGGCCGGTAACAGCGGCAATCCTCATCTGCCCGTTTGACAGCCTGGTGAGCGTCGGGAGAAAACATTATCCCTTTCTCCCGGTCGCGCTGCTTTTAAAGCACCGCTTTGATTCTCTCTCCCGCGCTTCAGCACTCAGGATTCCCCTGCTTGCGCTGCTGGCGGCAGATGACACCATCATTCCCCGGGAAAGCTCCCTGCGGCTTATTGAGCGCTGGGGCGGCCCGCACACCATAAAAACAGTTGGCGGAGACCACAACACCCTGCAGGAGTATCCGGGATACTGGGAGAGCATTCGGGAGTTTCTGGCGCAGCAGTTTTAACCACAGAGCACACAGAGGAAAATTTTTATACGATACTATATTATTGCCTTTTAGAATTAACCGCTGAGCACGCCCCTCGGCCATGAGCTCGGGGCCGAATGGCAGAGTTCGCAGAGATAAATATAAATAGTCAAAAAGCTATCAGCGGTCGGTTCGACAAGCTCACCGCAGGCAGCGGTATTACATTATCTGTTTCAACGGGGATGCGCAAAGCTTAAAAGATTCTCTTGTTTCATCTCCCGCCTGAATTTATTAATCTGCGTTTTCAGACGGGCAGGCGAGACCTGCTCAAGGTCAAAGAGAAAACAGCTTGCTTCATTGAGAAGAGACGAGGGTATTGATAGTGATTTCGTTCTGAGGGATGAAAGCACAGCGGGCAAGGCGTCCCGCAAGAGCTTTACAGATCGCTCCCGAAGCTGCTGATTATTTTTCAGCACGTTCCAGGCGTCGCTTCCGGCAGCGTAGTATAATGAAACCAGCCTGTTTCCCGCCGGCGATTTTATCAGCACAGCGTCTCTGAAGGTCCTCAGCATCGGGAGCTGTTTTTTATCGGCCCTGTTTTTCAGAAGAGACGTTGCAACGCAGCCGCCGTCATCATCACCATTACCCGTAGAGAGGGTTATATCGCGGGTAACCATTTCACCGGCATTGACCGTAATCCCGAAGAGCGAAGCGTTGTCGTAGCCGTCGGCTGCAACCTCGATATCATGCACACCGGCAGGCATCATTAATGAATAAAAGCCCTCGCTGCTGGCGCAGGAGCTTCCGCTGGAGGAAGACACTGCTGCGTTGTCGATTGTGCCGCCGGTGTCTTTTGCAGTAATAGTGCCGCTGAGCAGGCCGATGCCGGACGATGAGCACTTGAACATGCCGCTGGCAGTTCCCGCAAGAATAGTGGCAGTGGGGAGGTTCAGCAGGGAGCTTTTCTGAACGGCGCCGTTTGCACTATGTGCAGCAGAATTCTGCACGCTGTTAACATCAAAGCTGAGATAGTCTGAAAGACCGGCACAGGTCCAGTAATTACCACCATTCATGGTTACATAAATCCCGTCCTGGAACAGCGACGCGTAAACGATATCAGGATTCGTGTCGTCGATTTTTACGCTGGTAACGGCAAAGGCTGGTGTCCCGTCTTTTTTCTTTGGCAACCCTTTGATTTTCAACTCCCAGGTCTTGCCAGCGTCAGTGCTTTTATATATTCCCGTATAGCAGTTATCGTTTGCGCCGCACCCGATATAAATGAGATCGGGGTTTGCGGCAGCGATGGCAATGCTGTTTACGACAAGCTTCTGGGATGAGGCAGGAACAAAAGTTTTACCTCCGTCAGTGCTTTTATAAATATTCGCCGGGGCAACAGGGGCATAAAAATAACCGGTCCCCGCAAAAACAATCTGCGGGTTTGTCGGATGGATTTTTATCGTATTGACGGGCACCGTGGTTTCCCAGACCATGCTATACGTTGTTCCGCCGTCAGTGCTTTTTATGACCTCACCCCTTTTACCTGAATCGAAGGAAATACCCGCGCAGATTATATCCGGATTACTTTTTGCAACTGCTATGGAGACGGCTCTATGACCTTCTTCACTGTCTGAAATATCGGTATAGGTCCAGGTGGCGCCATTGTCGGTACTTTTTCCCAGATACCCTTCGAATCCGGCAAAGATAGTATTTTCGTTTACCGGGTGAAATCTGACCGCGAAGGCACTCGACTTATTTTTCTGTTCCCATTGTGTGCCGCCTATTTGCCGGTAAACACCTGAGACCGTTCCCGCAACAAGCATATCAGTGCTCGCCGGAGAAACATCAGTGGCAAACACCATATTGGCTCTGATACCGTTATTTTTAGGCTGCCAGGTTTGCGCTCCATCCGAACTTTTAAATACCCCCTGATTCATATCGCCGCCAAACAGAATATCGGGATTATCAGGAGTTGCAGCAAGGCTGAGAAACATCCCCGGCCGGTCATAATAATTCCAGGAAGTGCCGTCATCAGTACTCTTCCCGATGCTGTTAACAAATCCGGCATACAAGGTATATGGATATGCCGGAGCTATGCACAGGGCAAGGCTGCCGCCTTTGTCGGTCACCCAGGACCATCTGGTGGCGGTATTGGTGCTGTCCTGCTTGCGCAGTATGCCATACCAGTCGGCGGCAAAAATTAGATCGGGTTTCTCGGGATGAACAAGAATTTCATCGGGGGATGAAAGAAATTTTACCGTGCCGTCGTTCCACAGAGCCGTATCCCACGCCGACCACTGATTACCCCCGTCCATGGACATAAAGATTCTGCCTTCCGGGGAGAGGTCGCGCTTGCGGGATGTAGCCCATATTTCATCCGGCCTGGCAGGGTTCACATCGATGTCCCAGATATTGAACGGCTGATAATCAGGGGGGAAGTTACCCTCCAGGTTATGCCAGGTGTTGCCGCCATCAGTAGTTTTATATAATACTCCCAGGTCGTCAGTCCCGTTCGGTCCGCTGGTTCCCACATACACGGTATTGCCGGTCACATCATGCGGATCCACCTTGACCGTGCAGCAGATCCTTCCTTCTTCATCGGCAAAATAAAATGTTTTCCAGGTGAGGCCGTAATCATAACTAACATCTACAAACTGGTTGTTGGCAACCCAGATGTTCTGCGGATTATTGGGATCAATGTCAATGCCATATACTCCATGAGTCCGAAACCAGCCTGCATTCTCCGCCCCGATCACCCAGCTTTTGCCGCCGTCTTTGGAGGCAAAGAATCCGTCGCCGAGCCAGCTCCCCGCATACAGATGGGAGCTGTTAACAGGATCGATGGCAATGCGGTTGATTTGTCCGCCGTAGAGACCGAGGTCCTGCCACAGGAGATTCGCCTGGGCATTTAAATAGGTCGGAGAGGCACAAAGAAGCCCGATAAGGAGAAGGATATATTTTAAAACTTTCATACTCTGTTTCCCTCGCCAACGAAGAGTCGTGTGGAACCATCACCGCAGAGAACACAGAAGAAGAGAAACCACGAAGTTCGCGAAATTGTTCCCTGCATTATTTATTGAACTGGCCATTGCCGGTGCCTATTGTTCCCCACTGGGTAATGTACGTTCCTGCAGAATCAAATTTTTGAATGCGCCTATTGTTACAATCAGCCACATAGACGTTTCCTGAAGCATCGATGGCAATGCCAGTAGGATTTATGAACTGCCCGTTGCCGCTTCCGTCCGCGCCATCCAGGTTATTAAAACTCCAGTAGCCGATTAATCCGTTGCTTAAATCAGCGCCAGACCCTGCGTCCTGCTCAACAGTGAAAACTTCATCCGTGCTGCCGGTGACAGTGATGGTGCCGGTTCGAGCCAGTCCGAGGTTGGCCACCACCGCAAAGTCCATCGTGCCGTTGCCGACGTTAGTTGTGTCTGATGTTATGGTTATCCAGGCAACATCAGTTTGAGACCGCCAGGCGCAGTTTTGGTCTGCTGTGACATCGATGGTGCCGATATAGTAGGCTTACATCGTTTCTAAACCCCCTGGAGCTTTCCTTGATACGGACCGGGGAGCTATCTCTCCAAATCTATCTCAAAAACCCGTTAAGTATCATATAGAAGTATTGTAAAAGTGTAAAGGAAAATATCACAATTTTTACTTAAGACAAGGTTAATGATATATAGTGTTAATGATATTTAATTTATAATATAAAAAAATTATTTTAACCATGGGGGGCAGAGGTTTTTTTGCTGCAACTATCGCCTTCAGGTCAATTAAACGTACAAGAATAAATTTGGTTTCGAAAACATGCTGTTTATGCGCACCATGTAAGACACATATCTGCAGGTAATAGACGCAGGTAAATAAGCAGAACTGTCTTGAGCGCGGTTTTAAAAAAGATTAAAACAACAAAAAATCCGGGGTCTGGCTGAAATGCTGCTCTCTACTCTGGTTTCTTATCTGCAAGGGCCACCGCAGCCCAAGATACTGTTCTGTCCGGGAGCTTTCATGCATCATACTATTACTATAAAAGAGATTCTCTACACGGCTGAGGATATCAGCGCGCGGGTTCGGGAGCTGGGTGCGATGATAACCAGGGACTACCAGGGAAAAACACCGGTGCTGGTGGGTATTCTGAAAGGAGCTGTCACGTTTATGAATGATCTGATGCGGGCCATTGACCTGCCGCTCTGCCATGACCTGATGGAAATGTCAAGCTACGGCGACCGGACCATATCAAAAGGAGCGGCAACTATCCTGAAGGATATAGCGCTTGACATCGAAGGCCGGGAGGTGCTCATTGTTGAAGATATTATTGATACGGGTATAACCCTGCAGCGGGTGCTTGCGCATCTCGGCTCCCGCAGGCCGGCAACGCTTCGGGTCTGCGCCCTGCTTGACAAGCCGGCCCGCCGCCGGGTGGCAATCAAGCCTGACTACTGCGGCTTTACCATTCCTGATGTGTTTGTCGTGGGCTACGGGCTTGATTTTGCGGAAGCCTTTCGGGAGCTGCCGTATATCGGGATACTGAACGTGAATCGGTGAGTCGGGGAATAGGTGAATGGGTGAATGGGTGAATCGGTGAAAAGGCAACCCACCTTCGTCCCGGATTCGGGACGAAGGTGGGCAGGCAGGCAACAGGCACAAAGGCACAAAGTAAAGTGCTGAGTGCTGGGTAACGCGCGATGAGTTGGTAAAGCGTGACCAGTGACTCGGGAAAAAAGTGGAATGTGAAAAGTTTAAAGTGAATAGCAAACAACAGATGACAGGCTAAAGAAAAAGTTCTCTCTGCGTTCTCTGCGTGCTCTGCGGTTAATTAATTTTACCGAACTCCGAACTTTAATAATTATGCGTTTTGTCATTCACGAGCACCACGCAACACATCTTCACTGGGACCTGCGCCTTGAGCTTGACGCAGTGCTCAAGAGCTGGGCCGTGCCCAAAGAGCCGCCGCAGGAGGCAGGGACAAAGCGGCTGGCAATACAGGTTGAAGACCATCCGCTTGATTACATTGATTTTGAGGGCGTGATTGAAGAAGGCTACGGCAAGGGCGAGGTTAAAATCTGGGATGAGGGGGAGCTTGCGGTTGAATCACGCGCAAAGAACAAGATAGTTTTCTTTCTGTACGGGAAAAAACTTGCCGGGAAATTTACGTTGCTCAAATTTGCCAAAGCCGGGGAGAACGGCTGGCTGTTTTTTAAAGTGAAAGAGTAGCCACAGAAAACACAGAATAGCACAGAAATGATTTTGAGAATTCAGTGACTTCAGTGAATATCTATGGCCCAAGAATAACTCACCGCAGAGTACGCGGAGAGCGCAGAGAATATGTTCTGTTTAAATGATCTCCAAGGGGATGAATTTTTTAATACTGTTAAAATGCTCGTCTAAGGAAAAGAGTTTGCAGTTATTTTCTTGTGCTGTTATGGCGAGGTAGCAATCGATGAGATGAATTGTGATTCCCTTTCGCTTCATGGAAAACGAGAGCCTTCCTGCCTGCTCCCAGGTGTTTTTTGTATGGTCAATAACAGTGAAGGCTTCAAAAAAATTCTCTATCACTGCAATTTCCTTTTCCGATTTGGCTCCCTGCATAAGCTCTGCAATGACAACCTTTGGGACGTAAACATGAGCAGAGGTTAAGAGTTCATCAACCTTGTCAGATAATCGGGAATCCCGGTCTTTAAAATAAGCTATCCACACGGAGGTGTCTATTAAAACTCTATCACCTTTCACGATGTCTGATCTCGCTGGCCGTTAAATCAAATTCCAGCCGGCCTTTCATGGATTTTATTTTTTCAACCTTCTTTTTGCGCAAGTACTCATCGATTGCAATCCGCACCGCCGACGCCTTGCTCCTGGTTTTTGTTTCTTTCATCAGTATGTCTAATTTGTCCTTTTCTATGGTCACCGTTGCACGCATTTTAATCTCCATTTGGTTCGTTTTATATGCACAAATATATCACACAATATGGTGCATTTCAAGCAATACTATCCCGGCTTCCCTGGGCAGGGATGAAATATTTTAGTATCGTTCAAAAGTGTAGGTAGAGAAGAGTAATTGCAAAAAGCACAATTCCTTTCTAAGGTAAGTTTGGCGAAACAAAAACCTACAGAAAGGAATTGTGATGGAACAAAAAATACATATAACA
>Ga0209777_10005743_pt1 | contig 14201 bp, 12 predicted proteins | sample FrelakmetHBP12HB_FD_187147 | JGI IMG/M metagenome (GOLD analysis project Ga0209777, IMG submission 187147) | Freshwater lake sediment microbial communities from the University of Notre Dame, USA, for methane emissions studies -HBP12 HB (SPAdes)... | ecosystem: Environmental > Aquatic >...
CGATGGGCTGGATTGCCTCGCCTGCAAGAATCTTCTGAACTCGTTCAATGACCTGGTCACGTTCCTCTTCCACGACCATGCGTATCCAGAGATGGGGATCGGCCGCAAACTCCTCTGCTGTATATCCTGTCACCACTTCGCAGGCCTCGCTGTGTCTTGTCTCCATGACCTGTCCATCCCGGATACGCACCGTGTAGAGATAGTCGGTCAACCCCTCGGTGATACGCCGGTAGCGCTCCTCACTCTCCCGCAGGGCATCCTCTGCCTGCTTGCGGTCGGTGATGTTTTCAACGGTGCCCTCATAATAGAGCAAATTGCCGTTTTCATCATAAACAGAACGGGCATTTATGGATGCCCAGAAGGCGCTCCCATTCTTTCTCTTCAGTTGCACTTCAAAACCTGCGATTGAGTCCTTTTGGCTAAGAATACGGAGAAACTCAAGGCGATCATCAGGATTCACATAAACCTGCCTGCCAATATCGGTGATTGTCTCCAGAAATTCCTCAGGAGAACTATACCCGTATATGCGGGCGAGTGGAGGATTGACGATAAGATACCGTCCTTCAGGTGTTGCCTGGTAAATACCTTCAACGACGTTCTCAAAAATGGAACGGTATTTTTTTTCGGCCTGCTGCAGCGCCTCTTCCCAACGCTTGCGCTCGGTGATGTCTTCACAGACCATCAAATTCTCGCCCGTGGTTAGTTGGACAGTGATAAAATTGATAATTTTTTCTGTTCCATCTTTACACGTTACTGTAAAAACCTCGGATCTTTTCTCTCCTGGTTGGAAAGTTTCTAAATCCTTAAGCCAGGTCTCGATCACATGATGTCTGTAAGTAGGATCAGGGTGAGCTTTCCTACGCCAGGTTTTTCCATCCGGGACATCGGTTAATTCGTATCCAAATAACTCTCTGAATTTAGAATTTATGTATCTGAAGGTGTCGTCTTGGTCAATCAACACCAATCCAAAAGGAGCTTCCTCTGATAAAGCCTGAAATCTTTCCTTCTCGATACGCAGCTCCTCCTCCGCACGCTTGCGGTCGGTGATGTCCTTAATCACTCCGTCGTACGATATGAGTCTCATCTGGGGGTCAAACTGCTGGATGATCGTATCACTCACCCAGCGAATCTGCCCATCTTTTCGCACGATACGGTGTTCGATGGGCTGGATTGCCTCGCCTGCAAGAATCTTCTGAACTCGTTCAATGACCTGGTCACGTTCCTCTTCCACGACCATGCGTATCCAGAGATGGGGATCGGCCGCAAACTCCTCTGCTGTATATCCTGTCACCACTTCGCAGGCCTCGCTGTGTCTTGTCTCCATGACCTGTCCATCCCGGATACGCACTGTGTAGAGATAGTCGGTCAACCCTTCGGTGATACGCCGGTAGCGCTCCTCACTCTCCCGCAGTGCATCCTCAGCCTGCTTCCGGTCGGTGATGTCATGCGAAAAAATAGCTATCTTTGATACCTTTCCTTCCATATCAAAAACAGGGTAGCAGTATGTGTCGAAAAATTTTTCTTCCCTGGCATCTTGAAAATGAACTGGTTTACCGGTGAAAGAGACTCTATCGAATTGTTCTTTCCGTAGTCTGGCCACATCCGGGGGAAAGTGATCGTACACGCAGCTCCCGATGAGTTCCTGGACGCTTGTGCCCAACCTTCGAGCAACTACTTCATTTGCTAAGAGGACTGTGCCTTCTTTGTCAATCATTATCAAGGTTTCTTGAGTCGCGTTGATCAACGTATGGAATGTCTCTTGGGTCTCATTCAAGGCCTCTTCTGCTTGCTTCCGTTCTGTTTCCATTTTTTCCAGTTCAGCAACCCGTTTTTGCAGTTCTGAGAGTTCCTTGAGGAGTTGCTCTTTGGTTTTATTTTCGGCTTCCATAATATAACTCCCTAAGAATTATTATTGATTACCAATAGAATTATACACATAATGAGTGGAGTCAGGCATAAATAATCAAGTATTGAAATAAAGTAAAATTTTGTTCAATTCATTACGTTATGTTTTCCGCTCTATCCCTTTAACTGCCATGACCACTCCTGTCATTTCAACCCCACCTGTCGAACGATCTTGGTCAGAGAAATCCCAAATTCCAGTTAAACTCACCTTGACTATTTGTAAAATATCGCTGAATAAAAAAACCCCACCTCTCTTTAAGAAAAATGGGGTTTATTAATCTTCCATTGGAACTCCCTTGGATAAAGGTTGCCAATAAGAAAACTTTTCTAATTTAATAAGGCGTGCTTAATCGTTTATTGCCAAAAAGTCACTAAGTTTCAAATCTCTCTTGTTCATTTCCATAAGAAATCTGCTATGTTTTTCAAATAAGGAAGTTTGAGGAGTACAGGGAGTAATTTCCCTCAAGCCAACAATACCTGATCCATCCAACCCAGCTTGATAATCTCGATGCGGCTCAAATCGCTTATTCCGAGTCGATATTTCTTGTCGGCAACCGCAATGTGAATAGGCTGGACATCCAGTTCGCGATCTTCACCGAAGAAGGAGATCCTCTTTATCCTGAGGAGCTCTGCCCCAACGGCAGAAACGGAAACGGGATCAAAGCCTACGATCAACCCTTTGTAAGGCCAGAGGTAACGTCGGTCAAAAGAATTGGAGCCCCTCCCATAGAACTGCGGGGTAAGGGCCACGAGTATGTTCAAACGTGTCTTATCTCTGACCAATGGGAAGGTCCAGATTTTTCCCAGATCGGAACAGGCATCCCCGTGATAGGCCGATGGTGTTGGGACGAACATGATGTAATTCTTAATACAAGTTCCGACGCCAGCCCAGTGGTGCGTTCTCACCGGCCGCACGTTTATGAGGGCGGTCGATTTCTGGAATACCGGATTGTTGAGCACACCTCGGTCATCGACAGCCAGAGAACCCTCAGGAATGCCGATATCGAGGAGCCTGCTCCGGATGGCCTGCTCCATCTCTTCTGGCGTGGGCAGGTATCGCCAGGCATTGCTCTTGATGCCGACGATATCCGACTTCTTGAACAGCCTCTGCCAGGCCTTCAAGGGATCTTTCTCATTAAGGAGCGTTTGGACGGCCTCATCGAGCATGGACTGCAGAATATTCATGTCTATCTTTCCGTCTAAGCCCAGCACCTTTTGGTGCCTGATGAGGACGACCCTTGACCTATCCTCGGCCTTTACCTCGGATGGGATTGACGCGCCGAGCCCCATGGTCATGATTAGGCCGGTGGTCCCCTTCAAAAAATCCCGACGGGTCACCGTGATTCGATGTTTCATAAACCTTCCTCCTTTAATTTAGCAACAGTGAATTGTACAAGGTGGTCGGCATCGGATTGAAGTGCTGTCCCGAAAACGACGATGATGAACTTCCGGTAATGTTCTATTTTTGTCCAGGTGTTATCTTCTGTCCGGACGGAACTATTCTGCCCGGCCTCAGGCATATAGGCGGATTTGAAACTTACCAAGGCCGAACCGGCCCTGGCCTTTGTTGGATAGCACACGATGAGTACACGGATCTTGTTATTTCCCTTTGGATAGCGGGCAAAAACAGCCTGAACGTCGCTGCCGAGTTTGAGTATGTTCTCATGAGAAAGGAAGAAACATCGGTTTAAAAGGATGTGGCTGCGTACGAAACAAAGCTTATCACGGGAGGGGAGCAAAGGAAGGTCGGGTAAATAGCGGAGCAGCCGTGGAGGCTGGCCGGTTTCTTTTATCGAGGCCGCCAGCCTGCGTCCGAAGCTGAGAACCGCTGCCTCTATTTCCTTTCCTGCCCCTTCGCCAAGGACGGACACAAAGTATCTCCCTTTCCAGAATCTCAGAAGACTGCCTCCGAACTCCGATCCCTGACCGATACCGACCTCCGGATCCTGGCGCTCTAAGGAAAAAACCCCAAAGGCATCCTCGGATGATCCCATTTTGTAAACCTCGGCCACGATATCCGGTTGGCCGGCCTTTACGTAGCGGTGAACGGAAGCCTGTTGGAAATTATAGGCGAGGTAGACTTCAGCCGCACCGTCGATATGATCAAACAGGGTCTCTCGGTTAAAAGCCTTGTCTTCTTTGTCCCATGTCCAGCCGCCTATCTCAGACGGCCAAGCTATACGATCAACCATTTTGTCCTTTTTAGCGCAAAATCCCAAAGGGGGTGAGAAAAGATTTAAGATGAAACAGAGAAAGAATAGAATAAGCGCAAACCTTAGGCTCCTTTCTGTACGGGTTCTATACTTTTTACAGCCGTTCTCTTGCAGCACAATTCTACCAACTTTTTTTGGGGATGATCAATAATTATAAAAGGAGATGAAATAGGGGTCAAGACGAAAAAGAAGATTCGAGGTTGGACATAAATTTTCGGTAAGAGAAAAGAGCAGACCTATTCCTCCTCTCCACTAAAATGCAAAGCAATTTCTGCCTAACGTCCCGTCTTACAGATTTCTTTTTAGTCTTTTTCTCATTCATTCAAATTCTCATAAAAGTAATCTCATTAACCTTAGGTGGTTCTCAAGGCCTCCACGATATTGAGCCGGGCGGCCCGCAGGGCCGGCAGGAATCCTCCGAGTAGTCCCATGATCAGGGAAAAGACGAAGGTCTGAGAAGCAATCTCAAAATTCAAAACAAAGCCAAAGGCCAATTCGGAAAAGGTCTGCCAGTTGATGGTCGAGATGCTTACCCATTGCATAAAGGAAGCGGCTACAAGACCCAGGACTCCACCTAAGGTCCCGAGCAGGAGGGATTCGATCAGAAAGGCTGAAAGTATACTTTTCCTGGAAAATCCCAGAGCCCGTAATGTACCGATCTCAACAGTGCGGTTGGCCACGGCCGCATACATGGTCACCATGGCCCCGATCATGGCCCCGAAGGAAAAGATAAGGGTCATCGACAACCCCAGGATACGAATAAAACGGGCCATGATTTCCGATTGATCGGAATAGAATTGGGCTTCTCGTTTGACGGTCACCGTTAACCGGGGATCGCTCTCCAGGCGTTTTTTCAAAACTTGAAACGAGGATGCATCCCGAAGCTTCAAGACGAGAGAGGAATAGACAGACCGCCGGAAGGTATTCATAACCAGATCCACATCGGCCCAGATTTCCGAATCAAAACCAGTCTGTTGGGCATCAAAGATGCCTACCACCAGCCAGTCCCTGAGCCCGAAGCGGATGGTTTGTCCAAGGCCGGTTCCTTTAAAGCGTTTGGCTATACTGCTGCCGATAATTATTTCTGAAGTCCCCGGTTTAACATATCGACCTGAGACTAATTTAACTTGTGGTCTCAGGGCCAGAGAATTTTCAGAGCCGCCACGAATGGTGACATGGCCGGTCTGATTGCCACCAATTTTAGGCAAGGCCACCAAGACGGTCACCTCCCTGCTGATTAAGGGTTCTCCTTTCTGATTTAGGGCGATCTCCGGCTGGGTTTCGACAATGGCTGCTTCCCGACGTTGAACGATACTGATTACCTCGTTATCCGCCGATCGGCGAACAATAATCGCATTTTGAAAGGACCCTGTATCTTTCAAGGTTTTTTTTAAGCCTTCGGACAGCATGAGGACAGCGGCAAAGACATAGACCACCAAGGCCATGCCTGAAACCGTCAGGATGGTAGTGATTTTCCGAGTCCAGAGATTTCTTAGACTATAACTAAAAGGGATTTGGGCCACGGGGGATTATTTTTCAGCGATCTTGATTTTGGACCCGTCTCGAAGACTCCGGTTGGGCTTAAGGACGATTCGCTCCCCGGCCTTCAAGCCTTGGGTTATTTCAATAAAGTCGGAAAGTGAAGGACCTTTCTGAACCTCAATTTCTCGGACCATATCTTTCTCAATCCGATAGACCCAATTCTTTCCTTTTTGACTGGCCAGGGCAGAGGGGGGAACCGCAACCCTTGCCTTTTCTTCCTGATCTATCTGGCGGGAAAGAAAAGCCACCTTGGCGCTCATCTCAGGGAGGACCCGCCCATCTTTTTTTAAGAATTTGACCTTGGTCAGGACTGTGGCCTTTGAGCGGTCTGCCGTAGGGACGATCATGTGCACCTGTCCGGCGAATCGCACTCCAGGCAAAGAGTCCAATTGTATTTCACAGGGCTGACCCACTTTGACCTTTTCTAAATTGATTTCCGAGACATCGGCTTCCACAATCAATGAATCCAAGTCGGCCATGGTAACCACTGCCGCCTTGGCATTGATTGAAGAGCCAAAGGGGGCCACGACCTCTCCTACATCTGCATTTTTGGTCAGGATGACCCCGTCAAAAGGGGCCCGGATCAGGGTATAGTCCAGGGAAACCTGACTGGCCATAAGCCCGGCCTCCGCTGCTTTGATCTGAGAAAGGGCAGCAGATTTGCCTGCCTGAAGCTGCTGCAATTTGGCTTCGATTGTATCATAATCCGATTGGGCAACGGCTTTGGATTGAATCAGTCGTTGGGTCCTGTCGAATTTCAACTGGGCATCTTTGATTTCGGCTTCGATTTGACCCAGGTTGGCTTTGGCGGTGTTCACATTGGCCTGGGCCTGGTTGACAGCCGCCTGAAGATCCGTGTTCCCTAAACGGGCAAGGATCTGGCCCTTTTTAACCCGGTTGCCCTCTTCCACCGCCAGGATTTCCAGACGGCCGGTCCCTTTAGAGGCCACTGCTGCTTTTCGCTGGGCCACCACGTATCCGCTGGCGTTTAGGACTGTATAGGCTTGGGAAGGATAGATCAGGGAGACTGTAGTTACTTCAACTTCCCTGACCGGCTCCAAAAAACCTTTCCAATAGAGGATGCCGATAAAAATTAGAGCAAGAGCCGCAATGATTAGCAATAGCCTTCTTTTTTTACGAGGCCTTTGGGGCAAGGCAGTGGCCGATCCTGTCCTGGATATCTTGAGTTGGGAGAGATCTTCTTTTTCCATTTGTCTTTTATCCACCAACCTGCTATAAGTTTTGAGCTATCTGTTTAGGGTTTTGAGCTCTTAAACCCTTTTGCTTAGACAGGATTTGTCGGATTAATAAGATTTTTTTCCTTTCCGGAAAAAAGGCAAAAAGATATGTAAATCCTGTCAAACCAAAAATTTTTTCTTGAAATGGATCCTTCCCCACTCACTTATTTTTAAGGTATGGGCGATTAGCTCAGGTGGATAGAGCGTTGGTCTCCGGAACCAAAGGCCGTGGGTTCAAGTCCCGCATCGCCCACCAAGTAAAAATAACTACTTACATCTTTTGAGTTCTCTTTATAAATCAATTTTATCTCATTTTCTAACGATTTTCTAACGGAATTTAAAGCGCCCTCCAAAAGATCCACCTGCTGCCGATTAAAGTTAATACTTAATTATTATGCCTGATACCATTTACTCGCTAGGACTTAGCCCTAAGTGACCCAATGAAAAACTATGGGTTTATCGCCGGAGCCAGAGTGGGTAGGAGTTTAATTTTTCGTATTTCCTCTACCACGGGAGAATGGATAACATGGTATAATTCCCAGGCTAATTGAAGATTAAGCCAAAACTGCGCCTCCATGCCAAACAACCGCTCCAACCGGAGAGCAGTGTCAGGGGTAACGCCTCTCTTTCCATGGATCAACTCATTGACTCGTGGATATGAAACCCCGAGTTTTTCCGCCAATTCCGCCTGTGTCATTTGCAAGGGTTTAAGAAATTCTTCCATGAGCATCTCACCAGGATGCGTCGGCGGTCTATGCTTAGGAATGCGAACCATATTCCCCTCCATCTCAATTAATGGTAATCCGTAATTTCAACTCGTTCGGGTCCTTCTTCAGTCCAAACAAAGCACACTCGCAACTGATCATTGATTCGTATGCTGTGTTGCCCAAGCCGGTTCTTTCTCAGCACCTCCAACTTGTTCCCTGGAGGAATACCGAGCGAGTGCAAGGAAACTACTGAATTCAGTTGATCGAGTTTCCGCTGCGCTACAGGCCATAGGTTCTCCGGACAGGTCTTTCGAGCTTCTTTGGAACCCCTCCGATCAAAAATATCCTCGGTACCCTTGTCGTGGAACGATTTGATCACCTCTTGAAGACTCCGCCTGTCAACGATAGATACTTTCAATTATAATATATAACGTTATATATGTCAATGGCAACTCCAATGCCGCAATGTAACCAGGAAGGAAATGCCTTTTCGATCTCGCCTTTGTCTTTTAAAGGGTATGATTTTGACCTTGAAAAGTGCTTTATAGGCCTAAAATAGGGCTCTTTATTTAGATACTTCAATGTAAGTTTAAATAGTTCACGTGGCCCGACCCTGTTCTGGTGTTCTATTTGTACGTCAGCCCTGAATTTTCTATCTTTGTTTTAAAAATTCAAACGGGGTACGCCATCCAACCCTTAGCAATATCATAATTAAGTATGCTGTCCTCCAGAATGTTGGGATGGTTTTTTATTGGGGAGGCAATGTTGAAACCGGTGGCAATAGACCTTGACAAGACCGAATGAAGTTGGATAAAGCAACTCAGAAGTTATGCAACTTGGAATCAACATCCCGGTCTCGGTCTATAAGGTTACGCTGCAAAGTGGAGGATTTCCACCTCAACTTCTTTTGGAATGGCCTTTAAAGCCGGTCTTCTTGACTCGGTTCTTTAACCGGTACTTTGGCCAAAGCTTTTAAAAATTTCTGTCTTGAACCTCTGTTGGCCCTTTCCTGTAAATATTCCTCAGTCATTAAGGCTGATATTTTCTCGGCAATAGCAGAGGTCACAAACTGATTAAGGGAGACATGGTCCTTTTTAGAAATTTCTTTGGCCATTTTGTGTATGGATTGAGGAAGTCTGACGTTTATAGCGGTCATGGTATTTCTCCTATTAACCTTAAGAACTCTTTGGGGGTCATTACCTTAACCTTAAAATTTAAAGCCTTCTTAAAATCGGCCTTATTATAAGTAATAATCCAGGCATTGGATTTCACCGCCAACTCTAAAATAAAATCATCATCCGGATCTTTAAGAATAGGTCTCCACAAATAAAATATTTTATGCTTATGGGCAACAGCACAGATATAGTCGAGTATATCAGCTATACCATTTTCAGATAAGTGATGGCTTTCTCTCTTGAGCGTCTCTTCGTATTCAACCACCAAAGGGGTGGATATATTTAGATCAAATTTGCCTGTTCCTATTAACGACAACAGCCTAAAAGATGCACCCTTTGAAGATTTCAGGGCTGAAACTAAAACGTTGGTGTCAATAACAAGCTGATAAACCATTTTAGTATCATATATAATACCGCTTTATTCTGTCAAGAATATTTTACTCGCAGACTCGCCATCGGAAAGATCGCTGTAAAGCAGGTGCCCTGGCCTATTTGGGATTCCACCTCGATCCGGCCGTCGTAGAGAATAAAAGGGGACTCCCTTTTTCTTTATTTTCCGATTGGGTCAAAAATGCTTTTTACTTTTACTTGAAATGACTAAGAGTCAAGAGCAGACTCGACCCCTTTATTTAAAGGATATGATTTTGGCCTTGAAAAGTGCTTTATAGGCCTAAAATAGGGCCCTTTATTTAGATATTTCAATGTAAGTTTAAATAGTTCATGTGGCCCGACCCTGTTCTGGTTCCCACGGCCTTTATATCGATTACAGTTTGAACTCTTCCGCTTTATTTAAAACAAGAATTTGAGGATTTCAGGAAGAAGTCTTTGCATTACTGGTTTAACTTATTTTCCCCCTTGCGTGCGAGACTTGAATCCCCTCATTTTATTGCTATTCCTTGCTTTCTTCCTGTTCATACTCTATTGGATCTTCAGGAAAGCCACCATGAAGCGATTCAGTCAAAAGCATCTGAAGAGCCGGACTTATTACGGTCTGGTTATTATTAAAAATATTTACCATTACCTGATTTTGATTTTGAGTGTTAATAATCCCGGCCACCTCAAGGACTTTGCAAGAAGCCTTATAGCTCAACTCCCTGGCCTTGTAGTCCCGGACAGGTAATTCTTTCATCTCCCTCACCAGTCCCCTCACATTCTCAACTGCATCTGGAAGGGCTTCCAGGAGCCTCATGGCCTCTTTCTCCACTTCTCTTTTAACATCATCTCGATTAGCAAACCTACAGACAGAAGCCGGATCTATACCAACCTCTCTGGCAATCTCTGCTTGCGGACGGACAGAAACTATGTCTCTTACAACCTTCGTTCTGTTTCTTTCCAATTTCCCCGGCATTAAGTTTTTACCCCTTTGTGTTTTGAGCGGGAGGAGGTACAGGCAAACAAACACGCCCCCAAGGGTGGTGGAGACCCCCCCTCCTTCTGGGGGAAAATTTTTCTAACCATTTTCTAACGGACCATTATCAATTAACCAAAAATAACATAAAAAAAGGGAACTCCATCCCCACATTAAGGATTTGAGTTCCCTCATTCTTTTCCTGCTTTCTTTATATTGTTTGATTCTTCGAGAGAGTCTCCGGAACCAAAGGCCGTGGGTTCAAGTCCCGCATCGCCCACCAACAAACATTTTAATTAGTTAGTTATTTATTATTTAATGCGACTTTAACCTGTGTGTCAAGTCTTCCCTAAAAAACGGTAGAGAGAATCAATGGTCAAAGTCGGGACTTTTCTTTTTTGGTTTTTCCTTGTCCCCGAATCTGGATGAGTTCGGCCACAATGGACACGGCGATCTCTTCCGGGGTCTCGGCATTGATGTCCAGTCCGATGGGGGCATGGACCGATTGGATTTGGTCCTCTGAAAATCCTTCCTCTTTGAGGGCCTTGAAAATAACATCCCGCTTATGCCGACTGCCGATCATCCCGATATAGCGAGGTGGTTTTTTCAAGACCTCTCGTAATATTTGATGGTCGTGCAGATGACCTCGGGTGACGATAACGATAAAATCGTTGGGGCCAAAAGTATAGTCTTTCAAAATCTGATCAAAGGGCTGGGCCACAACCTCATCCGCTTCCGGAAACCGGAGTGAGCTGGCGAATTCAGGCCGGTCATCGAAAACCGTTACCTGGAAACCAACCATCTTTGACAAGGTGCAGAGATATAAAGACACATGGCCGGCTCCGAAGATATATAAGTTGAAAGGGGTTTTTATGGATTCTAAAAAGATCTTCTTTTTATCCCCTTGAATTAAGGCGGTCAATAAAGCAGCCTGATTGCTCTCCAGGATCTGGGGAAGACGTTCCATCACAGGGGCAAGCCAGGATACGGCTTCGAGATCGCGTTCTTCCTCCGGTTGGTAAAGGACTTTAGCTTCCGAAAGACCGGATGATATTCCATCCTCCAGAAGTGTAGCCAATAAACCGGGGCGGTCTTGCTGCTGAAGACTCAAAATTTTTCTAAAAATCTCCAGATGACGGGGATTCCGGCTGGAAAGCAATTCCAAATAGATATCGACCTCTCCCCCGCAGATCATCTCAGTTTCGGCCACCTCTTCCCCTTTCAAACGAAAATAAAGGATCCTGTTTTTCTTATCGGAAAAAACCTTGGAAGCCTCTGCCAGGACATCAGCCTCCAATCTCCCCCCCCCGATCGATCCGAAAAAAGACCCATCAGGTCTAACCAAAAATTGGGTCCCGAGGGAACGGGGGGCTGACCCTTTCTGATGAACAATAGTAGCCAAGATCACTTCTCTGCCCTGAGTGAGTTCCTGAACTATTTCATTGAAAATATCTAACATCATCGATCTTCTCCCCGACTGTTCCGTGTTTGTTAAATAATCTTATTTATTTTCTAATTTTATCATAATTTTCAATAAAAGAACTCTATAAAAAGCCATAATGATTATCTTGACAATCTGTCCTTAAATGATTATTGAATAACCAGCCCAAATCAGGTAAAGGGAAAATTATTTTCTAAGGCGATCATTTTATGATAGAAGTTGAAAACTTAACTAAATACTACGGTTTCTTGCCGGCTATCATTGATCTATCTTTTTCCATAGGCCAAGGAGAGGTGGTCGGTTTTTTAGGTCCCAATGGGGCCGGGAAAACAACCACTCTTAAAATATTGACCTGTTTCCTGCCTCCCACATCCGGTCAGGCCCGGATCAACGGCTTGAATGTCTATGAGGATTCCCTGAAAGTCCGGGGTCAAGTGGGCTACCTACCTGAAAATGTGCCCCTATATGCGGAAATGACTGTGGATAAATTTCTCTCTTTTGCCTCCCAGGCCAAGGGTATATCTTTCCGTGAAGTTAAACAGTCCATCGACAAAGTCATAGATGACTGCGGATTAAAAACAGTCCGGGGCCGTATCATCGGGCACCTTTCCAAAGGATTTAAACAGCGGGTCGGGCTGGCCCAAGCCCTTTTAAATGACCCGCCGGTCCTGATCCTGGATGAGCCGACCATCGGGCTGGATCCGGCTCAGGTCGTGGAGATCAGGCAATTGATCCGGGCCTTGGGCCAGGAGAGGACCATCATTTTAAGTACCCACATCCTGCCCGAGGTGAGCCAGGTCTGTCAGAAGGTGATTATTATCAACCGGGGCAGGATTGTGGCTATTGATACGGTTTCAAACCTGGCGGTCCAGTTCCAGACCTCGAGAAAAATCCTCTTAACGATCCAGGGCCCCAAGGAAGAGGTCTTAAAGGTCCTGTTGGCCCAACCAGGGGTATTAAAAGCGGAAGCCAAAGAGGATGGGCCGGAGAGGTATGAGGTCGAGATGGATAAGGATCAAGACATCAGGGCCGATTTGGCTCGAGCAATCATCCAAAAGGAGTGGGGATTGCTGGAAATACACTCGCAGGAACTGAGCCTGGAGGAAGTCTTTGTTCACTTAGTAACCGAAGAACCAGGAGGACAGGAATGAAGGGGTTTGCGGCGGTCTTCAAACGGGAAATATATGCCTTTTTTGCTTCCCCTATTTTTTATGTTGTGGGGACTATCTTTCTGGTCTTGAGCGGCTATTTCTTTTATACCAGCGTGGCCTATTTCAGCCTGATCAGCTTCCAGGCCGCGCAGAATCCCCATATGGCTGGGCAGGTGAATTTGAGTGAGATGGTCATCAAACCCCTTTTAAATGATATGAGCATTGTCCTCTTGTTGATCGTCCCTTTGCTGACCATGCGTCTGCTGGCTGAAGAAAAGAAAAACGGGACCATTGAACTACTCCTGACCTATCCTATTCGGGAATTGGCTGTCCTCTTGGGTAAATATCTGGCCACCTTGTGTGTCATCCTTCTTTTGCTGTCTGTTACCGCTTGTTATCTGATTATGCTCTCCTGGTTTGGGACTCTGGAATGGGGGCTGGTTCTAACCGGCTATTGCGGGCTGGCCTTAATGGCCGCCAGCTTTGTTTCCTTGGGCCTTTTTGCCTCGGCCCTGACCCAAAACCAGATCATTGCCGCGGTCCTTGGATTCGGGGCTTTACTTATGTTTTGGATTATTGGCTGGATTGGTTCGATGTCAGGCCCGATGGTTAATAAGGTAGTCACTTATCTCTCCTTAGGGGAACATCTGGAAACTTTTACCAAAGGGGTGATGGATAGCCGGGATCTTATATACTATCTCAATTTTTCAGTCTTTTTTATCTTTCTGACCCTGCGCTACCTGGATTCGCAGAAAATAAGAGGATGATGAGGTATTGAATGCTGATTTTGGCAGGTGGCATCGAGGGTATTTGAAAATCCAAGAGTATTAACATGGGCAGCAATCGCCTTCCTTGGAACTTAATCCAAGGGGGGCTCACCATCAAACTTAGGAAGAACGGTAGTTGGGAAGAATTATGGCGGCAGTCAATATAGTCAAATGGAAGGAAGGGTCTTTGTTAACCCTCCTGACCTTGATCTTCGTGGCCATTCTGGTTGGAATCAGTCTGATTGTCCATCGTTTTCCCTGGCGGGTAGATCTGACGGAAGGGAGAAGTCAATCCATTTCCAGCCAATCGCAGAAGATTGTAAAAAAAATCAAAGAGGATATCTGGATCAAGGCCTTTTTTCAGGAAGGAAACCCGGGCAAGAAAAAGGCCCAAGCGCTGTTTGAGATTTATGCTTATACCAATCCGCATATCCACTACCAATTCATAGACCCGGACCGGCAGCCATCCCTTGCTCAACAATATGGGGTACGCAACTACGGGGCCTTGACCTTGGAATCAAAGGGAAAGACCCAGAATGTGGCCTCTGCCGATGAGGAAGGGCTTACCAACGGTCTTTTGCGATTGATGCAAACCAAGGCCAAAAAGGTGGTTTTTCTGTCAGGCCATGGGGAAAAAAGTATTCAAGATTCCCAAAGGGCCGGCTTTACAATGGCCAAAGGTCTTTTAGAAAAAGAAAATTATCAGGTAGAAGA
>Ga0209777_10005744_pt1 | contig 14200 bp, 19 predicted proteins | sample FrelakmetHBP12HB_FD_187147 | JGI IMG/M metagenome (GOLD analysis project Ga0209777, IMG submission 187147) | Freshwater lake sediment microbial communities from the University of Notre Dame, USA, for methane emissions studies -HBP12 HB (SPAdes)... | ecosystem: Environmental > Aquatic >...
CGGAATAAGGCGATCGTAGCAGCGAGCAGAAAACTTCTTACCTGTATTTGGTACATGCTTATGAAGAGTGAAACGTTTAAGTACAGCAACGATGATTAAGAAATAGAAGTGTTTTCATAGGTAGAAACTCATGTTTTTGTGATAATCGACAACAGAGTAAAGAAACGAAAAAGAGATGGTGGATGAGATTATTCTAGTCTACCTTATACTTTCTTTTTTTTATTTGCTCCTTTTTATGGTATTTACAAAAAAATACTGGTATTTGTTCACCTTTACTCTTTATTTCTTCCTCTCCTGCATAAAATAGTGGGATTTCGTTTTTCATTTTATAACCACTTGCACGACACAATCCTTCACCAACATAAATTCCGGAGTATTCAAAATATTTACAGTCTCTACACATATATTCTTTTATACTTCCGATCCTCATGTTTTCACTTTTCCTTTATACTTATAACATGTCACTTTTTACGTCTTTTCCTTTTTCTGGTCGCTATTCAGAAGATAAATTCTCATATGGCTTTTCTAGGATAATACCATTAAAATCGTCACCCTCGATTTAATGATTAAAATTACACTCACAACCAATATACCATTCATTTTCATCTACCTTTCCTCCCAGACTAGACTCCCCATCACCTTATTTCTTCAGAAAAAGATAGCTTTAGTTACTTGTATCGGAGAAGCATTAACACGGTTTAAACCCATGTTTCTAAAAATAAGTAACAAACCCTTCACAATCAGGTTTACAACCAATAACCGCTATCATCATTTGACGACGACAACCAGGCCCACCAATAACTTCTACGTCTGTGTTATCTATCCCCCTTATTATTCTTGTTGCGGTCATATAATGATTACAATTTGTTCTATAATTCATAAATTCTCCCTTTGAACCTACAATTTCATAGCTTTATTTTCTTTAAAAACATATCATTAGAACCATCAGGGTTTTCATGAACAGGTTTCAATTACTGATAACCTCCATTAAAGGATAAATTATTATGATGAGATTGTATAGAAGATACCAAAATGAAGTGGCATTGTAAAAGTTGTGGAATATATTTTGATGAATTACCAGCTTTATTGATTTGCCCATTTTGTAATTCAAAGAAGATTGAAAGAATCTCTGATCCATTTACGTAATAAGACCGTAAATAATCATTTGTTTGTTTATTTTTCAAAAGTCATCCCTATATCAAACTAAATTTCTCAAACTAAGTTGCCCAAACTCAGGTTACACAGAACCTGCCATCACAACATTTATATTGAAGTGTCTACATGCTATTTCTACTTTTAATAGAATTAAAGGGAGGCAAACATTATGATGGCTGGAGGACAGCAACCAATTATCATCCTTAGAGAAGGAACAAAGCGAGAAAAAGGAAAAGGCGCACAACTCAACAACATCATGGCAGCACGAGCAATCTCAGACGCAGTGAAATCAACACTCGGCCCAAAAGGAATGGACAAGATGCTCGTCGACTCCATGGGTGATGTCGTCATCACCAACGATGGAGCAACCATTCTCAAAGAAATCGATGTTGAACACCCTGCGGCAAAGATGATCGTCGAAGTCGCCAAATCACAAGATGACGAATGCGGTGATGGAACAACATCAGCCGTGATTCTCACCGGTGAGTTGTTAAAATACGCCGGAGAACTCATCGAGCAAAACATCCACCCAACCGTTATCTGCGCAGGATACAAGCTCGCAGCAACCAAAGCAATTGCTGAACTGAACAAAATGGCGGTACCGATAAAACCAGGAGACAAGAAAACCCTGAAAAACATCGCGATGACCTCGATGGCTAGTAAAGGTGCGAGCGCATCAAAAGAAATCCTCGCCGATGTCGTCGTTGACGCAATCACCAGTATAGCCGAACACATTGGTGACAAAACCATCGTGGATATGGACAACATCCAGATCCAGAAGAAACACGGCGGCAGCATTCAGGACACCCGGATCATAAAAGGAATCATCCTGGATAAAGAACGCGTCCATGCGGGGATGCCGCGACGTCTGAAAAACCCAAAAATAGCACTCGTGAACGCAGCTTTAGAAATCAAAAAAACAGAGGTTGATGCACGCATTCAAATCCAAGACCCTACTCAGTTGCAAGCATTCCTCGATGAAGAGGAATCCATGCTGCGGAAAATGGTCGAGAAAATCAAAAAAAGCGGAGCGAACGTCCTGGTCTGTCAGAAAGGCATTGATGACCTTGCACAACACTTCCTCTCCAAAGCAGGCATCTATGCGGTCAGACGAGCGAAGAAAAGCGACATGGATAAACTCGCAAAAGCGACCGGCGCAACCGTTGTCGCAAACCTTGACGAGCTTTCTCCAAAAGACCTTGGATTCGCTGGCAATGTCGAGGAGCAAAAGATCGGCGATGACAAGATGACGTTTGTCACGGACTGCAAGAACCCAAAGGCAGTCTCCATTCTTATACGCGGTAGCACCGAGCATGTGGTCGACGAACTTGATCGTGGTATGCACGATGCGTTGTTTGTTGTGAAAGTCGCTATGGAAGACGGTAAAATGACAGCTGGTGGAGGCGCAGCCGCTACATGGATTGCTATGGCGTTACGAGAATATGCTACCACAGTCGGTGGACGAGAGCAGATGGCGATCGAAGCCTACGCAAACGCAGTTGAAATCATCCCTAAGACCCTTGCTGAGAACGCGGGGTTGGATCCTATCGATATGATGCTTGAGGTACGCAGATCCCACAAGAAAGGCGGCAAGTACGATGGTGTTGACGTGTTAAATGGAAAAGTCAGTGACATGTTAAAAATTAACGTCATCGAACCACTTCGCGTCAGTGTCCAAGAAGTACAAGTCTCAACTGAAGCAGCAACTATGATTCTTCGAATTGACGACATCATCGCCTCGAAGGGTGGCGGTGGTGGCGGAATGCCTCCAGGTGGACCTGGCGGCGGTATGCCCGGTGGAATGCCTCCTGGCGGCGGGATGGACGACTACTAGTCCAACCCCTTTTTTCCTTTTTTTTTATTTTTTTTGTGATTATGCCAACAAAAAAACCAACTGACACCAAGAAAAATACACAAGAAACAGCACATCATACTATAAAAAAATTAGAAGAAGAAAATACGCAACTCCATCAAGAGATCATCGATAAAAACGACAAATATCTACGAACGCTCGCTGATTTTCAAAACTACCAGAAACGCATGGAAAAAGAACTACAAGCTCAAAAAGAAGATACCAAGAAAAAATACTTGCTCGAACTCCTTGACCTAACCGAACTCTTGAAAAAAGCATATGAGGATTCCGATCCAAAATCAGGATTAAAACTTATACTTGAAAACCTTGACAAATTTCTAGAAAAAGAAGGAATAATCTACATTGACTGTAAAGGAAAACCTTTCAACTATCAGCTTCATAACGCAGTCTCAACTATAGAACAATCTGAATGCGTTGATGGAACAATTCTTGATGAAATAAAAAAAGGATATCTGGTAGGAGAAAAACTCCTCCGACCAGCCCGTGTTATTGTCGCAAAAAAGAAACCATAAGAAAACCACCTTGGAGGTGTATGATATGAGTAAGATTATAGGAATTGATCTCGGAACCACAAATTCTGAGGCAGCGTATATCGAAGCAGGAAAACCAGTCGTTATAAAAAGCGTAGAAGGACAACCATATTTTCCCTCAGTTGTCGCGTTTACAAAAACCGGGGAAATGCTGGTTGGCGAAGCAGCGAAACGACAAGCAGTTACCAACACCGAAGGAACTGTCCAACGAATAAAACGAAAAATGGGGACAAATGAGAAAGTCAATCTACGCGGGAAAACCTATACACCGCAGCAGATATCTGCGTTTATTCTTCAGAAGATCAAGAAAGACGCTGAGGATTTTCTTGGTGAAAAGATTACCGATGCAGTGATTACGGTTCCTGCCTACTTTAATGATGATCAACGGCAGGCAACCAAGGATGCTGGTGCGATTGCGGGATTCAATGTGAAACGAATCATTAATGAGCCGACCGCTGCCGCTCTCGCCTACGGGTTAGATAAAGAGGGCGACCAGAAAATCGCGGTGTATGATTTCGGTGGGGGAACCCTTGATGTCACGATCATGGAAGTTGGAGGTGGCGTCTTCGAAGTCTTATCCACTAGTGGTGATACGCAACTCGGCGGCTCTGATATGGATAGAGCACTGGTTGATTACATCGCTGAAGAATTCAAGAAACGACATGGTGTTGATCTCCGTAAAGAACCAAAAACGTTACAACGAGTTTTAGAGGCAGCAGAAACAGCAAAAATAGAATTATCTTCGACGCTTCAAACCGATATCAACCTTCCGTATATCTACGTCGTCACCGGAGAACCAAAACATCTTGAAGTAAAATTGACTCGAACCAAACTTGAAGAAATTATCTCTCCGATTGTCCAGCGTAGTGAAAAACCCTGTCGCCAAGCATTACAAGATGCGAAACTGAAACCACAAGATATTGATCACGTCGTGCTTGTTGGCGGTGTCACCCGCATGCAGATGGTACAGAAGAAAGTCGAGGAGATTTTCAAACAGAAACCGAAAAGAGAGGTCGACCCGATGGAATGTGTCGCGATCGGGGCCGCGATTCAAGCTGGTGTGCTCTCTGGTGAAATCGATAAAGATATTGTACTCCTTGATGTCACCCCATTGACCTTAAGTATCGAAACCCTTGGCGGTGTCGCGACACCATTGATTGACCGCAACACCACCGTACCTACACGCAAAAGCAAAGTGTTTTCCACTGCAGCTGACAACCAAACCAGCGTCGAAATCAACGTCTTACAAGGAGAACGGCCCATGGCAGCGGACAATAAGAGCCTTGGACGTTTCCACCTTGACGGCATCCTTCCTGCACCACGGGGGATCCCACAAATCGAAGTCTCCTTTGACATCGATGTCAACGGCATTATGAACGTTTCTGCAAAAGACCTCGGAACCGGTAAAGAGCAGTCTATTCGCATAACTGGATCAACGAAACTCTCTGATTCCGAAATCGAACGGATGCGAAAAGAGGCAAAAGAACATGAAGACGAAGACAAGAAACGCAAAGAAAAAATCGAAATACGAAACACTGCAGATTCACTTGTGCACAGCACTGAAAAAACACTAGAAGAATTAAAAGATAAGTTCTCCAGCGATGATAAAGAGAATCTCGAAAAAGCATTAAAGGAACTTCGAGAAGCACTCACCGGTGATGATACCGACAAAATAAAAGAAAAAACAGATTCACTCACCCAAGCGTTCCAAAAAGCATCAGCCACGATTTATCAACAAGCAGCGCAACACTATCAACAACAGCCAGGACAGGACGGAGCACAAGGAGATGCATGGCAAGGACACCCATCAGATGATGATTCTACTATAAACGCTGATTATAAGGTTAAAGGAGAAAAAAAGAAAAAGAAAGACGAAGACACTGAATAAAAACTCATCTATTCTTCTTTAATGAACGTTGTAAGGTCATCCACTGTCCATCTCTTTATTTTTTCTTTGATAACCATTACCGCACACGGCGCTGTCTTTAATACCTCTTCAGAGACACTCCCTAGAAAGAATTTATTGAATCCTTTCTTTCCCTGGCTTGCCATTACAATAAGGTCATCATCCTTGACGTACTTCACGATCTCTATAGCAGGTGCACCAGAAGCCAGTTTCGTTGTCGTCATCACTCCTTGTTCTTCCGTGATTTTTTTCACTTCGTCAATTGCGGATTGTTTCTCGTTTTCTATCTTTTCCTCAAGTATTTTTGACAACATATACTGACGTGAGTCATTCACGGAAATAATCGAGACTTCTACATTGAGCAACTTCGCAAAAAAAGCCCCTTGTTCTACTGCTACCTTCGAAACATCGGATGTAACAACAGGAATGACAACTCGATTGATGCCTTTCATCCATAACCCTCAACTATAATCAGAATCAAGTGAGGCTAATTTAAATGTTTTGTGAAAAACTAGATGTTCGTGAGACGAAAAGAAGAGATTCTTCTTTTTTCGGTAACAATTGTACAGGAAACAGGTATCGTTTATACAACAACTTGTTTTAAATAAAACAAACAAAAGAGTTATCTAAGGAGCGAAAACCTATGTTGATGATTGTTGGCCAAATCTCAAATCCTGGGGATGCAAACGAGATAGAATATATTACGAAAAACTTTGTCGTAGCCAATCGGATTAAAAAACTGGCACGCACCCTCAAACACTAATCAACCGAGTTGAAACCCATGGCGAATAATAAGACACGTATCTGGATATGGCTGGAAGAAAACGAACTTCATAAAGCAGTGTACAACTCTACAGACCGCACCCTTATTGTGTATAACGAACGAGACGAAATCATTCTTAAACACTCCAGAATCACCTCTGAACAACTCACACGACTTGAGGTACTGTTTTTAACCATAGGTGCAAAACACATGGATGGGCATAAAGAATCTTTCACGTATCTTTAAAAAATTTGTTTATCTCTCTATTATGCTTTCATCCAGGTCATCATAAATCGTTTTGAGATTTCTAGACGTGCATCCGCAATATCAGTTAGGGTGGCAATCACTACGACTTTTTCAGAAGAAATCACTAGGAGCTTCTTGATTTTATATTGTTTCATCGTCTACAACGCTTTCTCCACCATATCCAACGCATACACGATCTTGATATTCTGAGACATAATCTCACGAACCTTGGTTTTCTCAGGGTCCCGACCTTAACAAATCGGACGCTCAATCACATCCCGCTCAGTGACAATACCAAGCACAAGTTTTATCATCAATCACCATCAAACATCCGAGTTTTTTCTCCTTATACATCATACATACATCCAACACAGGCGCGTCAGTATCAATGGTTACGACATTTTTCATCACGATTTCTTTTACAAATAAAATGTATGTACCATTTTCCCTGTTAGAGATATATGAGTGTTGAGCCTCTCCGTTATATTCTTATCTTATTATCTTATATAAGGTACCCGTGAAAATCAAACCAAGAAACGACATTCTCTCAGATATCATCCGAGATGCAAAAAAACACCCAAAAGGATGGAACGCAGCATTCGGTCAAGATTCTGATTTATTCTCTCATGACTGCTACATCTTCCACCCTCGCATTGGAATTTACTTGTTAAAAGAATATAACAAAAACCCGTTTGAAATCAAAGGAATAGGATCAAAACTCGCACGACACATCGATGAAGACATCGAAGAACAAATAGCCAGAAAATCTGGAGACTTTGGCATCATCCAAGGAGATATCCAGAAAATCCTTACAAACATCAACAAGGGAATACCACCTCAACAAATCCTTACCAGCGCGATAAATGGGAGAGACCTCGGAATCACAATACCTGTCCAAGGACACGCGTCTACCTCAAAAGACACGTTTCATTGCCTTAAAAACACGTTCTCCTCGCAACAAAAAAAACTCGGGACCTACTTTGAAAAAATGGTTTCTGACGATGGAATTTACACATCATATGAATAACTTTATTTCAGGTAATCCTTCATTTTTCCCGCAGCTGTTCTTCGTTTCTCCTGTAGATCGACGAGGAGTTTATCCATTTGTTCTGCCGCGCGTCTCTTGCATATACCACACATCAACTCCCCTTTCTTGCAAGACTCATAGATGTCTTTCAGTTCGTTATCGTCCTCGACTAGATGATATAAAAACAATTCGTAAATCATGCATTCATCTGGTCTTCCACCAGATTTCTTCTGCTCCTGGAGGGTTGCTGCACCACCGGTTTTTGCGTTCATGATCTTCTTTTTTGCTTCTTCTGAAGTGTCTGTAAGAAAGATCGCACTTTCTGGTTTCGACGACGACATCTTCTCCCCCGTCAAACCGGTAATAAAACGATGATAGGTGGACGATGGCTGTAGGAACCCATACCCGCCAAGCGTTGGTTCAATGTGTGCAAGTGCTTCGTCAATACCAGGAATATCAGCTTCAGTTGCGGTGTTAATATAAATTGCTTTATAGTCAGTGATGCGTTTCAAATCAAAAAACTGTAGTTGTTTTAGGATTTTCTCTGCGGTATCCAAAAGTTCTTTAATGTTCGTATCAACCTTGACGAACACGCCAATTTTATTATCTTTTGTCACTGTCACATTATAGAGACGATGCGCCTGAGCAATATCTCGGCTGAGTCTGATATGCGGGTCTTGGTCTACCCCAACTGGTACAAGGGTTGGTCGTACGCCACCAAACTTTTCAAGCTGTACATGCAGGATATCACCAGTTTGAACCAAGGGTGAGAAGATATGTGCCATATTCGTTGATCCTTCAAACCCGTACGTAGCAACCATCTGCGACCAGTTCACCTTCCTTCCCAGAAGAAAAGCAAGATCTTTCACATCCTGGTGTTTTGATTGAAAGTAGATATGACAGTGTTCTGGTTTCAACCCCAGCGCGATGTAATTGGCGATGTATTCGTTCACAGCAAGTTCCTTAGTCTCCTCCATGTTGAAACCCCGAGTTGCGTACGCTTCAATGTCAGCAACCGCAATAAAAATATCTGCGCCCAGGCTCTGATAATACATGACCTCATCGATCACCATCTTATGGCCCAGGTGCATTCGCCCAGACGGCATCAACCCCGTTAAAATCGCCCAAGGTTTCCTCCTCTGAATTGCCTCGTGAATGATCTCAAAACCTCGATGGCCAAACACCACACCACGTCGCAACAATCGATGTGGATGTGGCAGATCCTTCCAGAGATCCCCAGAGAATTCCTGAATCCCGAATTCATCACGCAGTCGTGTATAATCCTGATATGTTGTTGAGCTCCATGGGTCTATCTTCATAGGTGTTCTATCTCCAAATCAGGTATCCTTACAAAAACTTACCGTTGTTGGCGGAGGATAAACAGAAGACCGGGGAAATAATTATCATATAAGGTTTACTAAAAAAGAAATACTTTATATCTCGCGGTTTCTATTACTCTGGTAAGGAATAAAAAAAGGAGTTATTTCCATGAACCAGCATTGCTCACTCTGCGGCACCAATCTTCTGCCTGTTGACGAGGAAGGTATCTGTCATCTGTGTAAGATGTCAATTATTTTCAATGAGGATACGTTTCCCGATGTTGATGACTGTGCCTCATAGAACCCTTTTTAAGGAGAAAAATCCTATGGTGGCATAATTGATATAAGACAAGATGCTATCGCTTTTTCCATTACCTATGAATCCTGAGTTAGAGAAAATCCTGAAACGACAGCATTACGCGATTATCGGGAAACATTCCGGGGTAAAACTCTGTCATTGGATGAAACAAAGTCTCCTCTTCGGTAGAGAATGCTATAAACAAACCTTTTACGGCATCAATTCACATCGATGCCTGCAGATGACCCCAGCAATTACGCATTGTACACAGATGTGTCTGTACTGCTGGCGGTTCCAAAATTTTACGGAAAAAGAGTTACATGACGTCGACGATCCAGGATACATCCTGGAACACGCGATTGAGGCGCAAAAAAAACTCATCACTGGATTCAAAGGAGATCCTCGGTGCGAGCAGAAAAAATGGAAGGAAGCAAACGAACCAAACATGCTCGCATGCTCGCTTTCTGGGGAACCAACACTGTACCCGAAACTTGGAGAATTTTTTGAAGCATGTCACCGGAAAGGCATCACTACGTTTCTGGTCACCAACGGCACAACACCCGCGGCTTTGGAACAGTTAGATCCTTTGCCAAAACAACTTTATGTCTCGGTTGTTGCGCCAACTGAGGAACTCTATAAGAAAATCTGTGCTCCCCTTATTTCAAATGGGTGGGAAAAGATCCAGCACACACTCGCGCTCCTCCCTTCTCTGGACACACGAACCGTGATTCGTCATACCTTAGTCCATGACTGGAACATGGATGAGAAATATATCGAAGCGTACGCGAAACTCGATTCTCAGGCGTCACCGACGTTTATCGAACCAAAAGGATATGTTTTTGTTGGTTCATCACGAAACCGGCTTCATTTCTCTAATATGCCAACCCATGACCAGATCAGAAACTTTGGGCAGAAACTCGCAGAACAACTCGGTTACCAACAAGTCATGGAAAAAGCAGACTCACTTGTGGTTTTGCTTGCTTCACACCAAAAAAACAGAAAAATAAAATAAAAAAAGGAAAGTAAACAAGTTTTAGAATTTTCCTCGTAACTTCCGGCGTTCGACTTTCACGCCATTCGGAGAGACGACCATAAGGTTGTTGCCGATACCTGCAACATCGCCACCGACATCATCCGTAATTCGTTTTAACTCATTGGTGACTCTCTTGAGGAGTACTTCTTGGTCAGAAATGGCGGTGAAATCAAGGATCAGCACATTTCCACCATAGACATAATCTGTTAAATCCTTTAAATCCTCGTACCGTTGAATCTCAGCAATGGCAACATGCATCCGTGCACCGGACGTACCTCCGACTTGTGCATCTGCATATTTCTCAAGATCGATATATCCTTCTGTTGGTCCCGTTTTTTTCTCACCAAAAATCTTACTTGTTATTCCCATACTGACACACTACTCCTAATTTTTGCTCGTATTCTAAAATATATTTCTCTTTATAAACATTTGTAGTGTTCTATAATTACCCGTTTGAGATGGATTGTGTATACGTCGCATTTCTCTGTTGATTTTAAAGAAAAAGGAAAACATTATAAACAACGAATAAGAATACTGGTGTGGGTGTGAGGCTGAGCGAAAACGGCAAACTTGTCGAACGAATTACGATAAAAATCAAATTGTTTGATATGGGTAAATGGGAATGGAATGTTCGTCAACGATTTATCAAAGAACCACGAATCAAGATGAACGATATGCTGAAGATATTAGATGAAATTAAAGCCGAAATCCTTGCGACTGAAGAAAAAAAAGAAGAAAAAGAGGAAATAAAAGAAGAAGTTGCAGGTCAAAGAGTGGAATAAGGAACACCTGATGTTTCCAATAAAAAAATAAATTGTATATTTTTTTTTGCTTCATAATTTTCATATATTCAAGAGAACAGAGGCATCTTGCATGCTGTATTACCTCCACGGCTATCAATCCGGTCCTTTCAGTGAAAAAGGAACATTATTGAGAGAGACGATACAGGCCATACCAATCACTTACCAAGATGGGGCTCCTGAGGATCTTGTTATTTCCAAATGTCTGAGCCGTATTTCTGATGTAATAAAAATAGATCAACATGTGGTGTTGATTGGTTCGTCTCTTGGAGGTTTTCTCGCGGCAGCCACCGCTCTTACCCATCCTAACGTTACACAACTCATTCTCCTCAATCCTGCAATTATCCCACCGCGAACCGATCTGCATACGGTCAAGGGAATGCCCTACAGAATACTCGAGGAAATGATAGATCCACGATTGTTTGAACAGAAGATCCATGCATCTATTACCATCCTGCGTGGAACACATGACGACGTGGTTCCTGACGACTGGGTCGTTAGCTTCGCAAAGGCACAGCAGGCAACGATACAGTTATATAACGATGACCATAGGTTCTCAAAAAACCTGCAGAAACTCCCTGTTATCATCTCAGAGCTATTACAATAATAAGCTGTTGTTTCGCTAATGGGTAAGCATCCACAACCGGTCACCAACATAATGGAGTGTTTTTACAGCTTTTCCTGGTTTTTTCGTTTTCATTTCTTCACCGGTCATCATAGCAGCCCCAACTGCTAATGGCTTCCGATGTTTCTCATCACAAATCCAGACAAGGTCATCTTTCTGAATCATCGGATCTGCATCGGTGATGCCTGGTGCCATTACATCAGCTCCTTTCGTGATAAAAACCACTGCACCCATATCAACGACCACAAAATTTGTCTTCGGCTGATACTTATTCAAGCCTTGCAGTGTGAACGCAAGCTTGTTATTATGCATCATAAAATCAATACTATCATCCACGAGAAGGACTGTAAACTCCTCAAGAGTCCCGACATCGACAATGGCCTTGGCATCAAAAAAATCTCCATGAAACCTGGTTTTTAAATCATTGACCAGCTCCCTTACTTCCCGTTCTTTCAGACGATGTCGATTTTTAATTTTCACGGCCATACAAAAGGCATTCTGTACAACATTTTAATAGTTATCCTGGAGAACACAAGCCCAAACTCTTATAAATGATATCTCTATTTCGTCTCTCCTAGGTAAAAATCATGGAAAAACCCTTAAAACTCCTACATGCCAGCTTGAACAACCGAGTCATTGTCGAACTTCGAGGTGGTGTTGAATACCAAGGTGTCCTTGATGGCTATGATGTCCCTCATATGAACCTTGTCCTGAAAAACGCAGATGAGCTTGTTCACAAAGTTCCCAGCACGAAAAAACCAAAACATGATAAGGTCATCGTCCGAGGGGACAATATCATTTATATATCACCTTAGAATAGGGGGTAACTACTATGACGAAAGGAACAACGTGCAGAGCGGGGAATAAAACCACCCACATTGCATGCCGACGATGCGGCAGACATTCCTTCCATGCACAGAAGAGACGTTGCGCGTTCTGTGGGTTTGGGGAAACCAGCAAAATGCGACACTACAATTGGATTCGAGAAAAGAATTAACTAGACCATATCTTTTTTTTCTTCAACTGCTTTTCCAGAAGATTTCTTGTATTTGTCTAAAGACCAGCGTCCTTTTTTTCCCCAGAGCGAATTATAGACCATCATCTCTCCATATAAAAATACACCAAGGGTAACAAGGGAAAAGATGATATTAAAAGGGTTGGGGAGATCTCGAAATACTTCTAGGGGAATAAACGTATCGATAAGGAGAATAACAACGAGAAAAAGACTTTTCAATGCTTCCTGATAAAGTGGTCTTACTAAACTATTCTGGATATTTTCCCTTTTTTTTCTTAACAGATAATTTGCCAGGTTTTCTGTTTTTTCTACATGAACATCCAGTCGACTCTTTCTCGATTGCATTTAAAACAACCCCTCAAATGATTCCAATGTAATAAAACTATTTAGATAACACTCAATAAAGATAACAAGCGACAAAATGATCTTTATGAAACTCCTTAAGCATTGGTTCATTTTCTGAACATTTAGGCATGGCTTGAGGGCATCGAGGGTGGAACCGACATCCGGATGGTGGTGAGATCAGACTGGGGACTTCCCCTTTCAAATGAATATGTTTTCTTTTAATCCGAGGGTCAGCAACAGGGATTGCAGAAAGCAACGCTTTCGTATACGGATGCAACTGCTCCCAGAATAAATCCTTGGTGGGTGCATATTCCACGATTTTGCCTACATACATCACTGCGACACGGTCACTAATAAATTTTATCACACTTAAATCATGGGTGATAAACAAATAGGTAAGCCCGAATTTTTCTTGCAGATCTTTAAAGAGGTTTAGGATTTGTGCTTGTACGGAGACATCGAGTGACGAGGTTGGTTCATCAAGCACGATAAAATCAGGGTTTAACGCAAGTGCCCGTGCGACACCAATGCGTTGCTTCTGCCCACCACTAAACTCATGCGGATACCGATACATATGTTGTTCATCAAGCCCAACTGTTTTTAATAATTCAAGCACTTTTGTATTCAACGCTTCTCCTTTGAACCTTTTGTTAATTTTTAATGGCTCCCCGATGATGTTCTTTACAGTCTCTCGAGGGTTTAACGAAGAGGAGGGGTCCTGGAATACTATCTGCATATGAGGTCGTAACTTTCGAAGCTCTGATTTGTTGATTGCAGTGAGATCAGATCCCATAAACACCAAGGTGCCCGCAGTGGGTGGTATCAGATGAATTAGGACACGACCAAGGGTTGTTTTCCCACAACCGGATTCACCCACAAGGCCGAATGTTTCCCCCTTTTGTATCTTAATGTCGACATTATCGACTGCTTTGATGTAGTCTTTTGTCGAGGAGAATATTCCTTCCTTCATCGGAAAATATTTCTTCAGATTAGTCGCGTTTACAATAGTCTCTTCCATCTTCCTCCCTCGAGGCAACAGAATATTTCACGGTTTCATAGTGATGACACGCCACCTGATGGTCCTTTTCAACCTCCCTGAGTGGCGGTTCGCATTCTATACAGACATTGGTGCGGTATCTGCATCGTGGATGGAACCGGCAACCTGTTGGTGGCTCAATAAGATTTGGGACACTCCCTGGGATAATATCTAATCGTTTTCGTTCATCTGTTACCTTTGGTATCGCCCTCATCAGTCCCCTTGTATA
>Ga0209777_10005745_pt1 | contig 14199 bp, 18 predicted proteins | sample FrelakmetHBP12HB_FD_187147 | JGI IMG/M metagenome (GOLD analysis project Ga0209777, IMG submission 187147) | Freshwater lake sediment microbial communities from the University of Notre Dame, USA, for methane emissions studies -HBP12 HB (SPAdes)... | ecosystem: Environmental > Aquatic >...
TTTCATCTATTCCTAATTTCTTTGCCCAAAAAATATCTAAAGCTTGCTCCGCATCTATAAAACAAACATTCCTACCTAATTTTTGACAATTAATAGCAAAATCTAAACTCAAAAATGTTTTACCTCCATGCTCAGGACCGAATAACTCTAATATTCTACCTGACGGAGCTCCTCCACATCCTAATAGCATATTTAATCCTAAAGAAGATGAAGGTATTATAAATTGAGTATCTAAAACAGTATCGGAAGACATTATCGATGATTTACCAAACTCTTTGGTAAACATATTCTTAACACTTTTCATATCGGGTGCTAAGGTTTCTTTTATTTCTTTCTTTTCTTTAGCCATTTTCTTCTCCTTCGTTATCTCCAGTTAAATTCAAATCTGGTTTTCCTTTGTCCATGGATATTTTAATATATTTAGTTAAAGGAACAGTTCTCTTTGGAACTTCTCCTATATATAACTGAATATGTATACTTTTAATTTGTTTGTCTAAACATTTATCTGCAAACTCTACTTTAGCTATTACTTGTTCGCATTGATGTAGAAAACTATCAGCTAATCCTTTTTGTTTTTTAACTCCAGAAATAATTTCTTGTATTAATTTAGTAGAAGCGTGACAGTTAACATATGCGAGTTGTAGTGCTTGATTTTTTCTTTCTTGTACTTCTTCATCTTCTGATAAAATAAGGTTTTTAAATTTTTCGTAGAGATTTTCAGCATTTTCTGATAAATCTTTCCAAGTAGTTAAGTGTTTTATAGATTTACTATATAATTCACCTATTCTATCTCTTATACGACTTAGTTGAGCTGCTTTAGATGATATATGATGAACTCCAGCTAATGCAGGATCGTCCGCATCTTCAGATATTGCTACTTTGAAAGAATTTATTTCGTTTTCTAAGACTAAGTAATCGGGAACAAGAGTACTATTTACTTCTATGAGTAAAGCATTACTTTCTTGTTCTAATTCTTTTAATTTATCTTGTAATGTATCACTCATAACGAAATCTCCTCTTGTTCCCATAAATTTTTCCTTAGAAAGCGATTTTTCCTGCAGGCTTTACTGTCGCTTTTACTGCTGGAGTACTTGCAGCTACTGGAGCAGTACGGGTATCGACTACTTTATCATTAACTGCTTGCGCAGCGGGAGCATGATGTAAAGACTCTGCAGCCTTCTTCATCATTCCAGATAAAGGTTTAATATCCGTTACGTTACTATATACTAATTTCTTTCCTTTCTTTATCTGCTCTGTAGTAGTAACTATAACTGTACATTGTTTTCCTTTTAAGGAATCAAGGTTAAGTTCACTACCTACGTCCATGTTAACACCCATCGTAGTTAACCATTTGTCCAAAGCAGATCCCGGATTAATGATAAGGTTACCGTCTTCTGTTTTTCCTGCAGCATATACTTGACCGGATATCTTCTTACCATTAATAGTAGCATCTTCTTCTAAAAGAACGAATTGAAACTTTAAAGCGTTCCATTCTTTCTCTTCTCCGGTATTATTATCTATTCTCTTACCGGATGCGGGGGTGTATCCTACTATCTCCGCAATGTATGTCCCATCTGGTACTGTATCATATACTCTTTCTTGTTTTACTACTATCATAAGTTCCTCCTTAATTTAATTTTGATTAATTTTTAGACCCCATATATGTAGCAAAAGATGTAGGGGTTTCATATAATACTAATTTATATAATGTAGGAATTTCTTTCTTTAAAATATCCCACATGTATACTAACATATTTTCACAAGTAGTAACGTTTTGATTATAAGGAGCTACATCATTTATAAAAGCATGATCTAACTTGTCTATAACTTTTTCAGTTACTACTTTTTTTAAATCAACAAAATTTATAACCATACCCGAATCCTTGTTTATATCATGTTTCACGGAGACAAATAATTTATAAGTGTGCCCATGACAAGGTTCGTTGTTACATTTGCCAAATAGTTTCTTATTTTCTTCCGCCGTTAAATTATTGTTATGTAATCTATGGGCGGAATCAAAAGAAAACTCTTTAGTAATTTCCATCATACTTAACTCCTTACTTCTTCTTGGATTTCTATTATTCTACCATCATTTCCAGCCGCTTCTACTTGACCTCCTACAATAGCTTGAACTCTACTAAAAGCCTTGTCGAATTCTACTTTATATTCCTCCGGAGTATTTATAGTTATTTTGAATTTTTCCGACGCGAAGAAAGTAGAAGAAGAGTACTTGCCTGGCTTTGGGTGAGTCTCACTGTAGGATACTACTATTTCTTTTTCCATTTTTTATCACCTCTCATTTTAACTTTAGTAAGTTTTTCCCTTTAGGATTTTTTATATTATGAGGTTTTATCCCTCTTTAAAATATTATACGAGGTTCTTTAAAAAAGAGAACCAAGTTTATTGCCAAGTATCACTTATTTCCATATCTATAGTCAGAGGTACTATAATATGACTATGAGGTATTTTTTCCATTTGTTCTTTTAAAAGAACTTTCATTTCTTCTATCTCATTATCAGGTACTTCGTATACTAATTCGTCATGTACTAATAATACTAATTTACTTTTTAAATTTCTTTGTTTTAAAGTATTATCTATTCTTATCGCTGATAAATTAACGCAGTCAGAAGCTGTTCCTTGTATTATAGAGTTTATTGCTTGTCTTTCTGCAGTAGCTTTATCTTTAAAATCTCCGCTAAATATTTCGGGAATTCTTCTTATTCTTTTAAATATGTTTTGTACTTGTCCTTTTTCTCTTATTAATAATCTAATAGTAGCCATCCATTTCGCTGCAGTTTTATACCTTTGAAAATATTCAGCAATAAACTCTTTAGCTTCTTCTTCTGATATATTCAATTGTTCCGCTACTGATCTCGGCCCTCTGCCGTATATAAGGCCAAAATTCACTGTTTTAGCCATTACTCTTTGTTCTTTAGTTATTTGTTCAGGAGGTATACCTAACACTTGAGAAGCTACTCTCGTATGAATATCTTCGTTCTTTTTAAAACTATCTACTAAATCGGGGTCATTAGTATAACATGCAAATATACGAAGTTCGATCTGACTATAATCACACATAATAAGTTTATGTCCTTTTTCGGCTACAAATATTTTTCTTGCTTCTTCTCTTCTCGGTATATTTTGTAAGTTAGGATTGCTACTAGAAAGTCTCCCAGTAACAGTTCCTGTAAGATTATAATTAGTATGTATTCTTCCTGCTTTATCTATAAGAGGAGTCATTCCTTCTATATAAACGCTTATTAATTTATATAATTCTTTATACTTAAGTAATAGAGACGGAAAAGATTCCGGATCTTTACTTTGAGCTGCTAATATTGTTAAAGTTTGAGCGTCGGTAGAATCCCCTCCTTTTTTAGTTTGTTTAACTGGTTCTAATTTTAAAGTTTTAAATAAATATTCTCCTAACTGTTTAGATGATTTTATATTAATACCGCCACTCATTGTATCTAATTTCTTTTTTAATATCTCCGCATCAGTTTTCCATTTTATACCTAATTCTTCCATATATTTAGTATCTATTCTAACCCCAGTTAATTCTACTTGTCTTAATACTTTAGATAGAGGAATCATCAAATCTTTATATAAACCAAAATTATTAGGATCAAACCCTGGTTTCTTAGGATCAGGTAAAAAATTATATTTTTGTAATTCCGGTAAACTTTTATTATATAATCTTAAAGTACAATCTGTATCTGCAGCAGCATATTGTCCTAATATCGCGGTAGGTATAACAGAGTAAGAAGTAGCTTTAGATTTTAAATAACCCATTGCTTGAGTCTCATAATCCGCTAAATCTGAAAAATAATCCCTCGCTAAATCTTTTAACCCATGAGGTTTATTCTCATCTAATAAATAATAAGCTATTAAAGTATCGTCAAAATTATTAATTTTAATTCCTAATAAATCTAAGAATTTTAAATCAAATTTCGCATTATGTAAAATACATCTCTTATCTTTTAATATAGAAGCTAAAGTAATAACAATATATTCTTTTTCTTCTGGTTTCCAAATTTCTATACCATTCTCTCCTAATAAAGGAAAATATACCCCGGTATGTTCTTTCCAAGAAAAAGATATACCTAGTACTTTATCATTTATAAAATCAAGGCCAGTTGTCTCAATATCTATAGCTACCGGATTTACTTCTTTCAATCTTTCCATTAATTCTTTTGCCGTTTCTATATTATCAACTACTATATATTTATTTTCGATAGGAGTAGTATTTAATTGATTTAAAATATTATATAGTTTTTTAATGTCGTCAAAAAATCTTTCTTTAGCGCTTCCTCCGTTTTGTTTCAACACAAAAGAAGGGTGATATGCTGCAAATATCTTACAATTACGTTTTTCATCATTAAATAATTTACCATGATATTTTACAATATTAGATTGGTTCTTAAGATATTTTAAAGCTACGTTACCTAAAGCCATAATAATTTGAGGTTTTACTTTATAAATTTCATCTTCTAAATATTGAGAACATATTTGTATTTCTGAATCTATTGAATCTTTACTAGGTTGACATTTTAACGCATACGTTATATATACTTCGCTTTTCTTTATACAAGCATTATTTAAAGCTTCTTCTATTAATCTTCCAGCTTGACCGCTAAAAGGAACTCCTCTTAATTCATCTTCATCATTAGGATGAGAACCTACTATCATTAACTTAGTAGGGGTAGGACCTATTCCGTTTATTATTTTCTTTCTGGTAGTACAAAAATTACATTTAGTACAATCAGTTATTCCCATTTGACTTTCTCCTGATTTGCTATTGCCGTAAGTAGAGAATATCCGTCTAATTTCTTTTCCCCTTCCGATTCTATAGTTTTATAATCGTCTACAAATATATAATCAGATAAAGGCCATATTTTATACTGACCGTCTGCAGTACAGATAGGACGTCCTTTAGTATCTAAAATATCTAAAAATTGTATATAACCTTTCTCTCCTTCGGGTTTTTCAAAATTCATTATAAGTACTCTTAATTTAGTATCGTTTTGAAATTTTTTATAATTATTTATTCTATAAATATCCATTCCGAACCCTTTAAAGTTTTTGAATTTTATTAATATATCTGGATTACAATCCGGTTCCGGCCACGCATATCTAAATTTTGTATCCACTGCTATCCATCCAAATTTTTTATTATAAATATGTAAATCTAACTCTGTGGTTTTACATGCTATTTGATGAGATAAAAATCGACCTTTTTGTTCTCCAATAAAACCGTCCTCATATTTTTGTTTTTGTATCTCTTCGTCTGTCATATTATTTATCCTCTATTTTATTCTGAACGAAATCTAAACGAGATCCTTTTGAAACTTTTCTTTCTTTTTCTTTTTTTATTTCGTCTACTTCTTTTTGTAATTTGTCTATTTTTTCTCTCATCTCATTAATAACAGAAGAAGATGAAATATCGGCGCTTATATCTATCCGAGCTAATTCATTTACGAAAGAAGGAAAACTAGTTGATGGCATATTACCTCCCCGAACTTCCGTGACCTTTAATTCCTCTTTCAGATTTTGATAATTCCTCTACTTCTATCATTCCTTGTTTAGGTATTGCATAAGGTTGAAATATCATTTGACATATCTTATCTCCTTTTTTAATTTCGTAAGGAGCTAATGTTAAATTTTGAATAAATGGAGAACATTCATACCTATATCCGCTATCAACTATACCGGGATGTATTCTTATTCCTATTTTACCTTGAGAAGATCGAGCGGTTATTAAACCAAAAATACCTTGAGGTATTTCCATTGATATATGAGTATGAACTTCTGTAGTGGTGTTAGGTAATAAAATAATATCTTCTACAGAATATAAATCCCAACCCGCATCTCCTTCATATGCCTGTGTAGGAGTTTTAGCGTCTTTACTCATTTTTTTAAATTTTATTCCTTGAATATCTATTACCATTTATCTTCTCCTTTAATGTATATAATGAGTCCCGCCCCGTGTCACTGCAACTGCGTTATATTGATGTATTGATTCGTAATGCTCATTAACTACTACATATCCATCTATCTCTGTACGCTTATTTAATTCTATCGCTATATCTCTTACCATATCTTCTACAAATTTAGGATTAGCATAAGCTTTCTCAGTAACATATTGTTCATCTTCTCTTTTAAGTACGTTATATATTTGACAACTCGCTTTAGACTCTACTATTTCTACGAGATCTTCTATCCAAAAGAAATCTTTAAGATGAACTTTTACTCTACACATAGAGCGCTGATTATGCGCCCCTTTACCTACGTCTTTTTCTTTATCTTGAAGACTCATGTTTTTAGAACAAGGGCATACTGAAGTATATTCTATTTCACAAGTTAAATATACATCTTTCTTATCATTTACCATTTCTCCTTCTAAGAAACATTCAACAGTATTATAAGCAGTTACCGGGTTACCTCTTTTATCTGTTTTTGTTACTGGAGCTGCTTTTTTAATAAAATAAGGAAATCTTACTTTAACATAACTATCTTTTGATTCTAAAACATTTTTAAGTACTGATAATGTCTCATCTATAAATTCTACGCTGATATCTTTATCTACCGCTTCCATAATAGTTTGAGCAAATCGAGACATATTAGTACCACGCGTTTTTTCATTAAGAGAACCATACATACTTATCTTCGCTACAGTAGTTTGTATATTTCCATCTTTTTGTTTTACTTTAAAAGGAGCTTTAAAATTTCGAATGCCTACTTTATCAATTGCTACATTACGAGTATCTTTTTCATTTTGAGTATCTGGTAATTTTTTCGAATCTAAACATTCTTCACACCACATTGAGGTGACTTTACTACCTCCTATTAAATCTTTGCCGCATTTTGGACATGTACTCATTATCTTCTTCTCCTTTATATCATTAATCCTGTTTTGTATCTGTTCATTATTTCGATATTATATTGAATATCTGGAAAAGTTTTTTCGTCTATTTTACCTAAGAAATCTAACTTCTGCTCTATCTTTTCTCCTATTAAGCCTGTACCTAAATCAAATCTAATGCTATTCATGCCATGTACTATAGGAGAAGAAGTATCTAAACTTCTTATATAAGGGGATGCATTATTACAAGCTTCTTGTAAAAATATTTCAATCGGATTAGCGCATCCCATTAAATGCATAGGCTTAGAACAATAATGAGCAGTTGACCGTCTTAATTTTAATATAACATTTAATCTATTCATTAACCTATTAGTAGTTACGCTTTCTGATATATCCCAATAGTTTAATTTAAAAGAAATACCTAATACATCTATTTCTGGTATTAAGCTTAACTCGTTAAAACAATCTTTAAGATCTTCGAAAGTCTTTCCTTGAGCTACTGCGAGCAAATTCCATTTACCTATTAAATCTCTACTCTTTAATGTCTTTATAAAATCTTTGGTCATCTTTAAAGTCTCGTCTTTATTATACCACATCTCAGGCGTTACTAATTCTGTAGGCATCATATCTAAGGCAAGATCAATCATTTTATCAGTATCGAGAGGTTTATCCTTTTCAAATACTCCATTATCGAGTATTACGAGTTTACCGTTTGCAGCTGTTTTTTTATAGTAGTTTAAATAAGAAGTACTTTCATGGCAAGTAGTACTTATACACATTTCAATATCTCCTTGACTTGAAAACTTCTCTAAATAATCCGCAGGGCTTATAATTGCTAATTTCATATTATTCTCCTCTTAATGGCATTTATTACTAACTGACCTACTTCTTCCTTCGTAGTTTTAGTAGTATCTATTTCCTCATAAAATCTTTCATGTTTATGAGATTCTGCCATAAGTTTAAAATTATATTGTATTTTTTTAATATGAGGTAAATTTTCAAATCTCGAATGTTTTTCAAGTTTTAATCTTTTTTTAATCTCAGTGGTTGAGGCAGTTAATAAAATAGTTAAGTCTGGTTTAATTGCACTATCTATATATTCTTTAAATATTTTTTGATAAAATTCTTTTGGTTTTTCTGTCTTTAGCATCATAGTATTAAATATCCAACATGAATCTATATATCTATCTAATAATACGAAGTCGTATCTTTTTGAAAAAGGTTTAATAAGAGATAATTCGTTAGATACAAAATGCGTGAGATAAAGTAAAGCTTCTATATCATCGCTATATCTAAATAGTCCGGTAGCTTTTAATTCGGTAATCTTTCCAGGAATAAATTGAGGTTTTATAACGATACTACTATATTTGTTTTCGTCTAAAAGAATTTGTGTTTCTCTTATAGCTGTAGATTTTCCTACCTTATCCGCACCTTCGAAAGCTATTATCATTCTTAATCCTTTTAGTTTAGATAGGGTCGAACGTTTGAGGAGGTGCTGAAGAGGATACTTTCTTCTCTTCAGAAACCTGCGCTCGACCCTTAAACTTTATCTAAACCGTTAATATATTATACTAATAAATTATGATAAATAGTCTATTTTTTTACAATCCGTCCAATCTATTTTTGCTTTATAAGAAATTGGGTCTATTACTTTATTGAGTTTAAAAGCTTCGATTCTCTCAACGCAAGTTCCACACTCTCCACAAGAATCATCTCCTTGAGGATCATAACAACTCCAAGTATCTCTAAAATCTACTTGAAGTTTTAATCCTTCTGTAACTAATTGAATCTTACTCATTTTAATAAAAGGATCTTCTATAGTTACAGGAAATATATCGTTAAGCTTTATTACATCGTTTATTCTATCTACAAACTCAGGGCGACAATCCCAATATATAGCATGGTCTCCTGCATGAGCTCCATAAAATAACTTATTAGCTTTTATACTTTCCGCATATCCAGCAGCAATTGAAAGCATAATCATATTACGGTTTGGAACGACGGTGATTTTTTGATTTTCATGTGTATAATGTTCGTGAGGTACTTCTATATCGGAAGTTAAGGCACTTCCTTGTAAAAGATTTTTAGGGAGTTCTATAATTTTATGTTCTAATTTAAATTTTGCCGATGTTTTTTTAGCGTAATTTATTTCCTTTATATGTCTTTGACCATAGTTAAAAGATAGCATAGTAGGATCCATTCCTTGATTTTTTACCCAATATAGAAGAGTTGTCGAATCCAATCCGCCGCTTACGATTACTACTACCTTATTCATAATACCTCCTTTATTATCCGAGTATTGCACGTCTAAATCTATTATACAAGTATAGGCTTGTATTTTATCCGATTACTTGGAGGGTTTAGATTGGGGTTTACTCGGGTCTTGTTTATTTGTCTCGCTTAGTATTTCACTCATGAAGTATACAAAAAGAGTAGCAAACATATCTGCGTTCTTAATTACTACTTTTTTAACTACTTCTAAATTAAGATCGGCGGGATGACTTATTAATTTTAATTTTTCTTTACTCATAATTAAACTCCTTTTCTTACAGCACCCCAGATGATTTTATGTAACTGAACTTGCATACGAATATCTATACCAGTATCTAATATCCATTTAACGAGATCTTCTGGTTTTACTTTCTCCCATACCGGTGAAAAAATAAAAGAAGGAAGACCTGACACTATTAATTCTTTTTTCCATTTTTTAATTAAAGTAATAGCACTATCGAAATCGACCTTATCCCCTATTACGAATTTAACTTGGTCTTTTTGGGATAACATCGTAATATTATTTAATAGCATTTTTTCTTCCATTCCGGAACTTTTGGATTTGTAATCTACTACAAAACTATCTACGGCTTTAACTCCGTAAGGAGTTTCAAGTTCCGTAAAATATTTTAAATCTATTGAACCATTTGTTTCTATAGATATATAATAACCCCCTTCTATTAGAGAAGAGATTAGTTCTTTTAGATCTTTTTTAGGCTGTATTAATGGTTCCCCGCCTGTTAAACATACTCTCTTATATCCTTTAGAAGTGGATACTACTTTGTTATATATTTCCTTAGGAGTCATATTAATTCCCCCTTCATATGCATAAGAGGTATCACAATATACACACCTAAGGTTACATCCTACAAACCTAACAAAAACAGTGGGAAGCCCTATTTCTTTGGCTTCCCCTTGAATTGATAAAAAGATTTCGTTAACTTGCATGAATTATCCTTTTACGACTTTAACTTTTTTATCTTCGCCTTTTTCTACTTTATATCCTGCTTTAACGAAATCAGAAATCTTAACCGACACTTGATTTTTAACTTTCTTTATATCTGCATCGGTATATTTTTTAACCACTTCGGCAGCTATCTCAGAAGTAGTCATTCCTCCTTTTTGAAGCAATTCTTTAATTAAAGAACTCTTTGAATCTTTCTTTTCTCCTTTCTCCACTTTTTCTACTTTCTCTTTCTTTCCTTTCTCAGGAACCTGCTCTGGTGCTACATTTTCTTTTTCTACTGACATTTTTGAATCCTCCTTTGGGTTTATAGATTTTATTTCTGTTTGGTTTACATCTACTTTAGGAATAGTGAGTTTCCTTGGTTTTCCGTTTTCTAACATATCTATTAACTCAACGTCTACCGAATGATTTTCATTCTTTTTTAAAATTTTAATTCTAAAACCTTTCGGTGTTAAATATTCCTCTCCTATCTTACCTTCCGACATTTTCATAGTTTTTACCTCTCTAATTATATTATACTAAGATTTACTAAAAATCTGTCTCTATTTCTTGGTATAATTTTTGAATATGTTTTTCTTTTTTTATAGATTTTATTCTATTACGTACTCTTACTGTAGAACATTCAAGATGAGTAGCTATATCTTGAATACTTTCACCTTTTAATAATTTACTGACTGCTATTCTTGTTTTAGGATCTCTAATAGATTCTATTAATTTCTTACGGATCATATTTTTTTCTAGCGATTCTAAAAATCCCCTTTGTTCTGAGGGACGTCCTTTATAAGGGACGGGAAGAAAGACCCTACCTTTTTTATCTAATTCCTCTTGAGTCTCTTCTTTTACCGGTTTTGTTATCTCTATATCATAAATATCTTTGACTACTCTATCTTTCGCTTCTTTATTTTCGCATAAAGCAGTAGTAAAAGTCACTGCTTCATTATAACATGCTCTATATAAATAAGTGAAAAAAGTTACTTTTTTCTCTTTATTAAATTTATTTACCGCTCTTACAGTAGCTTCCTTAAAAGAGTTAAGTAAGTCTTCTTTATCTTCTTTCGTTAAAAAAACTGCGGAGTTTTTATTAAAACTCCCGGTAGTAATTTGAGAAATTAACTTGTGCATCATAGGTTCGAATTGGTTTACTATCTGTTTAAATATATCTTGCCTAACTATGGTGTATATGTTTCTTATTTCTTTTTCGATCTTTATTTTTTTTCCTACTTTTACTTTTTTTATTACCTCTTTTGTTCCTATTTGTTTTCTACATTGAAGAACTAAATCTTCTATCGTTACCTCCTTTTTTTGAATTTTCAATACTACAGAATTTCCGGTCTCCTTCCTCATATTTGGTTCCTCCTGAATCTTTTAATTACTTATCTATATTATACAGTATTTATGACTAAATGTCAAGCAAAAAGTCATAATTCTAAAGGTAAAGTAAAACTTTTCAAAGAGCTAAAAACCTTATATAATTCGTCGGCAGAACACTCATCTGGATCTTTACCTATAGGTAGTTCCGCATTATATACTTTAAAAATATTGTTTATCTGGGAAGCGATCTTCTTTGTAGCTTCTTGTCCCGCTTTAGATTCTAAGTCCATATCTAAACATAAAATAATCTCTTTTACTCCTTTAGCTATCATTTTTTTAATTCTATGAATATTAAACTTAGTTCCTAATATTGAAATGGTGTTAGTATATCCTCTCTCGACTAATGACATAGCGTCAAATAACCCTTCAACTATTATAATACGTTTAGTAGGATCTATGTTATCCCAATTAAACATATAATTATCTTTTTTCCAATCGGTAGGAAACAAATAGCGTAAATCAGAATTACTTGTATAATCTCGCCCTACAAACCCTTTGACTTCTCCCTCTTCGCATATAGGTATAATTATTCTGTTGTCGAAATTACCCCCGACTGATTCTATTTTTTTTAATTTAAATTTTTTAATAGTATCTATATTTACCCTGTCTAATAAATATTGGGGACATTTTTCTATAGAGTCTAATTCTATACAACCTTCAGGAAGAGGTACGATATCTAATGAATTATGTTTAGTGGTAATTTTATTTAATCTATTTTTTAAATTGTCCGAATTAAAAGTATTCTCTCTTTTAATTTCTTCTCCACTTAATTTACTAATAGCTTCAGGGAAAGAAATATTTTCTATTTTTTGAACAAATCCTATTACGTCTAACGCTTTCTCTAAACATACAAAACAATGTACTATTTGTTTATCTGGAGATACTATTAAAGAAGGATCTGAATCATCATGAAAAGGACAGAGACCTCTATAGTTACGCCCTTTCTTACTTAACTCCACATATTGCTCTACTACTTCTACAATATCATTATGGAGTTTGATTTTGGCTATTTTCTCCGTTAGGTCTGTCTGGTTGCTCATTTGTAGGGTTATTGGAAACATTTATTACTCCCCCAGTCGAATTATTTTGTTCTATAGAATCTAATAATAATTGCTTATTTCCAACAAAATTTAAATCCCAATTCACAGACATGCTAAATGATAAAGGACCGCCGTCTCTAAAAGCTACTATTTGACCATTTAAAATACCTATAGTTTTTTCTTCTTCGGTTTGCTTTAATAATTGAAAAATAATGTCACAATGGGGAGCAAGATCTCCTAAAGCTATCCACTCCATACCCACTTTGTTACCTTTACGAGCTTCTTTAGTTAATTGGGCTGCAGATAATATTGCTATTCTTTCTGCTCTAGCTATTTGCTTGAATTGCTTAGCTACGTCTGTTTCTTTCTCCCAACCTGCGGTATATTTTTTATTTCCTTCTACTAAAGAAATATAATCTACGATAACTATATCAATATGGTGTAATTTTTTAAATTGATTAATTTTATGTCTTATTATAGTAGGATTACATCCTATAGGTATATCTACTATATAAAAATTTTCTTTAGGAGGATTGGTTAATAAATCAAAATATATAGCTTGCTCTTCTGGAGTTAACCTACCGAATTTTATCTTATTATAAGATAATTGCCCTTTACGACTGTGATACATTCTTTCTACTTGAACTTTAGGCATTTCTAAAGTTATAAACATAACCGAATAACCTTTTTCAGCGGCATTAGCTCCTATATTAAATAAGAGTCTCGATTTTCCGCATTTTGGGCCTGCTACAATTAAACCAAATTCGCTTTTGTGTAATCCGCTAGTATGTTCGTCTATTTCTTTTATCCCGTAAGGTACTCCTTTTAAACTATCGGGATTGTTAATTAAAGTTAAGTATTCTTGCTTTTTAATATCAGTATCTTCGTAAATAAAACTCTCGGTAACTTCTGATATATTACCTGATTCTTTAATATTTAATAATTTCTCCTCCATATTGTTTACTAAATCTTCGCCACTTTTAAGTTTAAGATTATCTATTCCTTCTGATAGTAAATCATATGAGGCTCTTTTTAAATACAAATCTCTTAATCTATCTATCGCAAAAGCCGCTTCGTTATCTAAAGCTTTTTTCTCTTTTAATCTATTGTATAATAATAAATACTCTTCTACTTTAGATTCTTCAGCCCCATTTTCTTTCATTACGTTTATCAATATTTCTTCAGTAATAAGGCCGTGATAATTCATAAAATGATCGTATATGACGGAATATAAAGCCCTGTGATTATTGTGATGAAAGAAATTAGAATTTATTTTAAGAAGATTATTATCGCAAAAAGTATTATTATTTAATAAGGTGGAAATTAAAATACTCTCTAATTCGGTGTTTATAAATTCTTCTGTGGACATAAGACTCCTAACGTATTAAATGTTTGCGGCCTGGTCCTTCTATAGTTATTGGAGCTGTTTTACTTGATATAAGTTCGCATACTCTATCGTTTAATAATCCATCCGATTCTAATTTTTTTAAACTATATCTACTAGTAAATATACAAACGGTATTATTTAAAGATTTTTCTCTTAACATAGACTCTAATATGCCGGAAACTTTATTATTAGAATCTCCTCCTTTAAATATTAAATCTATTGAGTCTATTACTATAAAATCTCTTAGGGTAAAATCTTCTCTAAATTCTTCGTCGGAAACTCCATTAACTAATCCGCTAACAGT
>Ga0209777_10005746_pt1 | contig 14199 bp, 11 predicted proteins | sample FrelakmetHBP12HB_FD_187147 | JGI IMG/M metagenome (GOLD analysis project Ga0209777, IMG submission 187147) | Freshwater lake sediment microbial communities from the University of Notre Dame, USA, for methane emissions studies -HBP12 HB (SPAdes)... | ecosystem: Environmental > Aquatic >...
GACTCGCGCAACTGCGTCGGGATCAGTACCCGGCCCTGCCCGTCCATGCGAACCTGTTGCCCCCAGTAGTTCGTCCGATCCAAAAACCTCTTCTTGGATTTGTTCATCGACGGCAGCGCGGCCAGCTTCTCTTCAATCTCCGTCCACACCTTGAAGGGGTAAACGCGCACGAACTGACCACTCAGGCTCGTCAAATAGAAATCTTGGCTGAAGTTTTCATCCAGATAGGTCTTGAAGACGGTCGGAATCTTTAGCCGCCCTTTGCCATCGACCGTCGCTGGATAATTCCCACGGAGCATCGTCGTCCCTTAAATTCCCCTCTAAACCTATCCAACCCTTCCCCAAATTTCTACTTTGTTCTACTTTCTACCACTTTCGCCCACGACTATAGGCACGTGAAAATAGCTTGTCAAGGGTTTTTTTCAACTATTTTCTATGACTTAGCGCTTGCAGGAGGTGTGCCAGCCTTGGTGGGAGTGTCCACATCCGACCACTACCGTTAGTGGCCTCAGCCACGGTCGTTCATGAGCGGCAAAAAGTAGATTCGCGGCCAAGCATACGGCGACACAGAAAATCGAAAATGGAAATTCGAAAATCGCCATGTGTTTTGAGTTTCCAGTTTTCAGTTTCCATTTTCAAATTTCCAGTTTCCAGCTTCCGATTTCCAGTGTCCAGCTTCAAGTTTCGGGTTCCAATTTTCCATCTTCGCTTTCGATTTCGAGTTTCCAGTTTCGCTTTTCGATTTTCGATTTTCGATTTTCGAATTTCGAATTTCGCTTGTTATTCCCAGTACCGGACTCATTAAGTTCCGGCACCGGAAGCCTGAGCCACAATGTTGTCTTGAACCTCACCGTGCAGTGACCCGCCCGCGTGGCTGGACAGGACTCCGTAAACCCAATCCAAATCCGCCGGTAACAACTGGCTGGTCCCTCGCCCCGCGCGGCCCAGACGAGAGGTCCCGAGGGGCAAAATTGACACAAGATAAATCATATCTGTTGTCAACACCAATCACGAAAATTGGAAAAACGAACCCACTATGTTATAGAAAACACAGGAGGAGATTTCCACAGATCCCAAATCAGCCCCCCAGGCGGCTGTGCCAAACCCGATGACTCGCCGCAACCGACGGGGAAAGTACGAAACTCGAAAATCGAAATTAGAAAATCGAAGCTCGAAACTCGGGCCGATTTTCGAATTTCGAGTTTCGAGTTTCTTGTTTTGATCTTCCATTTTCGCTTTTCGTTTTTCTATTTTCCAGTTTCCAGTTTCCAGGAAAGACGTCACAAACACGATTGCTTTCAAGAGGCCGATGCGACTATCATCGCGGTCGTGAATTCCAACCTCCAATTCTCGACTCACAAAGCCGCGCTCGCCGCGCTGCTCATCCTGGCCTTTGTCCCATCAGCAAAGCCCGCAGAGAAAAGCGTGGAAGCAACCGTCAAGCAAGTCCAAGCGGTGGCGGCGCGGGGACCCTTCCACCCCAACTGGTCTTCTCTCGAAGCCTACAAGGTCCCGAAGTGGTATGAGGACGCCAAGTTCGGGATCTTCATTCATTGGGGGGTTTACTCGGTTCCGGGTTTCAGCAACGAGTGGTATCCGCGCGACATGTACCTGATGGGCAGTCCCGTTTACAAGCATCACCTCGAGACCTACGGGCCGCACTCGAAATTCGGCTACAAAGATTTCATCCCCATGTTCAAGGCCGAGAAGTTCGATGCTAATCAGTGGGCGGAACTATTCAAGAAAGCCGGGGCGAAATATGTCGTGCCCGTAGCGGAGCACCACGACGGCTTCCCGATGTTCGACTACGACTTCACGGATTGGAGCGCGGCGAAGCGCGGTCCGCACCGCGACGTCATTGGCGCGCTGGCGGAGGCGGTCCGCAAGCAAGGCTTGCACTTTGGCGTTTCCTCGCACCGCGCCGAGCACTGGTGGTTTTTCAATGGCGGCAGGACCTTCGATTCCGACGTGCGCGACCCGCGCAACGCCGCCCTTTACGCCCCCGCGCAGCCGGACAAGACCCAGCCCGACCAAGCCTTCCTGGACGACTGGATGGCGCGGCTCTCCCAGCTCGTAGAGAAATATCATCCCGAAATCGTCTGGTTCGACTGGTGGATCGAGCAGCCGGTGTTCCAGCCCTACCTCCAGACCTTCGCCGCGTACTACTACAACCGCGGCGCCGAATGGAAGCGTGGGGTGGCCATCAATTACAAGCTCAAGACTTTTCCCCAGAGCGCGGCGGTGCTCGATATCGAGCGCGGAAAACTTTCAGAGGTCCGCCCTTTGTTCTGGCAGACGGACACCTCCGTGAGCGAGAAGTCCTGGGGGTACATTAAAGACGACAAATTCCGCAGCCCGGACTCTTTGGTGGGCGAACTTGTGGACATCGTCAGCAAAAACGGGTGCCTGCTCCTGAACGTCGGGCCCAAACCCGACGGCACCATCCCTGAGGAAGCCCAGAAAATCCTGCTGAGCATCGGCCGGTGGCTAGGGGTCAATGGCGAGGCCATTTACGGGAGTCGACCTTGGAAGATTTTTGGTGAGGGCCCCACCCACGTCGTGGGCGGGGCTTTCAAAGACACAGCCGGCGGGGCTTTCACCGGGGAGGATATCCGCTTCACCAGCCACGGCGACACACTCTACGCCATTGCTTTGGCCTGGCCGGAGGGCGGCAAGCTCACCGTCAAATCGCTGGCGGCCGATTCTCCTCTGACCAAGCGTCAAATCCAGACCGTGCAACTCCTGGGCTCCAAAGCTGTTCTGAAGTGGACCCGCAACGCCGCCGGGCTGGTCGTCAACCTGCCCGCCGAAAAGCCGGGCAACTACGCCTTTGTGTTTAAGATTACTCCAGTTGATCCCGCCCCCGCGCCGATGTAGCGCGGGTCCATTCGCCATTCATATCAGGTCTTGCCTCGCTCTGAACCCACAGCATAGAATCCCGCCGAGGCCTGCAAGCGAAAGCGCAGGCTTGGCAACCGGCCCTCCGCGGTCCGTCGGCTGACGGACTGGCGCGGCTGGGAGGAGATCCCCGTCGTGAATTTCGACGCCAGCCCGGCCAATCAATTCTTCCTTCTCATTTTCCTGCTGGGGCTCGTCGCGCTCGGGGTGTTTCTCTATAGCGTCCGCCCTCGACTATCCCCCCTGCTTCGAGACATCACCCAGTACTTCATCCCCGAAGATGCCGCGCCGCGGAACATCCTGTGGCCACTCTTCATTGTGAGCTTCGCGGCCCTTTTCATTGAGGTGATGCTGATTCGCTGGGTAGGCACCGAGGTCCGCATCTTTGCCTTTTTCCAAAATGTGGCGCTCATTGCCTGCTTTCTTGGCTTCGGTTTGGGTTGTTACTGGTCCGGCCGGCGGAAGAACCTGCTTTTCAGCCTGGCGGCCATGGCCGGGCTGGTGGCGCTCGTTGAAGCACCGTTCGCAGGCTGGAAGGATTTCCTGCGCCTTCTCTCTTCCCTGCTTTCACTCTCGCCTGACAGCGTATTCTGGGGTTTTGGCCGCAATCCCGGCGGCTTAACCTATGTTTTGCTTTTTAGCCTGTCGGTGGCGGTTGTCGCGATTCTCCTCCTCCTACTGGTCGGCGTCATGGTCCCCATCGGGCAGTGGGTGGGGTTTCTGCTGGACTGCGCGCGAAATCCCGTTAGCGCCTATTCGGTCAACCTGCTGGGTAGCATCGCAGGAGTGTGGGCGTTTGCGGGTATGGCATTCCTCTGGCTGTCCCCGAAAGCTTGGTTTGGTCTGGCGTGTTTGCTGTTGCTGTTGGTGCGGCAGCCTTCCCAGCGGATGTTGGTTGCAGGGTTGCTCTTGCTGGCCGGCAGCATGAGCCTATTGCTCCTGGGCCGGCGAAGCTCTGCACTGACTTACTGGTCGCCCTATCAGAAGCTGGACCTGGTCGGTGGGGTCGAGGATCGTTACATGGTTTACGTCAACAACATCGGATACATGTCCATCGCCAACCTGACGGCATCGTACCTGGCCCGCCATCCCGAAATCGCTCGGGCCTACCGCACCGAAAGTTCCTATGACGCCCCCTACCGGTTCGCCCAGGGCGCAGATCGCGTCTTGATCGTCGGCGCGGGAGCGGGCAACGACGCGGCTGCGGCATTGCGCAACGGAGCCGCGCGGGTGGACGCGGTCGAGATTGACCCCGTCATTTACTATTTGGGAGAACGCTTCCACCCCGAACGGCCTTATCAGTCCTCGCAAGTTCACGTCATCTTGAACGACGCTCGCGCCTACTTGCGGCAGACGACTGAACAATACGACGTCATCGTGTTCGGCCTGCTCGATTCGCACACCCAGTTTTCCGACTACAGCAACATGCGCATCGACAATTACGTGTACACGCAAGAGGCGTTTCGCGAAGCTCGGCGGCTGCTGAAGCCGCACGGAATCCTGGTGGTGAAATTTGAGGTGCGCGCTCCCTGGACCTGGGTAGGCCAGCGCTTTTATGCGATGTTGGAAGGGATTTTCAACCGCCCGCCCCTGGTCTTTTACCTCCCCTGGTGCGGCGACCTGGCGCCTGCCACGGTTTTCATTACTTCCGGCGATGCTGACCTATGGGCTCGCGCCAGCCAACCGGGGTTAGCCTCCTTCCTCGCCCAGCATCCGCCGAACTTCGACTTGACGCCGAGCGCCTCTCCCCCGCTAACCACGGATGACTGGCCTTACATTTACCAGCGTTCCCGGACCATCCCGCGAACTATCCTGAGTGTGTCACTCCTCTTGCTGGTTATGGCGGTTTTCATGGTGCGGGGAGTGCTCGATCCGGGACGCTCTTCCACCTGGCAATTCTTTTTCCTGGGCGCCGGCTTTTTATTGCTGGAGACGCAGATGGTCTCGCGGCTGGCGCTCTACTTCGGAACGACGTGGATGGTCAACTGCGTGGTGCTAACGGCCGTTTTGCTGATGCTGGTGGCTGCGAATGTCTATGTGGAGCGCTATCGGCCTCGCCGCCTCGGGCTGCATTACGGCCTCCTCCTCGCGACGCTGCTGGCAAATTTCTTTTTCCCTTGGCATCGGCTTTCCTACGGCGCGCAAACTGTAGGGGCGTTGTTGAGTCTGGCCTATGCGGTTCCAGTCTTCTTCGCGGGCGTCATCTTTACGGAGTCCTTCCGTGCCGCGGAGCGCAAGTCCGGCGCCTTCGGCGCCAATATCGTCGGCGCCGTGGCCGGAGGGTTGGCGCAGAACCTCTCGTTCATCCTCGGACTGAAGATGCTCCTGGTGGTGGCTGCAGTGTTCTACGCCTCGGCAGCGTCATGCGGATGGCTTCTGCCGCAGACGAGGGACCCCGAGCCTGCTCCCGCCGCGACTTCGGCGGCCAAATAGGGGTAGCCACGGTTGCCCTGAATGATCGAACGCTAGGCGCCTCGAAACTGTGCGATAATCCTCACCAGGAGTTCGGATGAGGTTGCTGATCACAATTCACCAGGACGAGGACGGCATATTCATTGCCGAGTGCCCATCCATCCCCGGATGCGTCAGCCAGGGGAAGACTGAGCAGGAGGCTGAAGGAAACGTGCGCGAGGCCATCAAGGAGTGCCTGGAAGTTCGAGCGGAGAAAGGAATGCCTCTGACCGTGACAACGCGCGAGGTGGAAGTCCTTACGTAAATGCCTCCAGTCCCCGTCCTACGTCCTCGGGAAGTTGTCGCAGCGTTTCAGAAACTTGGGTGGGAAGTTGCTCGGCAGCGCGGCAGTCACATCATTCTGACCAAGACAGGACATATCGCCACGCTCTCAGTTCCGAACCATCCTGCCGTGGCCCGTGGGACCCTTCGCAGCTTGATTGCCAGGGCAGGCATCAGCGTTGAGCAATTCCTGGCAGCAGCGGAAAAATGACGCGCTCAATTCCCTATTCACGCTAACCCATCAGAGGTTATTCCGCACCTGCGGGACAACTCCGGCTCACGAGCGGCAGGTCATTGGCAGCGATAGATAACCCTCACTCCATTCTCAAATGGCCCCAAGTGTCGGCCTTCCGGCTGGATCGGCATCATCTCTCCAGCACTGTTCCGGCCTCGCTCCCCACGCTTTGCCAAGATGCTTGCGGGATGCAGTGCCAAGTTATGGCGGCGGCCGAAACAGCCTTGTGGGCCAGGAATCACCGCCTCAGTCGCTCCGACATTCAATCCGCGTTGTGGGAAAGCCGGTCTCTGGTGAAAACCGCTTTAATGCGCGGAACGCTCCATCTCATCTCCGCCGCCGACTTCCCCGCCTATATCAGCGCGCTTCGGAACAGCCGAGTTCGCCAGACGCTGCGGATCATGGCCCGATACGGGATAAGTGAAAAGGAAGCGCACGCGGTGAGGGATGCGGTCGTAGACGCTTTGGCCGGCGGGCCGCTGACGAGGCGCGAGCTAACAGAACGGGTTTTGTCCCCAAACATTGTCGGGAAGAAGGCGAGGCCGTGGTTTGAGCAAGCCTCCTGGGGTGTTGCCCGGCCAGCCATTCTGGAGGGGTGGGTATGCTACGGCCCGGCTCGAGGCCAGGAAGTGACCTTCCTGCGGGTCGATCAATGGCTGCCCAAAGTGGAACACGTCCCTGAACAGACGGCCAAGAAGCTACTGTTGCGCCGGTACCTTGCTGCCTATGGGCCGGCCACTCCTCGGGATTTTTCCCGATGGACGAGCTTCTCCTCGGAAGAAGCGAAAGGGGTTTGGGAGTCGCTGCGCGAAGAGCTGGTGGAGGTGTCAGTCGAAGGCGCGCAGGGCTGGATTCTCCGCGAAGATTACCCGCGGATCGTCAAAAGCCATCTGGGCAAGCCCGTGGTGCGACTGCTGCCCAGTTTCGATCCCTATATGCTAAGCCACGCGGAAAAAGATCATCTGGTGGATAGTCGCTGGTACAAGAAAGTCTACCGCCCGCAGTGGTGGATTTCGCCGGTCGTATTGCTGAATGGGCGAGTCATCGGAACCTGGGCCTCGACGCGTCGAGGGAAGGGTCCTGCGGTCGAACTGGAAATGTTTGGCAAGGTTTCCGGAGACATTCGCGCGAGGGTCGAGGAAGAATCCGCAAGCTTGGAACGATTTCTGGCGGAGTGAGTATTAAGTTGTGGGTTGTGGGTTGCCAGTTGTCCGTGGGCTTCCCAATTTCCAGTTCCAAGTCTTGAATTCGGAATCCAATTTCACCCACCGCCCGTTAGGGAGTAAAATGCGCCCGGTTGAAGATCGATGGTGCTCCTACCGGAGGCGAGAAATGATACGGAAAATCCTGATCACCCTACTGATGACTCTTTTCGTTGCCCCTCTATTGCCCGGCCAGGCCCCGCCCAAAATCAAAGTCCTGATTCTTACCGGCATCAGCAATCACAATTGGCGGGCCACCACGCCGGCGCTGCGCGAGATCCTGGAGCGCACGGGCCGCTTTGACGTGCGTGTAAACGAGGAGGGCCGCGGCAACGGCCCCGAGACCTTCCTGCCTTATGATGTCTTGCTTCTGAATTACAACGACTACAAACAGACGGCAGGCCCCTGGTGGGATGACCGCGCGCGCCAGGCCCTGCTGGACTTCGTCCGGGGCGGCAAGGGGCTGGTCTGCTATCACGCCTCCAACAACGCCTTCTGGGGGTGGGAGGAATTTGACAAACTGGTGGGTGGCACCTGGCGCGACACGGCGGGCCACGCGCCTTACCATGCCTACACCGTCAGCATCGTGGACCGCGAGCACCCGGTCACCAAGGGTATGCCCGCAAGTTTCGCGGAGAATGACGAGCTGTACCACCAACTGTCGCTCCAACCGAATATCCACGTGCTGGCCACGGCGTTGGACGATACCAAGAACTGCAACCAGGCCGGCACCAACTGCGGCACCGGCAAAGACGAGCCGCTCATCTGGACTGTTCAGTACGGCGTGGGCCGGGTCTTTCAAACCGCTCTAGGCCACGACGTCAAGGCCATGGAAAGCCCCGGCTTCCAGACCACTTTGGTACGGGGCACAGAATGGGCCGCGACCGGACAGGTAACGATTCCCGTCCCCGCGGACTTGAGGTAGGCGCAGGTCCGTCAACCGACGGATGCCTGCCCCGGTTTCGGGCGCCCACGAGGGGTGCCCCTACAATCTTGGTGAAGCGAGGGACCGATGCGTGGGAGATTAGCCGCGTTCATACTCTTAGCCGTTGTTCTCTGGGCTCCCGTTCTCGCGACGGCGGAGGTGCCCGGCCCCATCAAGGTGAGTGCGAACGGGCGCTACTTCATAGACCGCGGTGGGAAACCATTCTTCTGGCTAGGCGACACGGCGTGGCCGCTCTTCGCTCGCTATTCAAAGACCGAAGCGGAAGCCTATCTCCGCAACCGTTCCGCCAAAGGGTTCACGGTCATCCAGGCGGTGCTGGCCTGGATGCTGAACAGCGACAACCCCGGAGGGAACGTTCCGCCGTCGATGAATGTTCCGGTTGAGAACGTGTTCGGCGAGCGCCCATGGCTCAACGGCAATCCCGCCACTCCCAACCAGGCCTACTTCAAGCACGTGGACGAGGTTGTGAACTTCGCTAACGAGCAAGGCTTGGTGCTGGCCATACTCCCCACCTGGGGCGGGTTCGTGAATGAGACCCACGCCCTCAACCTCCAGAACGCGCGTGCCTATGGCCGCTGGCTGGGGAAGCGATACAAAGACGCTCCCAACGTCATCTGGGTGAATGGCGGCGACCGCGTTCCCGTAGGGTTCGAAGACGTCTATCGCGAACTGGCGCGCGGCCTGCGCGAGGGTGACGGCGGCGCGCACCTCATCACCTACCACGTCTGCGGCTGGCACTCGACTTCGCAATTCTTCCACCGCGAGGATTGGCTGGATTTCAATATGATCCAGACCTGGACGGACTGGCCCAAGGTCTATCCGGCGGTGAGCGCTGACTTGGCGATGACTCCGCCCAAACCTGTGGTGCTTGCGGAAGGCGCTTACGAGGACGGCCCGGAATACCCGCTGGGCCCCATTACGCCGCTCATCGTCCGTCGGCAAGCCTGGTGGGCGGTGCTGGCCGGCGGATTTTTCACTTATGGCCAGAATCAAATGTGGCGCATGGCAAAGGGCTGGGACCAGACATTCGATACGCCCGGCGCGGCTCAGGTCTGCCTGATGAGGAAAATCATGGCCGCCTATCCGTGGTGGGATATGATCCCCGACCAGGGGTTGTTTGAGTCCGGCGTGGGCAGCGAGAGAAACCTGAACGCCGCGATGCGCTCCGTGAAGGGCGATCGCGCCGTCATCTACCTCAGTGATCAGTGCCGTGTTCTCCTGCATCTGGACAAGATTCTGACCAAGAACGTGAAAGTCACATTCGTGAATCCCGCCACCGGGGAGCGGAAGGATGATGGAACGTATGCAACCGGCAACCTCGCTGGAGAAATGTTCCCACCCGCGCAAATTCACGATTTCATGACCCCTGGCCATTGGGAAGACGCCGTGTTGCTCTTGGAAGGGTTCTGAGGAATCAGGGAGGAAGCTGAATGGCCGGAATTAAAGTGGCTCCACGCATGAGCGATGAAGCCGTAAAGGCAAAGACCGGGAAGACCTGGGCCGGATGGTTTGCGCTCCTGGACAAAGTCGGCGCCAGAAAGATGGACCACAAAGCGATTGTCGCCTACCTGAGCAAGCACTATGAGGTCCGCTCCTGGTGGGAGCAGATGGTCACGGTCACCTACGAGCAAGCGCGCGGAATGCGCCAAGTGCATGAGAAGCCCGAGGGGTTTGAGATCAGCAGAAGCAAGACCATCACCGTCCCCATCGCAAAGCTGTTCGAGGCTTGGGAAAGCCCGAGCCAGCGCGCCCGCTGGCTGGGCGAAGCCATCGCCATCCGCAAGGCGACGCCCCACAAATACCTACGCATTACCTGGCGCGATGGCCAAACGCACGTCGTGATAGGTTTTTATCCGAAGGGTGCGGGAAAGGCCCAAGTTGCCGTGCAGCACAGCAAGCTGCCCAATGCCATGGCAGCGAAGCGGATGAAAATCTACTGGGCGGAGAAGCTCGAGAGGCTCAGGCAACATCTCGAGGTGTAATGCGCTGTAGGCCCACGACTGCGGCTGTAAAAAGGGCAAGGCCTTCGCCGCAGTGAGCCCAAAACCTGCTAACGCTTACTGAGCATGACGAGGAGACCGTGAAGTCAAAACCAAAGTCGAAGGCAAAAGCAAAACCTAAAGCTCGGGCAGTTTCAAAAAAACGCGCCCTACCCATTCCCGCGGGCTTCCATACCCTCACACCTTACCTGGTGGTGCGCGACGGGGCGAAAGCTGTGGAGTTCTACCAGAAGGCGTTTGGCGCCAAAGTGCGAAGCGTGCACAAGACTCCCGACGGCAAGGTGATGAACGCGGACTTGAAGATCGGAGACTCAATTCTGATGTTCAGCGACGAGTTCCCAGGCCTGCCTGGCGCCGGCTCGCCACAGACGCTGGGCGGCACCAGCGTGACGGTCCACATTTATGTGAAGGATGTGGATGCGCTGTTCAACCAGGCGCTGGGGGCGGGCGCCCAAGTGGTCATGCCCGTGATGGACGCATTCTGGGGCGACCGTTACGGGCAACTCCAGGACCCCTTCGGGCACCGCTGGTCCATTGCCACCCACAAGGAAGACTTGAGCGCGGCGGAAATTGCCAAGCGCGGGGAAGCGGTCTTCGCTGAGATGGCGAAAAAAGCCCAGGCGGCGGGCCAAGGTGCGCCGTAACCGTCCATGACCCCGAATTTCGCCACTTATTTCGACTCCATCGTGCCGTGGGGAAAACGCCTGGCGCGGGAAATGCCACTGCTGGAGAAACTGGCGCGCAGCGCCGGGTCGCGCGTTCTGGTGCCCGCCTGCGGCACGGGAGGGCACGTTCTGGCTCTGGCGCAGCGGGGCTTTCACGTGCACGGCTTCGACGCTGACGAGGACACCGTCGAATTCGCCCGCCGCCGCATCGAGGCCGCGGCAGGCATGACTGCACGCGCGGGCGGTGAGGCCACTGTCGAGATAATGCGCATGCAGGAGCCGCACCCGCAGGGTCCGGTCTATGACGCGGCATTCTGCCTGGGCAATGCCCTGCCCGGACTCTCTGCCCCCGGCGAACTCCTCCGGGCTTTGCAGGGCACTGCCGCAGCACTGCGCCCGGGCGGCATCTTCATGACGCAAAACCTCAACTTCGATCTCCGCTGGAAGGAGCGGGCTCATTGGTTCCCATTGCTTTCAGGAGAAACCGCAAGGGAAGAAGTCCTGCTGGTGAAGTTCGCCGACTACGAGGCAGAGCACATCAACTTCCACCCCATGTTCCTGGTCCGCGAGAAGCCGCAAGGCAAATGGCAAGCCCACGTCCGAAGCACCAAATGGCTGCCCTTGTTTCGAGACCGCCTGGCAGACCTGCTTGGCCAAGCCGGGTTCGGCAAGTTGCGCTTCTGGGGCGATTACAACGAGTCGCCTTTTGATGCTGAGAAGTCCAACGACCTCCTGGTTGCGGCGGAGAAGACCCCCCGGTGAAGTCCAGTTGCGATTTACCTGAGTGACAGTCGAATGGGTCGCCTCGCCCCTTCACCTGTCACGGCGCGTTGGATTATTCCTGCGGTTGTTCGGGTTGCGGGTGGGACTGGAGTCGAGCTCCGCAGCAATCGACCGGCGACAGGCCGCTGGGCGAATCCCCCGCTCAGTTGGCGTCCAGAAAGGCACGCCCTTCGGCAATCATTTTGACAACCTGTGAAAGCTCGATCCCGGGGAAGAAAAACCCTTCGTCAGGATTCATGGTATGCATTAAAACGCCTACCTCCCCTCCCTGCCTGTACCAACCTACAAACAGTACTTTGATCCTCAGGGGGCTGTAACGTGGAAAATCCTCTAGGCGATCCACTAGACCCACCTCCTCACTATAGTCGTCGTCGATATGGCCATGGTTGCGCCACTCCTCGAGGACCTGATCCTTGTCCGAGAAAAGCCCCAGTCTCAATTCTTGAATTTCCTTGAGGTTGTCGCGGCCGCCGTCACGGTCATCGTCAAGGTAGACGTTCTCCGTCTGGGTGCCATCCTCCAAATGTACTTCTATCCCCTTGGCCGAAGATGAAGGGTCGGCTGGGTCGGAAGCGACCACTGCCGTGAAGGTCGCCTTCGTAGCCCCCCTGCCCTTCAGCGTTCCCAAAGGCCCCTTTTTCAAGACGGCGTCCGAGTGTTGCTTCATGAATGACTCTAGCAGGCTGGGCGCCTCCGGGGTCACGGCGTGCGATGACCTGGAACGCAGCAGTTGGCCTTGCTGGGGGGAATGGGGTTGTGGCGCCGCGAGCGCCTTCATCGATGTTTCGAGTTTCTTGCGGGCATTTTCGCTTTGGAAGCTGGGAGTGGCTAATCCTTGCTCGCTGTCCTGAGCGGCAGTCGAACGAGCCGCAGGGGCCGGGGCTTCTGCAACGCCTGAGGCTGCGGGCGGAAGCGCCGTTGCTTGAGCCTGGGCCTGGGCTTGCACTTGGAATTGGGCCGGCGCCTGCGCAACAGCCGGTGCGGGCGGCGCAGGTGGAAGCATCCCCGCCGACTGGGTCTGCTGCTGTTTGGGCTTCGACTCCAGAGCCCCGAAGGTCTTGGCAGTCATCGAGGGTTGAACCGCCGTTTCGCGCGCTCCGACCGCGTGCGCCAGGGAATCGCTTTGAGTCGCTTCGGAGGGAGCGGGGGAGATCGTTGCTGGACGAGCCACTCCAACGCCGCCCCTTGTGGCGCCGCGGGATAATGAGCTGATTCCTCCAACACTGTTTTGAGCCGCGGCACCTGCGACCGCCTTGTCTCTCTCGGCAAGCGGCCGGTCGAATCGAGCGGACGGCACCTGACTCGGCGCTGGAGATGGCGCCTTTTCCTTGGCAGTAGGCATCGCCGGTGCGGAGGCCGTTTTCTTCTCCCCGATATCTTTGTCGCGAGTCTGTGTCGCGGGTTCAGGCGCAGGCGTTACCGCTGGCGGCTGAACCACCCCTGTTTCCCCTCCTCGGTAAGGAGTGGACGAAGGAGTGGTAGCAGGGCCAGGAATGGTGCGCGAGCGGTACAAGCCCACGGCGACGACGCCGACAATTACCGCCAAGCTGGCCGGCGCCAGCCAACGGGCCCACGTCAAGGCGAATAGCCCGCCCCAAAGCGATGGAGCCGGCGCCGCTGCTTGCGCCTTCACCGCCTGGCGCACGCGTGCGTCGAACGCTGCGGAAGGCTCAACGGGTTTCCACTCGTCAAGCGCCGAATCGAGCCGCAGATACTCCGTTACGACTTCCTGGCAAACAGCGCAGCCCGCGATGTGGCCGCGGACCACTTCCGCTTGCCGCGTCTCCAGCATCCCGTGGGCAAAGGCAAACAGTTGTTCGCGTTCAAGGCATTTCATATCTGGCCTCCCCGGAGAAGCGGCTCCAGACGCATCCGGAGGGTTTCATGGGCGCGAAAGAGGAGCGACTTCACAGCACTCTCGGAGATTTTCAGAATCCCGGCAATCTGCCGGTAGTCCACCTCCTGGTATTTATGCAGGATTACGGCCGCGCGCTGATTGGGAGGCAACGCTTCTACCGCCTGGCGAATGACCCTTGCGCGGTCACCTTCTATAAGCTGCCGTTCGGCGCTCGGCTGGGGGTCTGCGAACCTTTCCATGGGAGGGTCACCGTCGGGATTCTCTTCCTCGTCGAGCAGCACCTCGGGCTTGCGGTCGCGCAGGGCATTGAGCGCCAAATTCGTAGCGATGCGATAAAGCCAGGTGGTGAACTTCGCCTCCGGCTGATACCGCTCGCGCGCTCTGTAAACCCGCAGGAACACTTCCTGCGCCAGATCTTCCGCCAGCCCCCGGTCCCGGAGCATGCGATGGAAATAACTCACCATCGGGACGCGATACCGGCGGAGCAGTTCCTCGAACGACGCCGCGTCACCGCGACGGACCCCCAGCATCAGCTCCAGGTCGGTTCCCATGGCCATGGTCGCCACATTGTATATAACACCTTACGGCTGAAAAAGTTGCTGCCGGAGGTCAGTTGTGGGTGCGGGGTGGTGGGTTGTATGTCGCGCACGCTTGGGCGAGCAATTATTGGTAGAATGAGAACCATAGAGGCGGAACGGGAATGAAGCGCTTTCTCTTGCCGCTATTGCTTGGCGTATCCATCGCAGGAGGGCAAGAAAACCCCGCCCAAGCCCCAGCTCAGCCAGCCTCGGAGCCCTCTGCCCTTCAACACTTCGACCACGGCAGGACCCTTTTGAAGCAGCAGCTTCTTGCACAGGCGGCGGAGGAGTTTCGCGCCGG
>Ga0209777_10005747_pt1 | contig 14199 bp, 10 predicted proteins | sample FrelakmetHBP12HB_FD_187147 | JGI IMG/M metagenome (GOLD analysis project Ga0209777, IMG submission 187147) | Freshwater lake sediment microbial communities from the University of Notre Dame, USA, for methane emissions studies -HBP12 HB (SPAdes)... | ecosystem: Environmental > Aquatic >...
TCATCTTTCTATGGTATTCGGATATGACTTAATCACTGGGGAAACGGCCCCGGATCGTGGTGGCGCGATAGCTCGATCCCCGGTTGGGGCCATTGCACCCGTTTCCTTGTTCCCGGTCTTACAGGCTCCCGATTATCCTGGCCTTGATCGTCTCGAATTCAGAGTCGGTGATCAGGCCTTTTTCGAGCATGTCTTTCGCCCGTTGGAGTCTCGTTGCAGCGTCGCCGCCTTCGGCCTCGCTCTGGGGGGAAACCGGCGAAGGTTGGGAAGTCTCCAATTGAATGCCGCCCGACTTGGCCCGCAGTTCTTCCATCTCGCGCAGGCGGCGTTTCTCGCGCCAGGCCTGTTTCTCTGCCTGGCAGATCCGGTATACTGCCTCGGCCCCGGCTTTGCGCAGGCCGCGGAAAACGATCATTCCTTCACCGCTGGAGCTCGCCAGGTCCGGGGAGGAAAGCGCTTCGATGGTCAGGTCGGCACCGAAGACACCCACCTTGATGCTGGCTTCCTTCACGTCCTGCCAGCGGATGTCCTGCGGTGTAAACCCGCCGAAGAACCCGCGGCTCACCCCGATTAATCGTCCCGTTGTGGCCAGGACGATATTGGGGCGTCTTAATCCTGCAAAAAGTTGGTTCTGGACTGCATTGGCTTCGATTGTTTCACCGGGTACGAGCAGGGAGGATAGCTGGGTAAGGACCTTGGTCATCGGCGCTCCATCCGGTTTTGCTGCAGGGTGCAGTGCTTGCTCTTCCTGCAGGCTTGGTATGGTTGCTTCCACGTACTCCGGCGTTGGGCTGCCGGGAACTTGTGCTGCTGCAACTGGTAATTTGACTGCACCCTGGCAATGAGGGCAGTTGATCGTCTGGCCGCTCATTTCTTCCGGTGGATCGAAGGACTGTTTGCAGTGCGGGCAAATGACTTTACTGGTTGTCATGGTCTTCTCCTGTTTTTTTTAATGCCAGGATTGGCACCTGGGGGTCGCTCCCGGGTTCCTGGTTTCAAGTTGGACGAGGTCACCGTTATTTTTATGTCTTGATTATATAACACTTCCTTTTTGCGCATGTCCAACGTGGCGGCTACTACGCAGCTCATCCTCGCCGCGCATTTACGGGATTTCAGGCCTGTCGGTGTTATCTTCCCGCTGCCCGCTTCTCATAAAGCGTCCACAGTTTCTTGAGTGCCTGTTCGAGCCTTACCCCGAGAGTATCCCCGCGTTGGGTCGTCACATCGTCGGCATTGTCGAACACACTGTAGGGAACCCGCATCCCTTCGATCGTCAGGAATTGGGGGTCGGCTTGGCTGACCTCCCCCAGTCGGTTTCTTTGTAGAGGCGTTCCAGTTTTGCATCCGCCAGGGAATGTTCCAGGATGCTGTCTGGTTTCTCGGGGTTGAACCGCTTTCTGTTCTTCCTCAGAGATTCTTCCCAGGGCACGTCGATGTACAGCACCGCCGCTTTTTCAATGATTTGCCTGGATAGATGGGAGAACGCCGAGCGATACCCGCCATGCTCCGTGCCGCGTGAGAACTCGATGATCGTTGTGGAGGCTCCGGCATCCTCCGCCAGGTCTCTCACCTTTTTCTGGTATTCCAGTCCGATCCGCTCGATTAAAAGGTCCCAGAGGTAATTCTCGAGGAAATACCCCTCCGGGTCGGTATGCAGCCGGGGGCGCCCCATCTTCTCCAGCAGCGCGTCCTCCTCGAACCAGGCCCAGATCATCGGGAAGTCGTCGATCTCGTCGAACCTGCCCACGTGAAAGCGCTGCCTCCTTTCCTCGGGAGGTACCTTTTTGAGGTAATCGATGATCTCGCTCTTCCCCGCCGCGGGTCTGGCGATCAACAAGAGGATATCGAACAATTTGTTTTCTCTCATTTTAGACTCTCTTTGGCGATATTTTAAATTCTTTGGAAGATCAGGTTTTTTTTTCGGGTGGGGTCTTCGTAAAGCACCCACGAAGGTGGGCCCGACCCCGCCATTTTTCCTTCGCTATTTTTGTTATTGAAAGTGGGGAGGGTAGCTGTATTAGCCGAGGCGGTTTTCGCGATATTATCCCTGTATGGGGACATTGTCCCCGCAGGGGAAGCACCCCCAAAGGAGACTAGCCCCCACTGCGTAGCGTCCCTGTAGGCCCGGCAGGAATCGGATATCATCCCCTTTAGGGGGCCTGCGACCAAGCGATTATGAGTTGGGGGAAGGTCATTTTCTATTCTGTCCAGTTATTCTACCCTTAAAATATGGCTATCTATTGAATATAGAGTACTCTATCTTAGGGTCAATCTATGTCCATCCTGTACAAATCTAACATGTTATTTATATCGTCTCTTTTGGTAGCTATAGGGTAGCTGTAGAAGTTGGGTAAAATAGTTATACATTTATGATGAATGGTCCTCGTATATACTTTGCAGTTTTAACTGGTCATTTTCAGTTTTGATGAAAATCAATAATTCCGTATAAAACCGTCATTTCAAATCAGCAATCCTCTTACGCAGATCAGCTGGGATAAAGGGCTGGTCAAGGTTTTCATATATTTCCCAGGTTTCCTTATGCAAAACCGACTCCCCCGGTCCGAGATCCTTCAGTGGACCAAGGCTTTCAAGCTCGACAAATCGATCATTGCAATATAACTCGGCATTACAACCCCAATCTGGGAAGTTCGCATCCTGGAAAGGTTCGAAACGCTTGATAAACAGGATTCCATGCATTACATAACCCAGCCAGCCATGCGAATTGAACGTGCCCAACTTGATTGCAGGTAGAGCAGGTTGAGCTTGTAACAGGATGTAATCATCTCCCAGTGTTAGTCGTGGATCCTGAACGCGTGCAAAGGGCCAGAATACAAGCACGCGGTTGGGAATATACCCACCCGGATCGATATATTCCACGGATTGTGGCATGATAGCAATCCCGCCTAGAGGCAACATGGTCAATGCCCAGGGTGCAAGTGTCACCGATTCAGTACTTTCATTACGAAGACGATGAATCAGGGTAATCGCTGCTCGTTCCTGGGAAAGCTGGATTTCAATGCTCCTGGATGTTCCTGCCAAGGGTGGCTGTGAAAGGCGAACACCTTCACCCACTTTTTCCACCACCAGGTCATCTTTCTCGGGAATATAGGTCTCTGGCATCAGTTCGGGTGATCGCCATAAGCGGTGCCCGCCGCGGAACAGATAATTCCCAAATGGAGTTTCAGTATAGAAGTCCGGTAGTTCAGCCAGCAGGTTCGGACCACTATTCAATGACAACCGCACTATGCGCAGACCAGCCCGGATCAAGTATTCCAGTCGCAGATATTTACTTTCCAGGATACCTGTGGGTACACCATAATAATTGCTCATGTTGCCATTTTATGAAAACTTGCTTGTAGTGCCGGATAGAGTTCGCAGTAAAGAGGGTATGTCTTGCGATATGTATTTACCTGGACCGGATCAGGAGTAGTGCTACCCGTGATCCTTATCGCCGATTTACAGGCGGAGATCACATCCAGCCAATTGCCTGCCCCAACACCTGCCAAAAGCGCCGCACCATATGCCGCCCCCTCGCTCGTGTTCACGGTGACCAGTTCGGCTTCCAGGATCGACGACAAGATCTGTCGCCAGAGTGCGCTCTTTGTTCCTCCGCCGGAAGCGCGTACCTGACGGATTTCGCTAAGACCTGCTTTCTGAATAAGTGTAAAGATATCTTTTAACCCGAAGGATACGCCTTCCAGCACAGCTCGCGTCATGTGTCCACGTTCATGGCGTAAGGTCAGCCCAATAAATGCTCCGCGCGCCAGGGGATCTGGATGTGGAGTTCTCTCGCCGGAAAGGTATGGCAGGAATTGAAGACCTTCGCATCCTGCGTTTACCGGTTCAGCTTCTTTTAGCAGATCGTCAAAGCTCATATTCGGGGCGAGTGTATCGCGGTACCACTGCAGACTGCCGGCCGCGCTGAGCATTACGCCCATTAAATGCCACATTCCTGGCAGGGCATGACAGAAGGCATGCAGCCGCCCTTCAGGCTCGATGATTGCCGACGGGGTGGTCGCAAACACCACGCCCGATGTCCCCACTGTCAGGGCCACCACGCCCGGTTCGACCGCTCCAACCCCGACCGCTTGCGCAGCCTGGTCCCCGCTGCCGGCAGCCACAGGGGTTCCGGCCTTCAGACCGGTCACCCTGGCAGCCTCAGCTGTCAACTTTCCGGTGAACTCAGGTCCTTCAAAGGTCGGTGGCATCCAGGCTGGATCAATCCCCAGCGAGGATAATATCTCCTGGGACCAGGTACGGGCTTTCAGGTCAAATAAAATTGTTCCCGACCCATCAGCCTTATCCATGGCAAAATCCCCCGTCAGCCGATACCGAATGTAGTCCTTTGGCAGAAGGACATGTCTCGCTTTCCGGTATACAGCTGGCTCGTTTTGTTGCACCCAAAGCAGCTTGGGAGCAGTGAATCCGGTCAATGCGACGTTGCCGGTGACTTGGATCAATCGCTCCCTCCCAACCCGATGATGGATCTCATCACATTGGATTTGTGTGCGCTGGTCATTCCACAGGATAGCCGGGCATAAAACCCGGCCGGAATGATCGAGGAGAACCAGCCCATGCATCTGACCTGTTAGACCGATGGCACTAACATCTTCCCCTTTTATGCCGGCGTCCGCCAGGATCCGCTGTATGCTGACCGAGACTGCTCGCCACCACTCTTCAGGATCCTGTTCCGACCAGAGAGGTTTCGGTGTCTGAAGTGTATGGGGAGAGGAGGCTGCCGCCAGGACCAAACCGGCTTCATTGACGAGCAGGGATTTGCTACCTGTGGTGGCTACATCAATTCCTAAAAAGATGGACATGAGGGCTCCAGTCTGAATATCGCATAAGATCAAAGGGCAACGCATCCACATCCCTGATGCGTTGCCCAATGACGAAATAAGGAGAAGAAGAGCCTTGGATGACTGATTAACGCGTACCCAGGAGCAGATCGACAGTCAGCTGGTCTAGCCGCTCGTATTTGAGTCCACGACTGGCAATGGCAACCCGGTCGAAGGAATGGGATTTCAGCGCGGCAGCTTTCTTGGAGGTGTATGTACCGAAATAAGCAACCATGTCGCAGTCGTCTGCGTTGCTCTCAGCTATCAAGGCCTGGATCTCCTTGTCCGCATTGAACTGCGCGGCTTTCTCCTTCAGGACCAGGTAGGTGCGCATGCAGCCACGCGCAAAATCCTTGACGCCCTCGTAATCCTCGGTGCGGTAGGCATGGGCATCGAAGTGGCGCGAGCCGTGGTAGCCAACATCCTCGAGAAACTTGACCAGGAAGAAGGCTGCCTTGAGGTCGCGCGAGCCGAAACGCAGGTCCTGGTCGTAGCGCCCGGGATACTGGTCGTTCAGGTCAATGTGGAAGAGCTTACCCGCCTCCCAAGCCTGCGCCACGCCGTGCATGAAGTTGAGGCCTGACATGTGCTCGTGCGCCAGCTCCGGATTGACACCCACCATTTCGGGATGGTCGAGCGTGGCGATGAACGCCAACATATGCCCGGTGGTGGCATTATACATATCGCCGCGCGGTTCGTTGGGTTTGGCTTCCAGTGCAAATTTCAAGTCATATTTTTTATCTATAACATATGCGCTCAGGAAGTTTATCGCCTCTCGGTTGCGCTTAATGGCATCCAGCGGATTTTTACTGGCATCCGTCTCGGTACCTTCGCGGCCTCCCCAAAAGACATAAATCTTCGCGCCAAACTCAACACCAAGGTCGATGGCGTTCATTGTCTTCTGTAGGGCGTAGGCGCGTACCCGGGGGTCGTTGGAGGTGAATGCGCCATCCTTAAAGATCGGGTCAGCGAACAGGTTGGTGGTGGCCATGGGAACCTTGAGGCCGGTATCAGCCAAGGCCTTGCGAAAGTCTTTCTTGATCTTCTCAGCCTCAGAGGCAGTGGCGTCAATTGGAATCAGGTCGTTATCGTGGAAGTTGACGCCGTAGGCGCCGACTTCGCCCAGTAAATGAACCAATTCGGCTGGCGTCTTGGGGTCACGCACCGGACCTCCAAACGGGTCACGGCCAATGTTTCCAACCGTCCACAGACCAAAGGTGAATTGATGCTCGGGCTTGGGATTGTATGTAGTGTTCATTTCGTTATCCGTTTTTCAAACATTCTCGGTAGAAGAGCCTCGCTCAGGGTAACTTCTTGCACCATTTACTCAATCAGCTGTGTTCCAACCAGGTCAGTGGCTCCTCTTGAAGTAGACGTCGGCGTAGACCGCCGCAACCAGAATGACCGCTTTCACAACGTACTGCCAGGCAGGGGCTACATTCAGCATTTGTAAGCCGGTAGTAAGACTGGCAATAATGAGAGCTCCAATCAGGGCGCCCGGGATGGTGCCAACTCCGCCAAGGGGAGATGTGCCGCCCAGGATACAAGCGGCAATGGCATCCAGTTCATAGCCGGTACCAGCCGCGATCGTGCCGTAACCGACATAGGAAGCCAGCACCACGCCGGCCACGCCGCACAGGAAGCCCATCAGGACGAAAACCCTGAATATTATACTGTTGATATTAATACCAGAGAGACGGGCAGCTTCCCGGTTGCCACCAATGGCATAAGCGTAGCGTCCAAAGCGGGTATTGCTAGCGACATAGACCATGACCATCGCCACGAATGCAAGCAGCAGCACCGGGGCGGGAATACCCTTGTAAGAATTGACGCTTAGAACATACGCAAGGATCAATACCACCGGGACAATCACCCCCAGTAAATCCATGTACAACGGACGCAGGGTGAAACCATATTTCTGCTTGCCCTGCCGGCTGGTAAACATATTCCATACTAGAAACAGCACAATTATTCCAAATATCCCCCAGCCCCAGGCAGGTGGAATATACCCCTGGGCAATACTTGAAAAGACCGCTTGATGGGCTGCAATAGTTCTTCCAGCGGTAACCAGCAGGATCAGGCCATTGAACAGCCACATGCCTGCCAGGGTCACAATAAAGGCTGGCAACCCAAGATAAGCAATAATATAGCCTTGAATCGAGCCGGCCAACAAACCCACCGCTAGTCCACATATGACGGAAAGGGTGGCTGCCAGGAACACTTGATTAGGAAAATATTTAAACCAGACATAATACTGCAAATACGCGCATACCACGGAGACAAAACCAGCCAGCTTGCCCACCGATAGGTCGATGCCCCCGGTCACGATCACTAGCACCATGCCAATGGACAGGAAGGAGGTCACAGACATCTGGCGAAAAAGATTGGAGATGTTTTGCGGGTCCAGGTAACTGCCGCTGGTTAAAAAGTAAAAAATTGTCCAAATGATGACCACGGCAATCAGCAGTGTATAGGTTTGGATGTTACGCCGGATGCTCTGAAAAAACCTGGACGCTAAGTTTTTTGTTGGCTTCAATTCAGTAACGGATGGGTTCATCGGATTTACCTCACTTTTTTCTCTCTGGCATTTTTACACAGTAGCAAGACCTGTGGCCAATGCCATCACGCGCTCCTGGCTGGCTTCGGCAACCGGCAAGGTGGTAGTTGAGTGACCCCGGCACATCACCATGATCCGGTCGCTCATTCCCAGCACTTCTTCAAGTTCACTGGAGATCATGATGATCGCTTCGCCTTTCTCGGCCAGTTCATTCATTAGCTTGTAGATCTCGAACTTTGCCCCCACATCGATGCCGCGCGTCGGATCATCCATGATCAGGACACTCGGCTTGGAAAGCAGCCATTTTGATATGACCACCTTCTGCTGGTTGCCCCCTGACAGGGTTAGAGCCTGCACATCCAGACTGGATGCCTTGATCGTAAGGCTTTTAGCCTGCTGCAAACTGGCTTGCCTCTCTTCATTGGCATTGATACGGAAGAATTTGGAGAACTGGTTTAGGTTGGGCAGCGAAATGTTTCTGAGGATCGATTGGATCAGCACCAACCCCATCCTCTTGCGGTCTTCAGGCACCAGGCTCAAGCCGACATCGATCGCCTGGCGGGCGCTTTTTGGCTCGATTACCTTTCCCTCAATCCGTATTTGACCTTTTGTGATTTTCCCATACTCGCCAAAGAGAGTCAGCACCAGTTCCGTGCGACCCGAACCCATCAATCCGGCGATTCCTAGAATTTCCCCCCGGCGTATGTTAAAGCTGACACCATCCAGTACCTTGCGGTTGGAGTTGTTGGGATCAACTGCTTCTAGACCTTCCACTTCAAATACCACCTCGCCCGGTTTCCGGTTGCCTTTCGGGAAGCGCTCTTTCATCTCACGGCCGACCATGTATTTGACCAGGTCACTCAGGGTCACATCCTTGGTCGGTTGCGTGGTGATGATCCGGCCATCCCGCATCACCGTTACCCTGTCCGTGATCCCGAAAAATTCCTCCAGGCGGTGGGAAATATAAATGCAGGTGATGCCATGCTCCTTGAGTCCCCTGAGAATATCCATCAGTTTTTCTACTTCAGCTTTACTCAGAGCGCTGGTGGGTTCGTCAAGGATCAGCACCTTGGCATCCTCGGAGAGAGCCTTGGCAATCTCGACCATCTGCATCTTGCCAACCCCAAGAGTGTTAACGACTGCCCTTGGGTCAACATCCAACTGATACTTTGTCAAGATCTCGCGTGTGTCCGCGTAGAGCTTATTCCAATTGATCAAGCCGTGTTCCACAGGCTCCTTGCCCAGGAACACATTTTCGCCAACGGTCCGGGTTGGGACCAGGGTCAATTCTTGGTAAACAATCGCAATGCCCTGCTCGACGGCTTCATGAATGGAACTTTGACCCAGTTTCAATTCCTCGCCGTTGTAGATCACGCTGCCTTCATATGTTCCATAGGGATAAACGCCTGAAAGGATTTTTACAAGCGTGGATTTGCCGGCGCCGTTCTCTCCACAGATGCCGTGAATTTCCCCGCGGCGTATTTGGAAAGAATCATCATTCAATGCCACCACACCTGGAAACCGTTTGGTAACATTCTTAAAATCGAGAATAATATCATCGTCCACTGCAATCTCCTTCGGTCGAAAGGAATTACCGATGAGGATATACTATCAGCTCAGATTCCCGGCCCCCGAGATTTGAGAACGGGGGGCCGGGGAAAATCAAAAGTTATCGTTTAGGGTGTCAGTGTCGGAGGAAGTTGATCCGCAGGAACGCCGCGGTAGACATTGTCATATGTCTGGAAGCCGCTCTTCACGATCACATCATATACATTGTCCTTGGTGACCTCGACAACCGGCAGGAAGTTCGCCATGACGTTACCGATCTTGGTCTTATCGTTGGTCAGTTCAGCCAGTGTATATTGCTGCACACCGGTGGGCGCCTGACCAGTGATGAGGGCTTCAATCATCTTCACAGCCTGCGGAGCCAGCAGGCGGGTGTCCTTGAAGACGGTAACGGTCTGTTGACCCTTGACGATGCTGTTGCAGCCATCGGCGGTGGCATCCTGGCCCGAGATCGGCACCTTGCCGGCCAATCCCTGGGCTGCCAGCGCCTGCAGCTCGCCCAAGGCGGTGCCATCGTTCGAGGCAACGACCGCGTCGATCTGGTTATGCTGTGCGGTAAGGATGTTCTCCATCATGGTCTCGGCCTTGGCGGCATCCCAGTTCTCCACCCACTGGTCTGCCACGACCTTGACGACGCCCTTGTCGATGTAGGGTTGCAGGACTTCCATCTGGCCCTGACGCACCAGGACGGCATTGTTATCGGTCGGGGAACCTCCCGAGAGGACCATCTTGACAGGGTTGGCCGCGGTCCAGGTGGGGTTGCCCGTGTCCAAACCGAGGGCTTTAACGACACCATCAGCTTCCGCCTTGCCAACCGCGACGTTATCGAAAGACAGGTAGGCGGAGATCTTGGATGTCTTGATCAGACGGTCATAGGAGATCACCTTCACACCGGCCGCAACTGCCTTCTCGACCGGAGTAACCGCTGCATCGCCATCTTCGGCAATTACAATCAGGCCCTTGACACCCTGCGAGACCATGTTATCGATCTGGTCACTCTGCAACTTCACATCGTGATCGGCTTCCTGGACGATCACTTCGTAACCATCCTTCTGAAGCAGCTGGGTCATCTCGGCCGATTCGATAGGCCAGCGTTCGGTCGCGTAGTCGGAGAAGGAAAGGCCAATCTTGATTTTGCCGCTGTTGGTTGTAGTGGTTTTGGACGCACAGCCAAACAAGCTGACGACCAAAAAGATCAGCAGCGCTATGGACAGGATTTTACGATTCATGATATTCTCCTTTTATCAGATAGTAGTTTAGATTTGGGTTGATCGAACGGCGTAAATTGGATTTTTTTATATATATATCTTTTCCTCCTCTCTTTGGCCCTTGGAATATTTTCCATAGCATCCCATACCGGATGATTTTCTGCAGAGGCGCCAGAGATGCACCGTGTTTATCAGATGCATTGAATTATCCCCATCGGCCCACCGATTGGAGGCCAATTTATACTTGGGTATTGACCTATAGGGATTCATGGCTGCTCTTTTACGACACTTGTCATCTAAAAATGCGAAAACTTTGTCCTTGCTTGTCTCAAAGCCAACTTAGTTTTTTTAATTGGATTCACTACCGGATAAAACCCACACCCACAATTAAAAACTGACTCGTTCCCGGATGATCTCGTCCAAGACCAGAGCCACACAGCCGAGTAGACACACATCTGGCCCATTCGTAAAAGGGACGATATCCAAGGATTGCAAGGGATCATCTAAGCAGTTCCGCTTAATACTCTCCTTAAGATTTGGAATCAACAGATCGTATGCATCTCCAAGTGACCAGCCCAGGATGACTCGCTGAGGGTTGAAGAGGTTGACCAGGTTCCCGATCCCGATGCCCAATGCCTCGGCGGTTTCCTGGAAGACACCTAATGCGACCCGATCCCCCGACCGGCCTCTCTGGATCACCTCATCCAGGGTAAGCGTTTTACCTTCCCCTGACCTCTCCCGATATTTTTGCAGAATAATCTTCCGGCCGACGAGCGTCTCCAGACAGCCGATCTTTCCACAGTTGCATTGCACTCCTGAGGGGTCGATCGTCATGTGCCCGATCTCGCCGGCATAGCCCGATGCGCCGCGGAATAATTTTCCATCGGAGAGAATGCCTCCACCGACTCCAATGTCCATGCTCAAGTAGAGGAAATTCTCAACCTTCCGCCCGGCGCCAAAATAGTATTCACCCAACGCGGAAGCATTGGCATCGTTTTCCAAGTAAACCGGCACCTGAAATTTCTCCTGCCATCTTTGTTTCAACGGAAGATTGCGCCATTTGAGATTGGGGGCAAAGCGGATCACGCCTGCAGCGTAGTCGACCAGTCCCCACACGGCGACACCGATACCCATTATGCGCAGACCCTGCTCCGTAGCCAAGCGGAGTGCCTTCTGAAGGAGTTTCTCCGCCTGCCGAAGGTAAGTCTCCAAACTGGTATCATCGGGCAAGTCCACCCGCTCGCGCCATAAGACGTTAGCTGTGAAATCAGTTAACAGGATGGAAAGGAAACTGACGCCAATTTCCAGCCCGATCGCTGATCCGCCGCGGGGATCCAGTTCAAGCAGCATCCCCGGTCGGCCTTTCCTTCCCGAGGAAAGATTTACCTCCCGGATCAGTTTGTCTGTACGCAATTCGTCGACGATCCGCGACACACTGCTGCGCGTCAGGCCGATCCTGCTAGCCAGCGAGGCACGAGAGGAACGACCCTCCAAACGTAAGAGATCGAGGATGAGTGAGCTGTTATGCTTGCGCGCCAGACTCTGGTCAGCGCCTTGATTAACAGTGAGTTTGTCCGGCATTTTGTATACTTATGCAACAATATATATTACTTTCAGATCAGATTCAAGTGACAAATGTCATCTTCCCCTACCAGGACCCGCATTCTCAGGGAGGGGTAGATAGAGCTACTTTCGACCTGCTGCCCATCAACGCGGAACGTGGCGATTAAATATTGCTCCATCTCTACTAGGAAGGTCATTACATGAAAAAAATCCCCTCAAGGGGAATTTTTATGAATTGTGGGCCCGGCAGGAATCGGATATCATCCCCCTTAGGGGGCCTGCGACCAAGCGTATTAAGGCTCTAATCCAAGTCGGCTACAATTTCGCCTTCATTTGGGTAGCAGTTGTGAACCCAGCGTTTTTAGGCTTAAATCCTAAGAAATTTATTATTTCATCACTTATTTTAGTCTATTCTTTTCAAGGTAAGTGATGATGCGTGAAGTTTAGTAATTACTTCGTTGAAGCATTTTACAGCTTGTTCTGCAAGCGCGTGATTCGCGAAGACAGGCTCAACAGGTGGTACTTTCCCTTCGTTCGGGATGCCAATAATTGGAGAAACGTGTACTACGCGATGCCGATATTCGATAAATCGCTGAAGATCGTTAAGTACCTGTGAAGATATGGAAATTTGTCCTAGTTTGATACCATATGCAGTCTTGTAAGCTCGTTTGAGATGATCGTAACTTTGAAAATTGATTCTTCCCGACTCTACAATCATTCCTAAAACAGAGGTGTTATTTTTTGCTGCTTCTTGAACCATTTTCTCGAGGATGCTTGAGGCCCTTTCTGATTTTGATGCAAAGGCAGCAAATAATGCGATAACGTCAGGTTTAACTCCCTCCATCTCTAGTTCACAAAATCTTTTTTTTGCGTAAGCCTCCAAGCCAGTTACGAGGATCGAAAGAGTCAAATTAGCAGTCACTGATTCAAATATGAAACCTTGATCTGACTTGCCCGTCGATAGAATGTCGATTGCTTTTAATGTGTTACGCCATGCCTCAATACCTGTTGGTACAAGAATTGGCTTTCCCTGTTGATATGTTCTTAATTCCATAACTTCGATGCTCTCATCTCCAATTTGAATAACGCTACCATCCTCACCAATCCGAAACTGACGCGAAGAAACTTTTCCCTGTGCTGAGCCCAAATATGCACCAGGAACTCGTGGCCCACAGTAAAAGTGTGTCTCCAAAGGGCTCCAAGTAAAAGATAGGAATGCTTTCTCAAACTCGGGCAGTTGATTTAAGTCAATGCTCGCAATCCGTGTACCAGTGCCTGGCGATGAATGAATGAAACTTAGCAGACCTGTCTCAGTCCTCTCCAGCCTAAATAAGTGGCGTCCGGCATGAATTTGGAGAAGAATGCCAGATCGTGAAGTTCGCTTAAAAGCGTCGGGAGAAGTGTACTCAAAGGCGAAGGTGCCCTCTGGGCGACATATAGCCGATTTAATCTGCTCGAAGACATCGGGAGGAATGTTAAGCATCACGAACCTCGGTGAGGGATCTTTTCTATAACCGTCATTATCTTTCCCATGTGGTTCAGGGATCACTCTTGCCTATAAAATGGTTTCGCCCGCTTTGGTCCATCCCCTCCGTCTGGATCGGCTTTCCTTCTTCCCATTATCGCGCAATTTCTGGATAACCGCGTCTCTACAGGAGCAGTGTATTAAAATTCCCCTCTTCGCTATTCCTTCTTGTTCTTTTGTGCATCTCGTGGTGAAGCTTCTCCCTCCTTGACACATTAGAAATTATGTTCTAAAATTCCTTCAGGCAAGGGACGTCTCTAGCCAAGGCAGCATCCAGTTGCCTTTGGCTGTCTCGGCGATATGCGTCGCCGATGGCAAGCTGCCCCTTTTTAATATAATAGGTCGTTCACTTTGTGCCCCTTTCTCCTACCTCCCCCACAGTTCTTTCCATTCTGTTCTCTGCTCTCTTCTTCCTGGCTCCATTATTCGTTCCTCACATCGTCCCGGTTATTTTCGGGAATTGTTCCTCGAATCACCTCCACGGCAGGGTACTTAAATATGAAGAGACTTACGGATTGAATTGTTCCTCAATCGTTTTGAGGAACGAATACGCCCTAGCCAAGGCGGCTTCGTGCCGCCACTGCGCAGCGTCCCTGTGGGATTGGCTGTCTCGACATCATTGCGAAGCGTCCCCGTGGGACGAGGCGTCGATGATACTGCCCCTCTGCGGCTTTCGCGCAGCGCCCCCTTTGGGGGGTCATTCGCCGGGTCGGATGCCTTCCTTTCAAAAGGACTACAATTCCGTCATCCTCGGGAATGCCTTGCAAAGCAGTGCTAAAATAAAGATTGAGAAACTTTCATGACCAGACGTTTACTTTCCGTGAGATCCCGTTCCCTGTTCGTCATCGCCGCCCTGCTCGCCTTCGTTGGCGTTTCCTGTGCGCCGGCGGTTGCCTCGCCGACCCTCACCCCTGTCGTCCAGACCGTCGAAGTGACCCGCCA
>Ga0209777_10005748_pt1 | contig 14198 bp, 12 predicted proteins | sample FrelakmetHBP12HB_FD_187147 | JGI IMG/M metagenome (GOLD analysis project Ga0209777, IMG submission 187147) | Freshwater lake sediment microbial communities from the University of Notre Dame, USA, for methane emissions studies -HBP12 HB (SPAdes)... | ecosystem: Environmental > Aquatic >...
AGATTCAGAATCTCAACCAGCTCCAGTTATCGGCGGCAAGATATTCAAGCATCAAGGCTTTTCTGGAATATACGGATAGTTTTGATGAGCAGATGAGCAATGACAAGGAAGGAGTTGCTTTAATGACCATTCATAAGTCCAAGGGACTGGAATTTAAAATTGTCTTTGTCATAGGTCTTGTAGAGGGAATCACCCCTACCAAACGTGGGGATCTGGAAGAGGAGCGCAGAATTGTCTTCGTGGGCATATCGAGAGCTATGGAGATTCTGTATATCAGTTATTCGCACAATTACCTGGGGCAGGCCGCCAAGAAATCCATCTTCATCGATGAAATAATGGGAACTGCCCAGAAGTCAGAGGCCGCATAAACCTTCTATAAGCTTCTCCACAGTGAAATCCGTAAATAATAATACCCAATAAAGGGAAGGCCTTAAAACCTTCCCTTTCCTATTTTATGAAAGGAAGAGAGGTGAATCAATGAGCAGATCAAAGAAGAAAGCTTATGTGAGCATCTACTGTAAAATCTATACCAATAATTTCAGCGAAGAGATGATCGACAGGGAGGCAACTGGAAAGGAAATTTATAATTTCCTAATGAAAGAAGCCGGATTATGCCTGCCTTTCCATGGGGACATCAATCTCTGGTATCTCGGCAGCTGCGAGAAGTTCGGCAACATCACCTATAAAGACAGAACCTGGCACTGGAGTTATGGGGAAGCGTCCTTTGACATTGTAAAAGAGTTTGTCAGAGTTGTTTATGATGACGGGCTCTTTACAGAGGAACAGTACCGGAACCTGCTGGCCAAAATCAAGGAAGGTCAAAACTTCGATGACATGTATTTCATCGGAGATTACCTTTACAAGAAAAACAAACCAACACAAAAAATAGAAAAGGAGAACAATTATGTTTGAATTAGTGCATTTTAGAGGTGCTGACAAGATCATCAAAGAAAAGAAGATGGCTAATGGAGTCAAGCAATTAATGGAATATATCCATGATTGTCTATTCGGGACCCGCTATAGAAGCGAACTGCTGCGTCAGGCATTGCAGGAAATGGACTGGAGACAGAACGGCGACATTAAAATCCTTGAAGGAAGACGGTATGCCTACAAAGGTTTCAAGAATCGAGTAGCCATTGACGGGAGCTTTTCCTCCTATGAATACATTCAGGACGCTTTATTGAAATTGCAGGTCGGCTTTGACAAGAAGAAGATCGATATGGGCATTGTCATGGTCACGGCGCAGAGAAGCAAAAAGAGCAAATTGGGCAGCACAAAGGATCTGGTCGCCAAGGAAATAGAGCTTCTTTACCCCACCATAAGCTTGCCCGTCACGATTGTATTGTTTGATCTGGGAAGACCTGGCGAACTCTATGAAGAAAACAAACAGAAGAAGGAAGAAGCCTTGCCGAAAAAATCTGATGTTGATCCGAAATTGATAGATAAATATCTTCATGGCGATTCCACGATAAAGAAAGATCCTGACAAAAAGAAAAAAGTCGTGGCCAAATCCAAGCCCAAGATTCATCTGGTCAAGAATGAACCCCCTAAAATAGCCGTCAATCAGTAATTTCACCGGAAACAATCAGCAATAAATTGGGAGCCGCCCGTCCGCTTACAAGGATATGCACCCTGTAGAGTCGTCAGGGAAAATATAATGCATCAGGTGGTGAAAGATGCATCTCCCAATACAATTTACCAATACATTATGAATTTGAATAAAGGAGGGTCTGATAAATGGCTTATACGCCGGAGCTATCCATGAAATCTTCGCAGACTTTAAGAAGAATAGCATGGTTTCTCAATATACCGATGACAACCGCATTAGAGCAGATTGTGGACGTTATGCCCGCATTTTTAGACAAAGAAAAAGTCTGTGAGGGATGCAGGGACAATTCCATCTGCAAAGAATGTGTTTTCAGCAAACAGAAACACAAAGTCCGTAATAAGGAGGTTTTATGTCAGTTAAGATCGTAATGGAATTTTTGGGCATAACCGGATCGTTGATCATATGCGGAAGCGTTATTCCCCAGGTTATCAAAACATATAGAACCAAGAGCGCACGAGACCTGAGCATTACATACCTTACTACTCTAATGATCGGGATTGTTCTGCTGACGGTTTATTCAGTCTATATCAGCGATATGGTGTTCATTTTCGGAAATGTCCTGTCCCTACTGTCCGTCATTATCCTGATAGGACTCTGGAAAAGGTATTATTACAACGGTCTGTGCAACTTAAACAAGCGATGAGAATAAGGGGGTAACGCAATGCCAACATTCAGCAAGGGAGATATGTTCAAGTCCCCAGGTATTAAGATCGTGACCACCAATTCATTTATAACGAAGAAGGGAAAACTGGTCATGGGAAAAGGCGCGGCTTTGGATTTGAGAAAGCTTGTTCCCGATATAGACCGCATATTCGGAAAAATGATTCTTGAAACATGCGGTCATCTGGGCACTTATGGATTGCTCATGTACAGGAAATACGGCGCTTCACAGGTCAAGTACAACTTCATGGACAAAGCTGATCCCGATCTCATAGCTTTCAGTATGGGGTTTCTGGCAGATGAAGCGAATATTACCCGTTATATCTACAACATCAACTATCCGGGAATCGGAAACGGTGGACTCAGCAAGGAAATCGTCAGGCCGCTTCTCGATATACTTCCCGATAATGTCTATGTCTGGGAAAAATAATTAATAAGGAGGCAAATCTATGTCACAGACCACAACGCTTTCAGAGGTTATGGAAAGAGTCAAAACCATGTCCAGAAACCATACGGACATGAATATAAAAACAAAGGAAATATCGTTCGACAGTCTTGATACGGTGTGGATAGGAAGTGAAACTCATTCATTGAAGCCGATTGCCCAACAGTCAATAGCCAACAGACTGGGGATACCAATTCAATATCTGCGAAAATGCCCGGAGGATATTCAGGCGCTCAATCTGAATCATTGGATTAAGCACGAAAAGAACGAAGAATTATTCTTCAGGTTTGATGGCAATGATGTGCGGGCAATATTTACTCCGAGATATATCCCGACCGATAATCTGGAAGTCTTAAAGAAGCTTGATGCTCTTGATTATGCGGCTGATACAAGAGTTCAATGCAATCTGGATAATGAGTTTATGTCCTTGAGTATTCCTGATGGCAGACAGGCCTTTCAGGTTTACGGTGAGAAAATGACTCCAGGCATATCTGTCAGCAATTCGGAAGTTGGACTGGCTTCATTGTCCATAGCCGCATTTATGCTGAGGCTGGTCTGCACGAATGGAATGATTTCCAAGACTGAAGTTTCCGCGTCGTACCGGCATGTATCCGCTAAAATACTTGCAGGACTCCCGGAAGTCTTAAGCAATGTTTCCGAAGAACTGGGGAGACAGAAGGAGCAGATAAAATTATCACTGGAGAGTAAAGTAGCCAATCCGGAGAGCACCATTAACAATTTCAACAGTCAGTTTCTGTTAAACAAGACGGAAAAAGAAGCTGTGACCTGGGCAATCCCTCTGGAATACGGTTTTACGATGTTCAGTATCGTCAACGTCTATACAAAAGCCGCTCAATACAAAAGTCTTCCCGCGGAGAGCAGCTTCAGGCTGGAGAAAGTTGGAGGAACGATTTTAGGTATGGTGAAACATACTGTAAATTGATAGAAGAAGGATAGTCAGCATGGGGATCGGTAGATTTCTGTGCTGACTTTTTTGTGAGAAAAAGAGATTAACGAGCTATATGTGACATTACCCGTCACTGATGTATTTTTTATACCCTTCTTCAATGTCATCAATAATTGTCGTTATTTCTTCTACCGCTATCCCAAGGTCGTGAAAAACTTTAGTTGCTTTTATTTCATCTGCCGCATTACGCAGAAGGGAAATAAAACAATGAATTTGTTTTTTACTAAAACGAATCTTACGGCAAAGAATGCCGATCCGTTGCGTATACAACTCCACCTCCGAGTTTAGCGAATCCCTTTTTTTGCGTGTCAAAGAGCTGGATTTTAGTTTAGCGCGCAGAACATTATTTTTGTCGTTAAATTCATTAATTCTGGCAATCAATTTCAGGATTATCTCTGTTTGCTCATCCTCCTCTCTAAAACATATATTATCAGAGATATCCTTACTCTTAATTTCACCTGTCAGAAGCTTATTGCCAATATTTATCACTTCTTTAATCGTAATTTGCAGACTAAATATAGCTGACATTGTTTCGCGCACTCCATAAGCCATTTTTTTTGCTATTTCCAATTCTTCTTGTTCGGTCTCATCAATGATGTTAATATTTTTATATCTTAATATTAAAATGACGTCATCAATTTGATCAGAGGAAATAATATCATCTGGAAGCATATTATTGATGTCTGCATATGTGAGAAATCCCACTCCTCCAGCGAAGGATAATAGCTGTTCCATTTTGTAGATCTTTGCCAGATATTTATATGCATTATCATCCTTGGAATTTATTTCTATCGCTTTTTTAAAATCAACTATCGCTTGATTTTGCTGATTTGTATTATAATAAATGAGTCCTCGCAATTTATATGCGCTACCAAAATTCAGGTTTAAATTTATTGCTCTGTTTATATACTCGATAGCTTTTTCATACTCCTTTTTTAGTACATACTCATTGCTGAGCCAATAATATAAATTGTAAAAGTATCGCTTCACATCCGGCCAAAATGTTTTTCCGCTGATTGGTTCAGAATAAAGATTTAAGAATGTACCTTCACTATCATATACAAACCTCTCACCTATGCCTGATGAAAGTCTTAGTACTTTTTCTTCTTGAGATGTTAAAAGAGAGAGCTTCTTCTTTACTAGTGTATAATCAAGTTTTAAAATCCATTGATAGGTAAATAGACCTTTCATAAAACTATTTTTCATTGTTGGAGCAATCTTGAGGGCTTTTTTGAAATCGGAGATTGCTTGATCAACTTTTCTCCTTCTCTTATATGAAATGCCACGATAATAATAAGCGAAGAAATTTTCAGGTTCTATTTTGATAACAGAGGTATAATTTGATATTGCCTTATCATTCTCACCTTTCAATTGATATATAGCACCCATTTTATAATAGGCAGCAGCACATTTGGGGTTCATCTCCACAACTTTTTTATAACTTGTTAATGCATCATCATGTTTACCATTTATCTCATATATGATACCTTTTATAAAGAAAATGAACGAATCATAGGATTGTGCCAATAAGATTCCTCGTTCAATCAAGGCACGCTCCGTTACAGTCAGTTCATAAAGACTATGGATAATCAGCGATTTATTTTCTGATTCTGCAGTCAATGGATTCCTCTTTTTCTATCCTTATGCACTTTTTTATCCGCGTTTTGTTTCATATCTCTTAGCCTGGTATTAGCATCCTTAATCTGTGCGTCCACTTCAGCTGCCATCTCTGAAAGAATATCCCTGCCTTCATTCTGAGATTTCTCTATTTTCGTTTTTAATATGTAAAGTTCCGATTTTTTCAGGTTTTCAATTTCCTTACCTATCGCATCAATACGGTTAATAGCCACGGCAATCTGACGAATTATTCGGATCAACTCTGCACCCGTTCCTTCACCAAACACCGCATCGGGACTTCTCTCCCACTCATTTATAAGTGATCGCAGACGTTCCTCATCGCCTGCGGCATATGCCCGGTTGACCTCTTGCATAAATTTATGGCGCTTCACTCTCGCATCTTTGTCCGGTGCCAAATCAGGATGGACCTTCTTTGCCAGGTCACGGTAAAGTTGCTTCAGATTCTCTGATGGTTTGAACGGTTCTTTTTTGTATTCTTCCTTCTCAATTGAGCCGGTTGCATTAGCCGATTCCTTAGCTTGGGTCCGACTTCGGATGGCCTCTTTATGGGCATCTTTGTCCTTTGGATTAAGACGAGCACGAAGTTCCGCGATTTGAGCATTAATGTTGTCGAGAAGGGAAAACTTCACGCCTACAATGATAAGGTAGAGACGACGTACTTCTTTAAGATCTACGTGTAATGTGGTTAAATCAAGCTCTCTCTGCGCAAGTTCATCTTCCAATATTAACAACTCGGCACGCTTCTTCTCGAGTTCAATTTCTTCGGGGGTCATTTGTTTTATAAGAGAGTTGATCTGTTTCATGATTTGCACTTCCTAATTTTTTCGGAATTTAATATTTGTACAAATACAATTTATTTATACGGGGTAGTGCCATGACACCTAGGATATCTTGAGCAACCATAGAACTTACCATATCTGCCATGACGGAGGATCATGTTGGATTTGCATCTCGGACAAACCTTTCGTAAACCAGTTGTTGGTTCTATACTTGATTCGGTTCTAGTCACCTTTAATTTTTTGCAGTATATACAAAACCTACCATAACCGGTCGAGCACGCAGGGTCTTTGAACTCTTCACTATCTCGTATAACCTTACACTTTGGACATTCCTTTGCACCATTGTTTTGAAGGTTATCAATGGTTTCGTGTATAGACTGAAGCACATCGACGTCTCCATTCTTTTCTGCCGTTGCAGCTAAAAGTCTCTTATCTAAGGTCTCTATAGGGTTTTTCCCGCTATTGAACTTATTTATTCTGATGAATTTATATCCATAGCTCTCAATAATTTTTTGTCTATACACGTCTTCCGGTGAATAATATTGGTTGTAATTGAAATTATTTACCTCCCTATATTGGGTAAAGTGTTCTTTAAAACCGTCATATTCAATGACAATTTTATACTCCTGAGCTTTTTCGTTCTTGTAGAGAAGAAGAAAGTCGACCTTGTATTTCGGGTGTTGATAAGATTTTATTGGGTCTAGCTGCCGCAGATAATCACCAATATTAAACTGTGGAACAAGTGATATTTTCCCAAACCTTTTATTTTGTTGCCAGAACTTTGTTTGAACAACCCAGTTTAGAACTTCCTTCTCCATAGGAGAATTTGGATCTACTTGATCTGGTAATGGCTCTTTTTTTGCCTCTTCAAGCTCATTCCAGTAATGTCTTAGTGCCTCGCCAATTGAACCGGTAAAAGCATTAAGTGGTTTACTGACCACGAAGTTCATACGTTCTTTGGCACGGCTGAATCCGACATTGAGTCGTTGCACCTTTATTTTTCCGTCTTCTTCGATATCAACTGCACTAAGATCCTTTATAAACACACCCCATAAACGATCAATCTCTGCGTTCGCTACCATTGAGTAGTAAATTATATCTCGCTCTTCGCCTTGGCAGGTATCAAATGTCATAATTTTGAGATTTAACTCATCAAAATAGTAATCCCGCTCCGGTAATTTATTAACAGCATCTAAAATGAATTTCTGCTGATTGGTATGGGGTGTTATGATACCTACTGAACTTTTGTTGTCCGTATCTTTGAGCATTTTAAGTTCATTAATGAGAAATTCTATTTCCATTCTGTTTGTTTTTGGTGTTGGTTCTATTTTCCCATCATGACTTATAAAATTGAATTTCAAAACATCATCAATTATCTTGCCGCGTATCTTCATAACTTGCAGACTGTCTTTATAAAAATACTTGTTTGAATAGGAGATGATCTCTTTGTATCCCCTGAAATACTTGTTAAGCTGAATATTAAAATTGCTGATGAACCCGAAGAATTCTAAGATAGAAGTCTTAATGTTGAAGTTATCCTGTCGGACAAGCTTCTGTGACTCATTGGAAACATTTTTGATGAAAGTATCGCGTAGATTATTCAAATATTCTTTGTTCATATCCGAACGAGCCTGGTTTGCTTTTACGTTACTAAACTGCTTATTGTCACCAAGGATGAGCACCTTCTTTGCTCGTAATAGTGCAGGGAATGCCTGCGCGATACTAACTTGTGATGCTTCGTCAATAATTACTAAGTCAAAAATCTCCGGTTGAAGAGGAATGTATTCAGCATAATCTCTGATTCCCGCAAGAATGCAGGGAAAAGATTCCCTCAACTTTGAGAATTCTTCTCTCGGGAATTTCTGTTTCTTCTGAATAATTTTCCGCAAGGTAGCGGCAGTAGCCCTATTATTCTGGGCGAAGTCAATGACTCGTTTGTCCATCTTGTAAGTCATTTGGATGGTAACTAGTTTTTCAATCTTACTTTTTACCGTTTCATAATCAGTTTCGGGAATATTAGAAAAGATTTTTTCATACTTCTGTTTGAATGCAATAAAGGATATGAGTTGTCTAAATTCATTATCACTAATAGTAATCAGTTTATTTTTACTACAATCAGCAATTCGTTTAAAGTCTATTCCTAACATTTTTGTAGATATGGGGTATTTTTTCAGGTTTTCTCTTAGATATTTTATGTCCTCATCAATGCTTACAAAGGCTATCAGTTCTTGAAATACTGATTCTTTTTTAAGGATCGTGTCAAATACGGAGATGATGTCATAAGGAATGTCTATTCTTTCAGGCCGGTTGAATTTTGCATAGTTGTATATTGAGACAATATTCTTTAAAATTTCAAGGTGATTGTGTGGTTCATCAATTCTGACTAGTGGCAATTCCTCTCTAAACATTTCGTTTATTGCTCTAATTTTGTGCCCTTTAAAAAGGTATCCAAATAGACTTCCCTTTAAGATGCTGTATGACTTGATAAATGCTTGTAGTTTGATGAGACTTTCATCATTAAATTTTTCGCATTTGTTAATCGAGCCAATATCTGTAAATCCTTTTTTAATCTCGCCGGCTAGTTTTATCCATTCTTTAATCAACTCAATGAGCTTATTCAGCGTGTCTGTGTTGTAACAATCAGTTGCCGAAACTTTAAGAAGAGACAGAACACTACATTTTTCGTTTGCATCTTGACTGCAAAAAGTATCGTTAAGTCGGTCGAATATATTTTTAAACTCCTCTAGTTCCATGCAGGAATCTGGATTACCAAGGAATTCTGTTAAGTCAATTAAAGAACCGTTTTCTTCATAATTATTTTCAAGTGCAAAGTATTGGGTGATTTCGTTAATATCAATTTCCTCGCTCATAAGAATCTCTGTCTCGATATCCTCTTTGAGCGATTTCACAACTTTAGCTATACCTTGATTCAGCTTTTCAGAATCATTCTTCACTGCCCGGTAATGATTATTAATATTGGTGATGACGGCAGGGGATAGTATTTGCGCATATGTACTTCCAGTTTTGCCAAGGCGCAAAATGGGATTTTGGAAATTTTTGTCATGTCTAACTTTATTGAGTGTAGAGGAGATCTTGTCTTCGACAACGTCAAGAGCTTCCTTCTTGTCTGACAATACCAGTACGGATTTGTTATTTAGAATGCAATCGCAGACAATCGCAGTAATAGTATGACTTTTTCCAGTACCTGGTGGTCCTGATACTGTAACATAATTACACCCAGGTCTCTTTATGGCTATAAGTATTTGACGCTGCTCCTCGTTGAGTGGAATTGGTGCCTCAAATACAAGTTTTTCTCCAGTATCAAGCCCATCCCATTCTTCCTCGATCTGTGCAATGTGTGGTTCTGGTTCTTTTTGGATGAAGTCCTCAATAATTTTTTGAAAAGCCTTCGCTAATTCGCTATCCTCCTCACTGAGGAGGCGCAATATTTCTTCATAATCATTGACTACCGCTTCATCAGACTTTTCAAACAGTGAGATATAACAAGTGTTAGAGATTCTTACATGTAAACTTTTTCCCGTCTGAGATGAACTGTCAGTAAGATTAATATTATTATCAATCTCAAAAAAACCAACGATTTCTGAGAGAATTTCCATCATTAGTTTATGGAAGTCATCTACGTGGTTAGCAAGATATATAATCCTTTCTTTTACAGTTTTAAGTTCGCCAACCTTTCCAGTATTATTGCGGTATTCCTGGACTATAAATTCAATGGCTTTTTTATTAACATAAGCATGTGCATCAAACTCAACGGTAAAGTTTTCACCTTGTCTTTGAAAGTCTATTGGAATGTAGAATATAGGATACTTAACGCTGTTGAAAGTGATATCACAGAAATAAAGATATAGTTCTTGTGTTTCAAGAATATTCTTATTTCTGGAAATCTCAAATATTTCATTGAAAAGGTCCGTGACTTGGTAGCTCTCAAAGAAAGACAACAAAATGGTTTTGATTTCGTCAATATCAAAAACGGTCTTAAGTTCATCTGCAATTTCGGGAGTTTCTCCTGCAATCAACCTCTTTATGATATTGGAAACTTTGCTTTCAATTCCACTGGCTAAAACCGAGGTAAGCTCTTCCTCCATGAGGTAGATACTATTCTCGTCACCGATACCGGCACTTACAAGCGATTTTGAAATACTGTCGATAAATGGGGAAACCAATACCTTTCGAATTGTTTTTGCTGTTTCATCTAGAGAAGTTGTAAGAGCCTTATCAAATTCATCCTTATAAGATAGTGCATGGTTTTCGACAATATTCGCAATTTTCTCAGCTAGAACATCAGTCTTGTCAGTACCGACTTTTTTAATCTGATGTTTGATGAGATCGATAAGGTTGGCAGAAATGGCGGATTTATAAGTACCTTTAGGAATCTGCTTTAGAGCTTTACTTCCGAAGGAATCATTAATGGATTTCCATATAGCAGCATTGAAACTGGGATATTTGTTAAGTCTAATACCGACGAGCAGATTGTCTTCGTTTCTCTGTTTGACGCTTCGCCTGGGATTCTTTCTTTTATGAAAGTCAGTTTCCAGGAAGTCCATGAAGTATTTAGCAACTTCCTTTAGATATTTCAGCCCATTGTTTTCCATAGATACCTACAAAAAATTTGAGCCGAGCAGCAGCCCGGTTTTTTACGATAATTCAAATTGATATTTGATTTTTCCGTTTACTGCATGACTTTCCAACAGTGCAATAATATTTCAACTATTAATTTTATAATGTTGCATAACTTTTAGATTTTGTCTATCAGCGATTTGAGGAAAAAACTCTTCAAATCAGTATTTTAAAAATATGCGATCTCTTAAAAATACCTTTTTTTTATGAAAATATTTGTACTATACTGTTTAATAATTTTTACTTACTATTTGAGGAGAGTTCATGAAAAATATTACCGCAATCATTTTTTTAGTTCTGATTATTACCTTTCCTGTTTTCGCATTTAATGTTGATGTCACCAATGTTTGTTTCTCTCCTCATGGCGGCTGCACTGAAGCAATCGTGGATCAAATTGATAATGCAAAATCAGAAATACTTATTCAGGCATATTCGTTTACATCAACGCCGATTGCAAAAGCTTTAGTAAATGCCCACAAAAGAGGAATCCATGTAGAAATCATCCTGGATAAATCCAATAGATCAAAAAAATACAGTGCCGGAGATTTCACTGCCCACATGGGAGTCACTACTTATATAGATTCCAAACACGCCATCGCCCACAACAAGATAATGATCATTGATAAGGAAACTGTAATAACTGGAAGTTTTAATTTCACCAAAGCTGCGGAAGAAAAGAATGCGGAGAATTTGTTGGTAATCAGGAATAAGAAATTGGCAGAAACATATATTGATAACTGGAATAAGCATAAGGAACATTCCGAGAAGTATGAGGGAAGATAAAAGATAATCTTAATTTTTAATTTACACTATTTATTTGAGGATAAAATTATGGATTCCTTATATACAAATTCGAGTAGCAGAAGTGATTTTTTTAAAAATGCATTTACTTCAATAGACAAAAAGGATTGCACCGTTTATATAGCTGTGGCTTTTTTCACCAATTCTTCACCATTATTAAATTTAGTCAAAAGTGGATGCCGCGTTAAAATTATTGTTAGGCTAGGGTATCCAACAACTCCAACAGCTCTAAAAGATATTCTTGGAAAGGAAGGAATTCAAATAAGGTTCGTTAACGATCGAAGCTTTCACCCCAAGCTATATATCTTCACGGGTCTTAACGCTATTGTGGGTTCCTCAAACTTAACGGAAAGCGCTCTTAAAACAAATCAAGAGGTCAATGTATCTATCAACATTGAAGATCCTCGATATTCAGAATTAATTAGTATTTTTTCAGAATGGTGGGACCAGGCCAAAGTACTGGATGATAATGCTCTTGAGAAATACAGAATATTATATGAAAAATACCGCAAGAATTCAGATACTGACACTTTAATTGAAGATGATATCCAAAAGGAGCAAGGTAAAATAGCTATCAAGAATATAGATCGTGGTTTGAAAAAACCAAGCGCTTCAGAAATCTACCTAGACGATTATAAATCAATTTATCAAGGTTTTCTTGACGCATATATGACGGTGGAAAGGATATATAAGGAAATAGGTGGCAGAAAACATAATGAAAGTATTTATCCTCTCAGATTAGAAATTGACAGTTATTTTAGTTTTGTCCGTGAGACAAAGACAGTAGGAGATAGTTATAATGACGAGCCACTATTAAAGGGGCAGCAGCTGGCAGACAGAATTCGAGATTGTATAATAGAATGGTTAGATACAGATTGGCCGTGGTTAGATAATGAGATTGTTCCTAAAAGATACCCCACCATCAAAAAAGTTCTTGGTTCACCCGAAGCAATTAGTCAGGCTACAGCAGAGGACATCGCAGAAGCATTGTCAACATGTCATTCATTCTATGATCGATTGAGATTTTTTAAAGGTGGTCATGATGCTCACATAAAAACATTTATTGAAGGTAATGATATAGAACAGATAAAGAAAACTCTAACCTATCTTCTTTACGGAAAAGATGATCCAATCAAGCGTATGGCTCGCTGCATTTTCGATAGTTTTTATAAATTGAATCATTTTGGTAGGAGTAATGTTCAAGAACTCCTTGGATGGATAAATGACAAGAATATCCCTATCTGTAATAATCGTACACTTCGCGCATTACGATGGTTAGGCTTTGATGTGATATTAGTCGGTGGATAGTGATGAATAAATGTGATTTTTCTATATTTTGGATCTATTTTGGCCTTGAACATCAGTGGACATGTCCGAATTCCATTCGTTCGATTTTTAAGTTCTTTTCTTCTTTTCATCCTTATTTAAAAAGAGTAAGGTTGTTCCGAAAATCGGAAAAACCAACCAAGCATATTAAATATTGGGATATTCATGATGCATTATGCTATCGCCCAAAACATTATTGGAAGCACAAAGGAGGTACCTCTCTCTCAAGCTGATTTTGAGCAGGCGCAACGGTCCTACGACATTCTGCAACTTGTTGTAGCTGTTGAAGAGGGGTTTGACGCAATAGCTCGCAATTTCCTCGACTTTGAGTTAGATATGATCACATCTGTCCTAGAGGTATCTCATGTAGGTTTTGGTGCTGGCATGAAAGGGATGGCAATACGTAGGTTGCTCAATCGTCGCATGTCTAATCTTTTAAGTGCGACGCGGGCATATACCGATACAACGAAACACGCAGCGAAGCTTATCTTCGGACAGGACGAACGCTATAAAGCCGTTGACGAACGTTTCAACCACCACTATGATTCTTGCCTTGGCTACCGTGTGCTTGAAGCCCTCCGAAATTACTCCCAGCACTGTGGCCTTCCGATTCATGAAGTCCGCTATTCGACCAAAGTACTTCGTGAAAAGGTGGGTAAACCGATGAAGCATACTATAGCACCATTACTTGACGTTGGTATATTGAAGTCGGATAGTCAGTTCAAGGCTTCTGTACTGAAGGAACTGGAGGCCAAAGGGCAACATATCAACTTGAAATCGTTCACCAGAGAATATGTTGCTTGCTTAGCTGAGATTCATGAACTCTTCCGAAACCATGTAGCTAATGTTTCAAAGTCGGAGAATGAAGTAATCGAGCGCCTTGCTAGTGCGTTCATTGATGTCAAGGCTACCAAAGACGGTAGGGCAGGCTTGTATGCCGTGGAACTTAACGGCAGCAAATGGGTTAGAAGAGTCCCTTTATTCGCTGGACTCTATGATTATGGTGAGTTCCTTGTTCATAGTAACTTGCACTTTGTTCATGTGGGCGTGAGCTTCGTTTCTAGTGAGCTAGAAGAAGATGCCTAATCCCTTATTGCAAATGACCACCTTTGGCGGCTGAATTCGATCATTTGCATCTTTCATATCGTAATTCAGAACATCAAAAATTTTCAAAATCTTTAATAAGTAGATCAAGGATAATTCTTTCAGAAAATAAAAAGCCCCCTCAATCCATACAAGCTTTGAGGGGGCATGTAACAAACAGATCATGTGTTTGTTGTAGCGGCTATTTTACTTCATCTTTGTTTACTATCCTTTGTGTTACCTTCTTAGCTG
>Ga0209777_10005749_pt1 | contig 14198 bp, 9 predicted proteins | sample FrelakmetHBP12HB_FD_187147 | JGI IMG/M metagenome (GOLD analysis project Ga0209777, IMG submission 187147) | Freshwater lake sediment microbial communities from the University of Notre Dame, USA, for methane emissions studies -HBP12 HB (SPAdes)... | ecosystem: Environmental > Aquatic >...
TTCCGATCTAGGACCTGCGGCACGACGTGCTCCGGCGTGACCAGGTTGAGGTTGTGGCAGCCGGCCGCCTGCAGACGCAGCATCGCCGCTGCTAACTGGCTGGCGTCCAATTCTCGCCCCTCGGCAAGCTGGCTGATCTCGAAATTCTGGCAGAAGACGCAGCCCAGATTACAGCCGCTGAAGAAAATCGTGCCCGACCCCTGCCAGCCGCGCAGACAATCTTCTTCGCCGATGTGCGCGAAGGCGCGCGATACCCGTGCCGACCGGCCGGTCTTGCAGACCCCTGTCTTGTTCTCCCAGCGGTTCACCCGGCAATCACGCGGGCACACTTTGCAGGAACGCAGCAGATGCTGCGCGGCCACGACTCTTTCGGTGAGCTGCCCAAGTTCATAGGTTTTGAGGTAAGCCGGGACAAAATCCCGCCTCGGGCGCAGGAAACGACCACCACCATCCGACGCCTTTAAACGGAGTCGGCGCGCCTGGCCGCGAGGTTCAAACGGTTTAGCCAATTTCAGGTCCTTTCCATCATCATGGTAACACCCAAGGGCGAACACGGCCACCCTATCGGATCGTCCGGCGGCCACATCCTGCTGATGTTTGGACCGCCAGGCTCGGGCGAATCAGAAACGCCGCATAGAACCGCCGGATTTCCGGTATCAACTCAATCTGATAGCCACGACCTCACCAAGGGCGGTTGAGGTCGGGACGCCGTTTTCGGTTTTCCTGAACGCGCGCTTGCAGGCTTAGGTTTGGTGGGCTTTCGGTAGGTACCCGCGCCCGAATTGACGCGGTGTTTATTACCGTCATCTCCTCGTCGATTACCCCGAGCAACTCTTGTCGGCCCTGCCGAGTCGCGGCTGAACAGGTGAATACCAACGGCGGCTTTTCGAACCACGCCGAAATGCGATCTGTAAAGGCTGCGATGTTCGTCTGCGCCGTGACGGCGGATACCTTGTCGGTCTTGGTGAAAACGAAGACGAACGGCACGGCGTGGCGCACGAGCCATTCCACGAACTCGAGATCAATTGCTTGCGGCGCCAGACCGGACTCGATTAACGCAAAGACCAGGCAGAGGTTCGGGCGATTCTCCAAGTAATCGTTCACGGTTTGGTTGAACCGGGCCCTGTCCTTCCGCGCACCCTGGGCGAAGCCGTATCCCGGCAGATCCACCAGCCGCCAACATTTGTTCATCGTGAAGAGGTTTATGAGCTTGGTGAACCCCGGGGTAGTCGAGACGCGGGCCAATCCCTGCTCGCCCGCGAGCATGTTCAGCAGCGAGGACTTGCCGACGTTCGAGCGGCCGATGAAGGCGAACTCCGGCAGCGACTCGTCCGGACACGAATCCAAATCCGGCGCGCTGCAATCAAAAATGGCGGATGAAATATTCACGATGGAAAACTCATAGCCCATTGTCGCACACATCCACCGTATTGATACCCGTATTGTCAGAAAAGGGGCTGTTCAATCCCTCGTGCTGAACACGCGATGGGCCCCGCGGTCGCTCTTCTTACGGTGTTCCCAAGCGGCTCTCTTTTCGGCTTTGCGCAGGTAGCGGATTTCGAGTTGGAGTTTGAGGAAACTGTCATACCGCTCGCGCGGGAGCGTGCCGGCGGCGAGCGCTTCGAGCACCGCACACTTATTCTCCTTCGTATGAGTGCAGTCGCGGAAGTGGCACCGCACCGACAGCGCGTCGACCTCGGGAAAAGCTTGCTTCGATCCTTCACTGGCAATCCAGATGTGGAATTCTCTCATGCCCGGCGTGTCAATGACCACGCCGCCTTGTGGGAGGAAAATCATCTCGCGCCACGAAGTGGTATGCCGGCCTTTGGCGTCATTCGTGCGCACTTCCACGGTGGCCTGGATGTCTTCTCCATAGAGGCGGTTGATGAGGCTCGACTTGCCGACACCCGAGGTGCCGATGAACACGGCTGTGTCGCCGGGCTTGATCAGTTGCGCCAATTTCTTCACGCCTCGCCCGGTGAGCGCACAGGCCGCGAGCACTAAAGCATTGCCGGCCACGCGAGTGGCGTCCGCGAGCCTTGCGTCAAGGTCGTCGCACAAATCAATTTTGTTGAGAAGGATCACCGGGCGTGCGCCGCTTTCATGGGCCATGACCAGCATCTGCTCCAGACGCGCGGCGTCGAAGCTCGCGTCCGCGGCGGTTACCATGAACGCCGTGTCGATATTCGTGGCGAGGATATGCTCAGTGCTGCCACGGCCAGTCATCTTGCGGCAGAGTTGGGTGCGTCGCGGAAGGATGGCCTGAATCATCGCCTTCTCCTCGTTGGGAACGAGTTTTACTGCGACCCAATCCCCGACCTTGGGAAGTTTTGCGTTGGACCCGCGGGCTTCGTGCATGCACTTGCCGGTGACTTGCGCAAGAAGTTCCGCGTCAGCGGTCCAGACGCGGAAGAAATGTTTATCCTCCACCGCCACGCGAGCCGGAACCAGACCCTTGGCATGGTGGGGCGCGAACTGCTGGTCGAGGTCAGCATTCCAGCCCAACTTCGTCAGGTCCATAGGGGCGTGCTGTTTGAATCGTTCATGGCCTACAGCTTACGCCCGAGCCCTACTCCTACGAAGGCCGAAGTTGGAGATTCCACCCTTTGGACCAAAAACGGGCGCATGAAGGCAAGGTATTCCTCCTCGGATGTCTCCCGACGGGCCTTGATCAATGGCTTGATGTCCTCGGTCGCCACGTAGCGCAGCCGGTCCGTGCCGTCGGTGAGCCATGAAACCGCATTGGAGAGTGAACTCGCCGAGCTGAAACCGAGGCCGCCGACGAATTCCAACCTATTGGGAATTTCTTTTCTTCAGGTCGTGCAAATGCGAAGGGTGGCAGCATGACGTATCTGATCACAGAATTGGGAGTCCCGCTCGCATGCATCGCGGGGTTGAGGTGCTCGGCCAGTAAGTGCACTTGAAGTTCTTGGCCTGCTTTGCTTCGAGGGCGGCCACGATTTCCCTGGCGGAGTATCCCGCCCGCCACGCCCCGTCCAGCGCGAGGATCATCACGTCCACCCATTCCTCGACGTCCTGGGGTGCGGCCTCGATCTCGGCCAGCTCCTTGCGGATATGGGCGGTGATCCCCTTAGTGCGAGGAGTATTCCCAAAGGTTCGGGCGCTCCACTCCTCCTGGCGCTGAATGTAGTCGATCAGGTTCATGGCAAAAGAATTGCCCGCCGCGTGGTTCTGGGCCCGCAGGGCAGGGGATGCCCCTTGGGATCGTGGCGGGCAGGAGAGGAAAGCGTTCCACCTGGCACATTGTCGCACGTGGAACATTTATGACGGTGGTAGCCTGGCTGCTTTTGGCCCTTTCCCCGCCAAAAAGCTACGCTCAAGCTACGTTCTTGAAGATTCCTTAGTAAAATGGGTGGCGGAAGGGGTTGTTTATGCGCCCATTTTGCCCATTGGTGCTCAGGACTGTAAGGCATGATTCGCCACCTTGCGCTAACCGACAGGAACTGGCAGCGGCTTTTGTAGAATACCGCTCAAAAGCAAACCTCCGACAGGAAGACTTGGCATTAAAGCTCGGGGTAAGCCGCGAAACTTTACAAAACTGGGAACGGGGCGGGACCAAACCCACCAGACAATTCTGGGCGCGCATTGGTACGCGGTTGGACAGCCTCACCATGTTTCACGCGTCCCATGCCAGAGCCGGCGGCCAGAACGGCCGGCTTTGAAACCAAACCAATCGACGACGAGATCGTTCCAACCCGGACGTTCCCGCCGCTGCAAACCGCAAGCCCGGGTTAACGCTACGGCATCAAGAATGTCCATCCGATAATCTCCGTTCATCCGAGGTCGTCTTTTTCGTGGCAATCGGCAGGACATCTTTGACCGCTTGCACTCCGCCAGTTGGCTTCTTGTCACCGCACCATTCGAGTCCACCGGTCCTCGATTTCATTGCATTTTAGACAATTACGCCGCTACCCGACCGCACCCAAAACTCTGGGAGAGCATCTTCGCAAAGAGAGGGTCGACATGCAACTGTCCATGACGCAACTGGCTAATTTGCTTGGACTTGGAATCAGCGACTCTGCCATCGAAAAATGGGAAAAGAACCAAAACCGACCGACCGACGAACACCGGAAACGCATTGTTGAATTCCTCGGTTTTGACCCGACATTGTGAAATCTGACAGGCGACTCTTAACGATGCACCTGTTGGAAATTTGTCACCAGTGCATCGAGGTTCAGCCTTCCATTCATTTCAGGCAGGATTTCTGACCTTGGTTTCGTCTTGGAGAAAACGGATTCCAACCCCGTGACGATTTGTCCAACACCATCCAGGTTTGCTCAGTATTACGGGAAACTGGGGGCCTCAATGGTCGGACTGAAAGCCCGATGATGAAGCGGACGGGAACTCCGGTGCAAGAACCGCTCGCCGTCTTCAAGCCTTATGCTGAGGTTCGATTCCGTCCCCCGCCTCCAAAAAGTGGAGGAATAGTGCGCAAATAGTGGAGGAATACTGGGCACATAGTCGGGAATTCGCTTGCGTCGTGCCGCGCTCCTCTTGACGTCAGTTTGCCAGGTTTCCAAGACTTAAAGGCCGCTAATTCCAAGGCTTCCTGCAACGTCATACCGCACGCCGCGTTTCATGGGCGTTGGCTGAAAACCGACCCTCGCCTTAAGAGCGGTGACACGATGAGTTCTTGCAGTTGCCGTGGTTTGGCAACAGGAGGCTTCTGAAGTGTATGAGGCGACGAATTTCCAGTTTTGCAGCTTGAATTATCAATTCGCCAGAGCAAGAATTGAGCTAGGGGCTCTCCCCTGCCCCGCTAAAACCCTATCTGGCCACTCGTCATTGATTCCCTCGGAAAACGGCAGTTTTCGGACACAACGGGGTCTGGAGCCGCTGGCGAACGGCCCTCGTGCTTGTTCAACCCGAGACGGTGATCTGCTGGCATCGGCAGGGCTTTCGCCTCTTTTGGAAATGGAAAAGTCGCGCTCCTAAAGTAGGGCGCCAGAGCGTAGCTCCGGAGACAATCGCCCTCATTCGGCAGATGTGCCGCGCCAACCCGCTCGCCACCTGAACCACCACCTGCGCAAATTTCTTTTGGTGCGCTCGGCCTACCCCGCCGCCTGCGTCAGCTCGAATCATCAGTCCCGAAGGCCGAGTTGACACGCATGGCCATTGGGGGGCATCATGCGCGCACATGAATGGGCCTGGTGCAAAGACAGAATCGCTTCATTAATTGCCGACAGAGAAGTAGCATGAAATTCAAACGACCTCATCACTTGGTTCTAACTCTGACCTTCGCGCTCGCGGCAACCCAGTTGCCGGCCGTGGCGGAAAGTGGCGGAGATGACGTTTACCCGGCCCTCGTCAAACGTGAGTTTGGAACGGCCGCGGACGCGCTGGCAGCCATTGAAAAGCAAATCCAAAGCGCGAAACCGGAGGAATACCCGACCATCGAAGCGCGGCTGATCGCCGTGATTGAAACGCCGGAGGCCACGATGCCGGGCAAGCAGTTCGCTTGCCAGATGCTTCGACTCGTCGGATCGCGGAAATGCGTGCCGGCGATGGCGAGGCTGCTGGCGGACGAAGACCTTTCGCACATGGCAAGGAATGTTTTGCTCGGCATGAATGACCCGGCCGCCGCTGACGCCCTCCGTCAGGCGCTGGGAACCACGCAGGGCAAAGTGCGAATCGGAATCATTAACACCATCGGTGACCGCGGCGACAGCGGTTCGCTCAGCGCCCTGGCCGCCTTGCTGACAAATGGCGATGAGGCCGTGATCGATTCCGCGCTCGCAGCTATCGGGAAAATTGGCGGCCTCGCAGCGGCCGACGCACTTGACGGCGCAAAGGTGCCCGACCCCGCGAAACCGGCATGGGCGCAGGCTTATCTGCGTTGCGCCGGCGGCCTGGCGGTTAAAGGGAACGCGGCACGGGCGCAAAAAATGTATCGGGCACTGCTCGACGGTAACTACTCGGCACAGGTTTCTGCGGGGGCTTTTACAGAAATCGTGATGGCGCAAAAAGAGCAGGCGGTGCCGATGATCGTCCAGACGCTCGGCTCCGCCGACAAATTGATGAGACGCGCGGCGCTGGCGGCGGTCGTAGCGCTGCCTGGCCACGCCGTCACGGCGGCGTTTGCGCACGAACTTCCGGCCCTCGCGCCCGAGGCAAAGGCAACCTTGCTCCGAGCCCTCGCAGCCCGCGGGGATTCCGCGGGGCTGACGGAGTTGGTGAACAAGCTGACGACCGATAAAAACGCGACGATTCGGGAGGCGGCAATCGCGGCGCTTGGCCAGGTGGGAGGCGCCTCGAGTGTGCCGGTGCTGGTGGCGGCATTGAAGGACGGGGCGAACGGCGCGCGCGCGCGCCAGTCTTTGATCGAGCTGCGTGGCGACGGCGTGGCCGTGAGCTTGCTCCAGCAGTTCGAAAATGGCGCTGATGCCCAGCGCCCCGACGTGCTCGGCGTGCTCGCGGAGCGAAGACAGGTAGAAGCGCTGCCGGTCGCGCGAAAGATGCTGAACAGCGAAGATCCCAGGCTGCGGCAGGCCGCAGTGAAAGTGCTCGGGGACCTGGGTACCGAGGAAGATTTGCCGCGGCTGTGCGAGGCGATCTTGACGGTCAAGGAGGACGGTGAACGCGACCGGCTCAGGAGCGCCATCATTGCCGTTGGGGGCCGAATGGCCGACCATGCAAATCGGGAAGACGTTGTGTTGCAAACCTTCGCGAAGGCAGACGCGCCCACCAAGATCCAACTCCTCACGGTGCTGTCGGCATTCGGCGGCAACGGCGCGTTGGCGGCGACGCGGGGTGCGCTCGCGGGGCCGGGTGAAATTCGTAAGGCGGCCGTGCGTGCCCTGGCCGAGTGGCCGGACAGCGCACCTTTGGCCGATCTGCGCGCGGTCGCGAAAGAGGAGAACGACCCGGCGCTGAAGATTCTTGCATTGCGCGGCTGCATCAAGATGATCAATCCGTCGAGTTTAAATCCCGGGGAGAAGGTGCAGGCGTTCCGCGAGGCGATGGAGCTTTCGACCCGGATCGACGAAAAGCGCCAGGTGCTGAATGAGATCGGCCGCCTGGGCGAGGCCGACTCCCTCAAGATCGTCGAACCCTGCCTGGGCGACGACAAATTGAAGCGTGAGGCCTGCCAGGCCTACGAGCGCATCGCCGAATCGCTTGCCGGGCGGCAACCGGCGCTCGCAAGGGAAGCCCTGGAAAAGGTCCTGGCCACTACCACCGATGCAGGCTTGCGGGACAAAGCCAAGACAGCACTGGAGAAAATCAAGTAAGCAACGGCAACCTTTAACGGAGAAACTCGCAATGAACAGTTCAACGCAACGATCAGCGCCCCCCCTCAACCGCCGGCAATTCTTGAAAGCGTCAGGTGCGCTCGTAGCCCTGCCTTGGGTCATTCCCGGCTCTGCGCTGGGCAAGGATGGACGTGTGCCACCCAGCGAGCGCATTGTCATGGGCGGCATTGGCATCGGCAACCAGGGCGGGGGCGACCAAGGGGCATTCCTCGGACGTGACGACGTGCAATACGTGGCTGTGTGTGACGTGAAGAGGGCGGTGCGCGAAGGCTCGAAGAACCGGATTGACCAGCATTACGGCGACAAGGGTTGCACGGTGTATAACGATTTCCGCGAATTGCTCGCGCGCCCGGATATTGACGCGGTCCACGTCGCCACGCCGGATCACTGGCACGCGGTGATCGTGACCGCGGCGTGTCGCGCCGGCAAAGATGTTTACTGCCAGAAACCCGAATCGCTCACAATCCGGGAAGGTCGGGCGATGGTCGACACCGCGCGCCGTTTCAACCGCGTCGTCTCCGGCGGCAGCCAGCGCGTGATGGAGGATTACATGACGATCGTGCGCAAATGTTGGAGCGGCGAGATTGGGACGCCAAAGGAAGTGTTCGTGAATTGCGGCGGCCCATCCCAGCCTTGCTACCTGCCGGGCGAGCCGGTGCCGGAAGGGCTTGACTGGGACATGTGGCTCGGGCCCGCGCCGTATGCGCCGTACCACCCGTATCGGATCAGCGGCTCGTTCGCGATCAACGGCACGAGCTGGCGCTCATGGCGCGACTATTCCGGCGGCAGCATGACAGACTGGGGCGCGCACCATTTCGGCGGCATGATGTTTGCCGTGAACAAAATGGAAGCGGGTCCCGTGGAAATCATCCCGCCCGACGGCAAGGATTACAAGTACCTGACTTATCGTTTCGCCGATGGAATGCTTCTCTATCACGGGAGTCGAGTCGATGTCGTCGGCGATGGTAAGCCGATCGCCCCACGCGAAATTCCGAAATACAAAGGCACCGGCGGAATCTACGGCGACTTCATCGAGTGTGTGCGTACGCGCGAGAAACCGTTCCGCGACATCGAGCGGGCGCACCGCACAGCGTCGATCTGTCATCTTGGAAACATTTGTTATCTGCTCAACCGTCCGCTGAAGTGGGACCCGGTGAAGGAAGAGTTCCCCGGTGACGAGCAAGCGAATCGTCTCCGCGACCGCGCCCGCCGCGAGCCGTGGACGATCTGATGACGGGGTACCGACTGCGAGGACGTTCCTTCCAAGGACGAAAAAGGTCTCTTGGCGATTTCAACGAGCAGCCTCCTTGGTTTCTGCCAGGCATTGGGCTGATGGACCTGGGCGCCTGCTTGCCAACAGACGGCTGACATTGGACTGATTGCTTTAGCTCAGGCGAGAATGCCCTGGACGGCTTTGCCGGAAATCCCGGTAAGTCTGGCGTCCAGTCCCTGAAATCTCACGGTCAACCGGGTGTGCTCGATTCCCAGCAGTTGGAGCATCGTTGCATGCAGATCGTGAACATCTACGGGTTTTTCAATCGCTGAATAGCCCAGCTCATCCGTGGCACCATAGACAATTCCCTTTTGGATGCCGCCGCCGCATAGCCAAATCGTGAAGCCGGCGTTGTGGTGGTCGCGACCATCACCTCCCTGGCTCATGGGCGTGCGACCAAATTCCCCGGCCCAAACGATCAGCGTTTCATCCAGCATCCCGCGTTGCTTGAGGTCGGTGATGAGCGCCATGCACGCACGGTCAATTTCCTGCGCTTTGAAGGTAATACCCTCTTTCACACCGCCGTGATGGTCCCAGTCCTTGTGATAGAGTTGAATGAACCGGACGCCTTTTTCAGCGAGCCGCCGCGCCAGCAGGCAATTGGAGGCAAATGACCCGTCGCCCGGTGCGCAGCCGTAGAGCTCCAACACCCTCGCCGACTCTTTGCTGGAATCCATCAAGGCCGGAACACTCACCTGCATCTTGAAAGCCATCTCGTATTGGGCGATTCGCGTGGAGATTTCGGGGTCGTCCACAATGCTGTCGTGTTTCGCGTTGAGAGAATTGATAGTGCTGATGACTTCGCCCTGCTGCGCGCGGCTCACGCCGGGAGGGTTGCCGAGATACAGCACCGGGTCGCCCTGGTCCCGGAGATACACACCCTGGAACAGGCTGGGAAGAAATCCGGAAGCCCACTGCCGGGCGGCGATTGGCTGGTTCTGTCCTCCTCTTCCCAGTGAGGTCAGCACGACGAATCCGGGCAGGTCCTGAGCCTCGGTGCCCAAACCGTAAACGGCCCAGGAACCCATGCTGGGGCGCCCCGCAATCTGCGAGCCGGTGTTCATTAACATGTGCGCGGGGTCGTGGTTGATCGCCTCGGTCGTCATGGAGCGAACAACGCAAATCTCGTCGATGACCGAACCGATATGCGGGAACAGTTCGCAAATCTGGGTCTGGTTCTTGCCGAAAGGCCGGAACTTATGTTGTGGGCCGAAACAAAGCAGTTTTTGCCCCTGCAGTTGCGCGATCTGCTTCCCGGCGGTGAACGATTCAGGCATGGGCTGCCCGTGCATCTGCGCCAGTTTCGGCTTGTAATCAAAAGTCTCGAGATGGGAGGGACCGCCAGCCATCGTCAACCAGATGACCCTCCTGACTTTGGGGAGCACATGAGGCCGCTCCACGAACCCTCTCCAGGATTTCCGTGCTTGCGCGCCCGCCGCCAAGCTCAGCAGAGCGGGATTCAGCAGCGAAGCCAGGGCAATCTTGCCGACGCCTTGAGCCGCGCGGCCAAGAAATGCGCGGCGGGTCTGCTGTTGGGCGCTGAATTGTCGCAGGTCAGCTTGAAGGCTCATATTCAGGATCGGGTAATGGTCTCGTGGAGGTTGAGTATCGCCCGGGCCACTTGCGTCCAGGAGGCGAGTTCTGCCGGATCTACGCCTTCCGGACACGGCGTCTGGCCGACCTTTAGAAAAGCCTCGGCGGAAGCACGATCTTGTTCGTAGTCTACTTTCATTTTGGCCTGCAAATCGGCGAGCACCCGCAATTCCTCGGTTTGGGGATCTCGGGCTAGTGCCTGCCGCCAGGCCCAGGTGATGCGCTCGCTCGTCGCGTTCCCGCCATCCTTCAGTATCCGGAGGCCAAAAGCTCTCGACGCCTCCACATAGGTTGGGTCGTTGAGTAGCACCAGCGCCTGCTGAGGAATGTTGGAACGGCTCCTTTCAGCGACACATTCCTCGCGCGACGGGGCGTCGAAGGCCACCATTGACGGGTGCAGGTAGGAACGCTGCCACCAGGTGTAAAGACCGCGCCGAAGCTGTTCCGTGCCTGTGCTGGCCTCATAGGTGCGGGTCGGGAAATTCAAGTTATCCCAGTAACCCGCCGGCTGATAGGGTTTGGCGCTGGGCCCTCCGATCGTCAGGTTGAGAATGCCACCGAAACTCAGCGCCGCATCGCGGACTAGTTCGGCGTCCAAACGCCACCGGCTCTGGCAGGCAATCTCGCGGTTATAAGGATCCCTGACCCGCAAATCGGGTGGCGGCGTTGAGACCTGCTTGTAGGCGTAGCTTGTAACCATCAGCCGGACTATGTGCTGTATATCCCAGCCGCTATCCATGAATTCGCAGCCCAGCCAATCGAGCAGAGCCGGATTTGGTGGGGCCTCGCCTTGTGACCCTAAATCATCTAGCACGCGCGAGAGGCCCAGACCAAAGAACTGTTTCCATAAACGGTTGACCGTCACTCTTGCCGTCAGCGGGTTTTCGCGCGAGACGAGCCAGTTCGCGAGCTCCCGACGGGTCAACCGATTTTCGCGGGTGCTGCTTTTCGCGCCCGGCAGGTATGCCGGCAAAGCCGGCTCCACCACTTCCCCGGCGGATTCTTTCAGAAAGTCGCCGCGTGGGAGAATGTGAACCGTCCGTCGCTCCTCGGTTGATACCGTGACCAGACACCGTGGAATTGATGACTGGAAGTCGGAGGCGGCCTTTTCAGCCTTGGCTATCCCCTGGCGTTGTGTTTCGAGGAGCGGGGTGGTTGATATAAACCGCGTGAGGAGTGCCTGTCGCTTTTCCGCCGGATTTTGGCTTGAGGCGTCGTTCAGCAGGGCTTTGACTTCCGGAGCCGGGGGCCATGGCGCCGGGTTCGATGCGATCCCCGGTTCGGCGCAAGCCGTGACCCTGAAGTGTCCCAGCGTATGATTGCCCTGGCCGTGGTTCTGGCGAATTTCCACCAGCAGACTATCAGTCTCGGATGGCCTCAGTTCCTGGTCTAACTCTAGGACCAGATAATGCGCCTTTCCCGCCTCGGGCAGGATCGCCCAACCAAAGCCGTCCCCCTTCGCGTCGCCATCGATTACCGCGGCTGCCACCCAGGCTCCGTAGGGGTTTTTCTCGACGGAACTGGCTTGCTCGAAGTCCGCCCGCGCGGATTTCACCTTCAGTGGCAATTCTTTCCCACGGCTATCCCGGACGCGCACGACAACCTCGGTGATCACGAAATTTCCGTTACCGGCTCTGCCCGGTCCGCTGGAAGGAAGCGAGTTGTGAGGCAGGGCGTCAATGCGCAGCGCCGCCACGCGGCTGGCCAGGTTCCTGAATGCGAGCCGGTAGATGTCCTTGTCTGGGTTCTGGCCCTGGGCCAATAACGACCCGTCCGGCTGGCACACCAGGGTTACACCGTTTACTGAGGTTGCGGAAGCCAGGGTCGGGCTCTTCCAATGGTCCTCTCGGGCCAACGCGCCGCGGGCTTCCTTCTCCCACTGGGCGAAGGCTGATTCCAGTTCTGGGTGCGGTCCGTCGAATTCCTTTTTCAAACCGGCAACTTGCGCTTCCAGCCGCGCCCGCTCCTCCTCCTGTGCTCTATCCGGCACCGGCATGCCAGGCTCACGCTGACCGATAATGGGCTCCTTGATATCCGCGAAAAATGCCCCCAGCGAGTAGAAATCTTTCATTTTAACCGGGTCGAACTTGTGATCGTGGCACGCGGCGCACCCGAAAGTCTGTCCCAGCCAGACCGTGCCAACCGCCCGAACCCGGTCCGTCAGCATCCGGTATTCGTAATCCTTTGGCTGGGCGCCGCCTTCCTCGGTCGAAAGCAGCAGCCGGTTGAATGCAGAACCCACCTTCTGCTCCACACCGCTTCCGGGAAGCAAGTCTCCAGCAAGCTGCTCCCGTGTAAATGTGTCGAACCGTTTGTTGGAGTTGAATGCCCGAATCACGTAATCGCGGTAAGGCCAGACGTTCCGCGGATTGTCGGAATGATAGCCGATCGTGTCCGCGAACCGGGCCACATCTAGCCACGGAATCGCCATGCGTTCGCCGTAGTGCCGGGAGGATAGAAGCTTGTCCACCAGCCGGTCGTAGGCATCGGGAGACGTGTCCTGCTCGAACTCGGCGACGTCCTCGGGTCTGGGCGGCACTCCAACCAGATCGAAATACAGCCTCCGGGCGAGGGTGCGCCGGTCCGCCTCCGGCGAGGGTTTTAGTCCAAGCTTAATCAACCGCTGTTGAATGAGGTAATCGACCGCGTTGCTACCTGCCGGTATCTGCGCTTTGACCGGCGGAATATACGCCCAATGCGGTTCGTATCGGGCTCCCTGAGCGATCCAGGTTCGCAGCAGTTGCTTGTCCGCCGGCGTAAGGCTCTTGGGCGTTTCCGGCGGAGGCATGACCTGCTTGGGGTCCTGGCTGAAGATGCGTTTGACCAGCGAGCTCTCCTCCGGTTGGCCGGGCACTATGGCTTTCATATCGCGGGCGGATTCCTCCAGGTCCAGCCGCAGCTTTGCTTTGCGTGTGCCCTGGTCCGGGCCATGGCAACGAAAACACTTGTCCGAGAGCAGCGGCCGAATCTGCGCGTTGTAGCTCACCTTGCTGCCGGCAACCGCCACGGCCGAGCCGGCCGAGCCCGCTGCCGGATACGCCAGGACGAGGGAAAATGCCGCCGCGCGCCCTAAGACCGCCGTTTTCGATTGGCTAATGAGTCGCATTCTTATCGCGAATAGATAGCAGCCATTCATTACCACAGGCACAGGCGTTAGTCACTGGGATTCTTCCGGTTTCCGGAACGCTGAAATCGGGTCGCGTTGCGGTGAAGAAACCTTGACCGGCGGCAGAATGAATGAGTAAACGCCGCGAGAATGATTCCATCTTCCCGGCATTCCTTCCCCTGTCCCTGGCGAATTCTTAACCTGCACGACAGGGAGGCCTTTCAGACTCTTTTCACGCTATCCGGGGTAATCCGCAACTGTGCCTAAAACTGTGCCCAACTGCTGCTTCGAGCAACATTCGGGATCGAGTCACTTCCCCTGCCCTGGCGGCGCCGTAGCCTTTTTGCCAATCACAGGTCAAACGGAGGGCCGTTCTCTTGCTCAACAGCCACGCCTCCGTGATCAGACCGGCGACTGGGGCAGGGAAAGACATTGGCCTTTCCGGAGCCGTGCGAGTCAGGGACTTGTTCGAGCAGAAGGACTTTGGCGCGTTTAAAGACTCTTTCAGCGGGGATCTCCCGCCTCACGGCTGCAAGTTCCTGCTCCTCTCGCCCCAGCCGGTGAAGTAGAGTCCAGCCCATGATCAGCGCAATGAAAGCAAACCGGTATCACGCACCAGCCGGAGTCTCCTGCGCCATGCAGCTCACATGGCCTCTTGTGACCGGCCTGTTCCTTGCGATGCACCCGTTCACGGCCAACGCGACGGGTGCCTTCCCGCCGAACCCCGCCATCGTTTCGGGCAATATCTGGCCATCCGATCCGCCGACGAATTGCCCTTTCAAACCGACCCATTCGATCGCGGCCGTCATCTTCACGGGCCGCCATGTGGAATATACGAAAGCCGACACGTGGTATCCCTCATGGGCAGCCGATGGCAATCTCTATTCCCCTTGGACAGATGGCTCGGTCAATGAATTGGTCTCCAACTCGGCGGGAAAAGATGCCACCACCGGCC
>Ga0209777_10005750_pt1 | contig 14196 bp, 17 predicted proteins | sample FrelakmetHBP12HB_FD_187147 | JGI IMG/M metagenome (GOLD analysis project Ga0209777, IMG submission 187147) | Freshwater lake sediment microbial communities from the University of Notre Dame, USA, for methane emissions studies -HBP12 HB (SPAdes)... | ecosystem: Environmental > Aquatic >...
TAGATCTTGTAATTGGCAGTGATGCTATTGCTATAGGAAAAGACATCAGTATAGAAGACGTTAATTTCTTGATGAACATAGATAATTCTATATTCAATTTTGAGATTGGAGTGAATGATTTTGCTCAGATAAAGAAATTGGGTCTTATTGAAAATGAATTAAATAGTGTTCTTTATCTAACGGTAAGTGGTAAAAAACTATCCATAGGTGAAACCAAATGGCATTTAAATATTTGTGAAGCTGAGGAGGAAGACATGATGCTCACCTTCCCTAAAAAATATTTCAACACAATAAATCCATCAGAAGTTATAAAAATATACGTATTTTCAAATTTCATTCTTTGTAAATATGATGATTATAACTTGATGATATTGATGGAGACCTCCATATAATTTCTATTTTTTTATATTAATATATAGAAGAAAAACTATCTTCTAGTGATTACTATTTTTGAAGAATTTCATTGGTTTAAAAAGAAAAATCCTTATTCTGACGTTGATCCTTATGGGGAAGAGATATGGGATGATGAAAAATTAATACCAAAAGAATATTTCTTTATAAGAGTAGTAACTTGTTCAGACGGTAGAACAAGATTTAAACAATTTTATTTAAAATTTGACGATCATAATTTTATATGTCTTGGATCATGGACTGGTGATTATTTCAATGATAATGCAATATATTTATATAAAAAATTTTCTAAGGAAATGTATGATTATGCTAAGAATTATAATCTGGAACAAATGAGCGATGATGATTATGAAAATGTTATATCTCCATATTTAATAAAACAAATAGGAAAATCTACTATTAATAATCTTCTGAAAAGAAGTATTAAAAATTATAAAGAAGAAACTAACGAGGAGATGAGATGGTTTAGAAGAAGAAATAAACACATTGATCATATGGATATTGATCCTTACGGTGAAGAAGATTGGGATGATACTGACTCAAAATTAGTTCCGAAGAAATATTTTGTTGTGAAACAACATGGTATGCCTCACTTTAATGGTATTGCGAATGATAAACAATATTTTTTAAATTTTAAAAAAGATAAATATTTATATCTTGGTATCTATAAGCATACAGTATTTATTCCATCTAATATAATTTATCTTGATAAGATACGACCAGATGATTATATTCATTATGAATTCGATACATTTTATCCAATAACAGATGAAGAATATAATGATATTATAGTTCCTTATTTGTTTAGAAATCTAGATGGAAAAACTGTTAACTATTATACTAAGAAAAAAATTAAAAACTATAGAGAAGAAAAAGAATAATAAACATATGAAAAACTTTGAACAATTTTTAAATGAAGCTGATAAAAAAGACCCAGAAGATGAATTAAATAAATTACTGGATAAAAAAGGCAAAGAGGGTCTAACTCCTGAGGATAAAAAACGTCTTTTAGCTTTAAATAGAAAGGCTAAAAGGAATTATAATAGGGAATTAAGAGCAGCTTATATTCCATTTACTCCGACTCCACTCGCTGAGATTCAAAAATGTGATAAAGTGACATATCATCGTCCTGGTAGCGAGCACGATGGTGAAGAAGGTATTGTTCAAAGAATCAGAAAAGATGGTAAAGTAACTGTGAAGTTTGAAGATGGTTCAAGATTAGCGGCTAATCCATTATATTTGAAGAAAGTAAAAGTGACTAAGGCTATGAAGGTCATAGATCCTTATAATGAAGAAGATTGGTAATATGATAAGAACATTTGAGGAATATAATATAAGAAATCTATTTTATAAGAAAAGAGAATTATCTCATCCAGATATAGATCCTTACGGTGAGGAAGAATGGAATGAAGATAATAATTTAATTCCGAAAGAATATTTTTATAAAGAATATAATAACAAAAATTCAGAAAATATATTTATAAGAAAATCTGATAAACTTATTTTAATTGGGATGATTCATCACACTGATGATAATATATTCTCGAATTTTATGGTGATGTTTAATTTTGAAAAAAGTAGAAAAGAAGAAATTGATTTAGACGAAAGATCTGAAAAAAGAGGTAATCCACGTGGACATTCTCCAATAACTAATGAAGAGTATCAAAAAATAGTTCCGAGACTATTAGATACTGTTGAAGCATCTTCTAGTTTTTTGTGGATGAAAGAAAAATTCGTTACTTTTAACGATTATTTAAAAAAATTAATTAAATACGATGATAAAAAAGTATAAAGCCTTCCATGAAGGTAAGAAAGAAGAAGAAATGTTGGATCAACTCCTAGATAAAGGTGTTAAAAATATAACTCCAAAAGAAAAAGAACTCCTGACTCATCTTAGTAAAGGCGGTAAATTGGAAGAAGTAAAACCAAAAACAAATGGTGAAGATACTATTGGAACAGGATATGGAACTGACACTGGAGTATTAGATAAACCAGTTCTTCCACCAAAACCAAAATCTAAATTTGTAGAAGGCGATAAAATAACTTATATAAAAGCCGGTTCGCCACACGACGGTAAATCTGGAATTTTTTTGAAAGTGAGAGAAGATGGTAAATATTCACTGAGGTTTGATGACAACTCGCGTTTTGCCGCTAACCCTAAAAATGTATTTGCTTATAATAAAGATTTGAAAGATCTGGATCCTTATGATGAAGAAGATTGGAACAATAAAGGTAATGTTAATCATCACTTCGTCCATCCAAATAATCCGAATGATCCTTGGTTTAATGGTGGAAATAACCCCTACGACGAATATAGTATGATAAATCTAAATAACGTTCCTTCTGATTTTTATTTTCATGCTCAAAATTTTAATGGTGATGTCATTGTATGTATGACTACTGTTGCTTTTTTTGATGCTAATCACGGATTAGATGATAGTTTAGGATCTCACGCTTTATCTGATGAAGTTAAACATGCTATGACATTAGCTGGTGTTTATTCACAAGCAGAATCTAGTGAATCTATGTGGGAAGGACTTCCTGGATTTTCAGCAGAAGATATAAATACTAATATGGAACAAGCTGGATTCAATCATAGTCAAGCGTTTATAGATATGTTGAATCAATTTGGCGGTTAATCAAATTATTTTTTTATTTTAAATTTTCTTTGTATCTTTGTCAAATGATGAAGAGAAGCGATTTTTTAAATCTAGGGGATATAAACGTGTCTGACGCTATTCAGATGGACGTTTTATCATTAATGTCTGGATCTCAGATTGAGCAAAAATTCAGAAATTATATTCCTTTTAATAGAGGTAGAACTCGACACGGAAGAAATGTCAGAGTAGGTGATGAACTTATTTATTGGGACATTAGAAAGAAAGGTCGTAGAAATGGTTCAACTCCAAAAGAACATCTCACAGTAGGTGACTCATATGTAGTTCATAATGTTTGTTGGGAAGGTAATAGGATTACTATTCAGAATGATTTAGGTAAGAAACAAGTGGTTGGAACTAATCGTTTTGCTTTCAAGGATTTTGTTATTCCAGTTTCTCCTAATAAAGAAATTGATCCTTTTTACGAAGAAGATTGGTGAAAAATTTTGTAGTTATTAATAATAGTATTATATTTGCTCCATGAAGAATTTTATAATTGGTTTTGTATATTTTTTATACTGTTTTTTCTCTGGATATTTTCTAGGACATTACGCACTTCACGCACTTCCTACAATACTATCTGTTTTTATAATATTAGTGTTAATATCATTTAATGGTTTAATGGGTTGTGTTTTATATAAAATAACAAGAAAATAATATTTGCTAAGTGGATGATCATAAAGATATAGATCCTTTGGGTGAAGAAATTTGGGATGATAAACCAATAAAGAAGAAGAAAAATTGGAAAGAAATTCTTGGTTCTTCTTTTTGTATCTTAGTGGTTATAGTTTTCATTTCTGTGACAATAAGAGAGTGTAGTAGAGAAAAAGGATACGACACAGATAAACATTATGTGAAAGAATATTTTACAGTTATTGATAAAACAGGACCTTTTAATGTTCAATCTGGTAAAGGACAATCAACAGCAACAAAAATGATTCTTGTTCAGAGAGTTAAAGATACTACAAAATATGCTGAATTATCTTCTGCTGATTGGCATGGTTTTAAAGTAGAACGTTTTAATAATAGGGATTTTAATTCTGAAAGATATTTTGATAGTTTGTTTTATAATACAAAAATAGGTTCTAAAATATATTTTAAGTATATAGGTAAAAATAGATTTTTCTATATTAAAAATAGACATAATGGAAATTAAATATAAACTTTTAAATAAATAATATTATGGAAAATGATGATTTAATTGTGATTCAGTATTATGACATCGAAGATGTAATTCGTTGGGCTGATGGTGATTATGTAATTGAGGATTAATATTAAAATATTAAAATTATGAAATTAGGAGATATAGTAAAAGTAGTTAGATTGACTAATGGGGGATCCGGTCACGTTGTAGGTAAAAAGTATATCATACACGCTCCATATACAGCCGGAAACACAAACGGTATAATATATTGGCAGTTAAGAGATGCCGATACCCAAGCCGTAAATGGCAACTGGATAATGGAAAATGATCTGGCTATGTATGCTTACAACAGAAAGTTTTTAGAAGATAAAATTAAAGAAGCTGAGATTGAAACCGATCGAAATAAAAAAATGTTAGAATATTTGACCGAACAGCAAAAAGAAGAAGTTGATTCAATCGAATTTTTCGCTTGGTATATTATTAAAATTATGGAATCTGACGACCCACGTAAAACAGAAAAAGTTAGTAAACTTTTAAATACTGTAACTAATAATATTGATGTTGATAAATTGGTAACAAGATGATATATACTTATTGGACAATGGTGGCGTTTGCTTTATTTGTTAATATTTTTCTTCATATACTATGGGGTAAAGATAAATTGGGCGATGGCGGACAAACTTTTAATGTAGTATTATCAGTATTTTTATTCTTTCTACTTACAGTCATACCAGCAGTTAAGACAAATTATAACACCACCAATCTTTTAGAAGTCAGAGAAGTATATAAATCTGATGATGGAATTTTATTGATTGACACAAAACACAATTCATATAAATTATCTAGAACTTGGCAGAATGATACCATAGAAAAGGGTGATGTTTATTATTTAGTTAAAGATTATAATTATTTTGATTGTAATTCTGATGATCATTTATATTGGTATAATACTAAGAAACACATGAATAAAAAAATCAATAAATTGAAAAAATAAATGAAAAAAATATTGAAAATAATAATAGGATTATATCTTTATTATTTGAAATTGAAAGGAAAAATTAAACAAAAACTATTAAAAAAAATAATTATGAAAGTAGGAGATTTTATTAAACCAGTTAGAAACACAGGTGGACACAATTATCAGATGGGTAAGAAATACCAGTTAGCTTATCAAAATGGTGGTTATTGGGTAGCAAGAGATCCTGAAACTGGTTGGCAAGGAAATAACATCCAAGAATCAGAAATGGTTTTGTGGGCTATCACTAAAGTTGATTTAGAGAAAATTATAAAAAGTCTTGAATTCGAGTTAGATAAAAATAAAAAAATGATAGAATTTCTAACAGAGGAACATAAAGAAGAACTCGAACTTTCTGAATTTTTTGCTTGGCATTTAGTGAAAATTATGGACTCAAACGAACCAAACAAAAAGGAAAGACTCAGCAAAGTTCTGAATTCAATTACAAATAATATTAACGTCGATATCTTATCACAACACTAAAAAATTATGAAGGCAGTATTATTTTCTAAAGATTTAAAAGAATTATTAAAAGAGTTTGGTATCTGCGCTCTAATATCAGACGAGATGGATTATATCGACGCAAATGATGTAGATACCATATCTTTTACTCCAATGGATAAAGTTGGAAGAATTATAGAATCTGGTAGAGATCCTTGGAAAACAAATCGTGTTCCGATGAAAGTTGGTAAATTTTTCAAGAAATCTTTTGTCATAGAGGACTCAAAACTAGAAAATCTAGTCAATTGGTATAAAACATCATACTTTATGTCTAAAGGTGAATATGATAAAATATTCCAAATAGCAGAAGGCGATGATATAAGACATTGGTATAACCAAAAGAACTACGTTCAAGGAGGCGGATCACTTAACGCATCGTGTATGCGAGGTGAAGATGCTCAAAATAGATTGGGATTATATACCGAAAATCCTGAAGTAGTAAAACTTCTAATTATGACAGAAGGAGATAAACTCCTATCAAGAGCCCTTATGTGGACAACAAATAACGGAATTTATATAGACCGCCCTTATTGTAGATATGATAAAGATCAAATGTTATATAAGAAATACGCTGAAGTTAATAACTATTATAATTATTATAGCAGAACATCCGGCACACCAGCCGGCGTCACTCTAACAGCCAGACTTAGAAGGAATTATGTTAATAGACCTTATTTGGATTCATTTCAACTAAATAATAGAGTCATATCTACAAATGTATAAGCAAAAAAAAATCCCAGATTAATCTGGGATTTTTTGTTTCAATAAATCAGTTTTAATTTACTTCTTTACTGTGGTTTTCTTTGTAGCCTTAATTTTCTTTACTGGTTTAAGAGCTGCGATTGAATCGGCTTTCTTAATTGAGTCAGCTTTTGCTACAACTGCTGCGATTGAATCAGCTTTTGCTTTTACAACACAACACGAATCAGCTTTGTGAAGTGAATCAGCTAAATTCTTTTCTGCGATTTCCTTTGCTGAAGGACCACATGATACTACTAACATTGCTAATACTGCAATCATTCCTAATACTTTTTTCATAATTTTTCCTTTTTTATTTTTTTTTTAAATGTTTAATTTTATTCTTATATTTACACTTTCGTATAAAGTTTAAAAAAATTTTAACATATTTTAACATATATATACGATAAAAAAAGTCATTTTTTTCCAAAATGAAAACTCGTTTTAAATTTTAATATATAATAACATGAAAAAATTGAAACATATAAAAGAAAGAGTTGATTTCATTAATGATAATGATCCTTACGGTGAAGAGAATTGGGAAGAACCACCTCCATTTAGAAAATTTGATAGAAAAAAAGAAAGTGTGGATGATTGGCTTAAATCTATTGGATTAAAAGAGGAAGAAATATCTAGATTAACAGAAATATGTGATGAATATGTTAAAAAACATAAAGAATCGGATGGGTTATATCATACTCATAGTGTAGCTCAGATGTTTTTATTTCAAACTATGCTCCCCTATATTGGTATGTTAGCTGATCAATTAAACTTGGATGTGAATGATAGAAACACTCTTACTGGGGTTATAGTATTGAATAAATTAAAATAAAAAATAAATATGAATATAATAAAATATAAAATGTTTGAAAGTAAAAAACTGAAAGAATATAACGACATATTAAAAAATATGGGAGTTATGGATGAAAAGGGTAATATTGATCTTAAAGATATGATCGAAAAGATCAGCTCCTTTTTATCCAAAGATGAAAATAAAAAGAAATTCTTAAAAGAAGTAGACGATGATATAAAACCAGAAGTGGATGTAAAGAATATAAAAATAAAAGCTAAAAAATTAAAACCAAGTCAAGATGTAATTTATCTTGATCACGTCCTTTCTAGATTAGTTGTTAATGATTACGATCGCGAGCAAATTCTTGGTGGTGAACTTAAAGATCATGATATTCTTGTAAGTCTTGATAATCATGTGATTGATGGCCATCATCGTTGGGCAGCGGCTTTTCTTTTGAATCCAAAATGTAAAATGGACGTCACACAAATTCAACTTCCAATTGAATACGCTCTTCCAATTTTAAATGCTCTATTAAAAGCTAGCGATAAAATAACTCTTGGTAAATCAGCTGATTATAAAGTTAATATGTTCGATGTCAAAGATTGGGTAAAGAAAAGAGCTCTTCAAAAAATGAATACAATTATAACCAAAACAGTTAAAGGCGGTATAGATCTAGGAGATGATGAAAAAAAGAAATCAGAAGAAGCTTGGAAAACAAACGAAAGTTTAGCTGGATTAAACACTGATGCAGCAAAACCTTTTTATAAAAACATAAAAAGAAAATTAAAACTAGATAGACATCCACTAAAACAATTAAGGAAAAATCTAAAGAAAATGAAATCGCCAGAGAGTATATTCGGTGATCGTAAAGAAATGCCTCAAATTAAAAAGAAAGAAGCTAAGGAACTCTTATAATGATCCCTCTTGAATTTTTAAAGATTGATACTGGTTATCATATTCTTTGTCGTCTTCATATAAAAGATAAAGAATATAGAATACTTGTGGACACTGGAGCTTCAATGTCGATGTTCAATATTAAGAAACATAAACAAATTTCTGATAACGAACTCATTGATAATGAGGGGCTTTCATCTGGATTTGGTGGTGGTTTAATGAAGAGTAAATATATCACGATTAATGAAATGAGATTAGGTGATATAATTATTGAAAATTATAGAATGTTATTAATTGATTTTAACAGTTTAAATAAACATTTCAAAGACAACGGTTATCCTTTAATTGATGGTATTTTGGGTGGTGATATATTGAATGATCATAAGGCTATTATAGATTACCAAAAGAGAGAGATGATTTTAAGTTAATTCTTCATCCCAATCTTCTTCGCCGTATGGATCCTCTTGAGAATATATTCTTTTTGGTTCTATTTCATCTACTTTTTTAATAAAAAAATCTTCTTTTAATAAACAATCTAAATCTTCATCCGTATCTTCAGCTCGTATTCCTTTATCTCTAATATATTGATATTTATCATAAGTGATATATAATTCATCAGATCTATTGGTTGCAAAATAATATCCCTTCGCGTGTATATTATGATCAGGATATTGTGATATATGAACCCACCCGATAAAATCATCTAGTGCAGGAATGCCTTTAATTATGATTTCATTGCCAGTAATTTTTTTATCTGTTATTACTAATTTCTCATTTAAAAATGCGTCGACTTTTTCATCATCGTTCCAATCTTCTTCCCCGTATGGATCAATATCATTATAAATTCTTTCCCTTTCTTTTTTTAAGACTATTTTATCTGTGATAAAAATTCCCACATCGCCATCGTAATAAAAAATAATTAGAGCTTTTGTTGGTATTGAAATTCCTTTAAAATCATTTGCTAATTTTTTAATAGTATCATAACTATGTTCTCTTGATTTTATAACAGACGATGGAATAATGTTTTTTCTATAAATGTGATATTTCCATTTTCCATAGTTGTTAGTTAATTCGTAAATGCAAATTTGTTTGCCTTCTATTAATGATCTCAAATGTTCTACTAATTCATCTATATTGTCATATTTTAATATTTCTTCTTTTATATCTATTATTATCTCATTTTCAGAAGATTCTTTTACCATTTCGTAACCCCAATCGTCTTCGCCGTAAGGATCAATATCTGGACGTTCTACTTTTTTTATTTTATCCTCTAATATAACATCACATTTTCTATAAAAATTTTCTTCGCCGTTGTTCCATCTTATTCGGTATGTATACACTACATCGTCGTCAGCATATTCTTTAAATTGTATTATTTTCCCAACACCATCACCACCTCTTACGTAAGCTTGATTTTTATACACAGAATCATCTCTCATCCTAACAGTTAAACCTATAAGAACGGATTCTTTAATTTCTTCATATCCCCAATCGTCTTCACCGTAAGGATCTAATTCCAGATTATTTACTTTTTTATATTTTTTTATTTTTATTTTTAATAAATCTTCTATCTTAATATATTTATAATTTCGAAAAGAATCATGATTTTTACACCAAGGAATAGTAGCGTAAGCTAAATATTTATTACCCATAAATATAAGAGCAAAATCATTTTTATAACTCGGCCAATAATTTATTCCTGATGCTTTCGTTTTTTCTCCCCAAAAATATCCTAATTCATCGAGTTTGGACATAGCCGAATCATATTCTTCTTGTGTTTTTAATGATAGAATTGTTTTATTTAGAGCATCTGGAACATCTAAAGATACATTTTCTTTTACATCCCAACCCCAGTCTTCTTCGTCGTAAGGATCAAGTTCTTTGTTTTCTATTTTAGTATATTTTTTCTTGGTTGTCTTGCCCATAAACTCGCCGTAGGTCATTTCTTTTAATCCACGAATTCTATTCTCATCTTCACCTCTACACCAGGCTTGATCCCCTTGATTATAATAAAAGAAATCTCTTGTTTTTCTACTATTTCTCAATACTGCTATTGATCTATATGTTCGTTCACCTATATCATAAAGTTTTTCAGCTATTTCTATCATTTCATCTTTGTTGTCGTAGAATATGGCGTATTGACGTATATTTTTAAATTTATTGGATTCATTCATTCCTTCATCACCCCAATCTTCTTCACCATAAGGATCTTCTGTTGTAATTACTCTTTTCACTTTTCTCAAAGTATTATATGGATATTCTTTAAAAACATGTTCTTTAAAATAACTACCACTACCGTCACCGAAAGTTAGCCCTATTATTTTTTCACCTTCCGGACTATATGTTATACTTGTGACTTCTACAACGTATTGTCTGAGAGTATTTGGATATGAGAATCTATATTTATCTCCAACTTTAAAATCAGAAACATCTAAATTTTCATTTACTTTTGTCGATAAATCATCATCTTCCCAATTTTCTTCACCATAAGGATCTTCTTCTGTAATACGTCTTTCTATTTCACCGGTGTGTATAACTACTTTATCATTTTTAAATAAAAATTCTTCACCAATCTTATTGAGATCACAAATTTTACCAAAATTTTTATTTTTAATATCAGCCCACTCTTTTTCTCCTGTGGAAAAAATAGAATTGATTTTTAATGTTTTATATTCTTGATATCTTTTTTGCTCAATATGAAATTCATAAATAGTGATCACTTTATCTCCTATTAGTTGCTTTAATTCATCCATAAATTCTGTATAACCACTATGCTTATTTATCAAATCTTTAATGGATATAATATCATATCCTTCACTACTTTCTTTTATTTCTTCCCAATCTTCTTCACCGTAAGGATCTATATCAACGTGTCTTGCTATAATTTCTTCTTTCTTTTTTCTATATTCTTCTGCATGATCCTTAAGCTCGCCTTTGACATTTTTTATTTTAAAAACCAATTTATTTCTATTTTGTTTTCTTAAAAATCCATAACTGAAACAAAATTGATCTGTATCCATTGCTGCTGAATCTCCTGGCAATTCATTAAAATCATCATATATTGTATAATGATTTAAACGATAGAATGAAACATAATCGTTCCCAACTTTATATGTGACATCCTTTTTATGTTTGACTAGATAATCTATAGCTTCATACGGGCTACCAAAAACATCACATAAATCCATAAAATTTATTTCTATAAAATCTGAATTATTTTCATTTACAAATCCATCATAATTTTCAAGATTACATTTTTCAAGTTCTTTTATTAATTTCTCAATTTTTCTTTCTTCATCTCTAAGATCAGCAGCTTTTGAATAATCCTGATCATTTATATAATCCATTTTTTTGTTTCTGATATCCTTTAATTTTTTACGTAAATATTCAAAATCTTTATGAGCAGTTTCATCGAATTCTTCTTCGCTCATCTCACCATTTTTCCACCAAGATATACCTTCATTTTCCCATTCCTCTTCGCCGTAAGGATCATCTTCTGTATATCTTCTCACTGGTTCTAATTCCTCATATTTTATGATATTAATTGTATTTAAACTAATAGTATAATCTCCAGGAGATCCATGTAATTCTCCACTAAAGACATATTTATCATATGATATAGAAAATAAACCAATATTTTCTTTCCATTTAGTAACATGCATAATATATTGACCTAAAGATGGAATGTGAACCCAGCCAAGAAAATCCTTATTTAATTTATCGAGATCATTAGGATCAACACTAAGTATATCCATTTCTCTAACACGATTTTCTACTCTATTTACTACAATAGATTCGGTTTCTTTAAATTTTATTTTTTCGTTCAATTTACTTTCCCAAATATCTTCTCCATATGGATCAATATCGATATATTTTAATCTAATTCTTTCTTTTTCTTTTTCTATTTCTTCTTGACTACGCATATCAATTTTTATGATATCATTTGGGTCTTTACAAAAATCAAAAGAATTAAAAACAACTTTTGAATAACTTTTGTGGTATTCAATAAGAATAATATTTGGATATCCACTAGAGCAAGAAGTTACAATAATAGAAGAATGTCCTTTTACTATTATTCTCTTATTTTTCACAACTCCAAATATAGCTTCTTTAAGTGATATATTAGCCTCTGGTTGATTATGCTCGTGATTATCTAAAAAATTCTTTATATTAGTTTGTAAATGTGGATAACAATCTAAAATGCCGATAAAATCACTTTCATCCACACTTTCATCTAACCATTCATCCTCGCCGTAAGGATCTATTTCTATGTGTTTTAATCTAGCTTCTTCTTTAGCTTCTATTTTCTTTCTAACTTCTTCATCTGATTTATTTTTAATATATTCTTCTAAATAATCGTAATTTTCAATAAATTCTTGAACAGATAATATTATCGCGCCATCTGATTCAGCGTATTTCTTAGCCTCTGGTTGATTTTGAGATATTCTTCTTCCGCGAGCATCATCGTGTAAACATATATAACCACCAAATGCATTATTCATATACCAAGAAGGAAACCACTGATTCATTTTCTCTCCTCCATTGACCCATCTAACTCCTTTAGATTCTAAAAAATCTCCTAATGTGTGATATTCATCTTTAGAATCTACTTTAACTCGGATGTAATTAAAGCCATTAAAACTTTCTGATAACCAACTTTTTTCATCATTAAATTTACTTTCATCTAACCATTCTTCTTCCCCATAAGGATCTTCATCCAAATGAGTCAATCTAAGTTCTTCTCTTTTTTGATTTCTTTCTTTCATTATGGGTTCAATATCAGGTAGTTCATCAACATAAAAATAATCTTTTGCATCCCAATCGTTTGAGATTATTTTTATGTTATTATCAATATGTAAAAAATAAGGTTGCGATCTTTTATTATATAATTCATAATAATAAGGAATTGCCGTCGGTTTACTTCCGCTTCTCCAATTATAACCAAGTTCCTCCAGACATTTTAAAAAATCTAAGTATTCTTCGTTGTTTCTAAATTTAATGTGAACCCTATCGTGTTCTATCCAAGATTTCATAACTCTATATATTAAAAATTAAAAACTATTTTGTAGTTCGATAGTATAATAATCATGATAATAAAATTCTCAGAAATAAAAGATACAAGAATGACCAGAACCATAATCGGAATGCCATCTTCTTGCGATATAACTAGTTATATTAGCCCAGAGGATTCTTGGGGAGCTGTAGATACAATTGATAATAAAAAGATTACATTTGAAGATGTAGACGATGGAGTTATCTATGTTCAAGACGAAAATATGTTTTACAAAATAAAATCACTTGTAAAAGCTGGTTTCGAGGGAATAGAAGATATCGATAACTTACACGGAATTATAACAACACATAATATTTTTTAAAAAATAATGCCTATGAATGATAAAGACTATTGCCCATCTTGCTGATATACATGTTCCTAAATCACTTGAAAGACACGCTGAATATAAACTAATATTTGATAAAGTATATACAATACTAAAAGAAAAAAAACCAGACAGAATCGTTGTGGCTGGTGATACTTACAACGATTTTATAGATTTAGAGGGCGAAGCTTTAATTATCATTGGAGAATTTTTCAATAAATTAGCAGAAATATCCCCTGTCATTATTACACGCGGTAATCATGAAATAAGAAAGAAGAATCTTAGTAGAGTAGACACCATAAAAACAGCCACAGATCTTCTCAATAATCCAAGAATTACATATTACAATCAATCAGGGTTTTACCAGGATGATAATGTAGTTTGGGTTGTTTGGGATCATGTAGATTGTAGATATAAAAGAATATATACTTGGCGCGATATTCCACACAAAAGAGATAAGAAAAAAACGTATATAGATATCTATCATGATCAAATTGATGGGTGTAGATTTTATGCTGGATTTAAACCAGACAATAGACAATTTCCAAAACCATCAGATTTTAAAGGGGATTATAGCTTCTTTGGTGATATTCATTTAAGACAATATTTCGCTAGTAAAACAAAAGCTTATCCAGGATCGCTCGTTCAGAAGGACGTGGGAGAGG
>Ga0209777_10005751_pt1 | contig 14196 bp, 12 predicted proteins | sample FrelakmetHBP12HB_FD_187147 | JGI IMG/M metagenome (GOLD analysis project Ga0209777, IMG submission 187147) | Freshwater lake sediment microbial communities from the University of Notre Dame, USA, for methane emissions studies -HBP12 HB (SPAdes)... | ecosystem: Environmental > Aquatic >...
CGCGATCAGCGACGGAAAGATGACAGTTGTGGCCGGCATCATGGAGCATATAGAAGAAGCGGGAATCCATTCGGGGGACAGCGCCTGTATTTTGCCACCCATGACCATTTCCGTTCCTCTTTTGGAGTTGATTAAAAAGCAGACAAAAATGCTGGCGAAGGAATTAAATGTTGTTGGCCTCATGAATACTCAGTATGCTATTAAAGACGGCAAATTATATGTGCTGGAAGTCAATCCCCGAGCGTCGCGCACCATTCCTTTTGTCAGCAAAGCGATCGGCGTGCCGCTGGCCAAGCTTGCCACTAAAGTTATGCTGGGAAAATCTTTAAAAGAGTTGGGATTTACCGTCGCGCCGCAACCTGAATATGTCTCCGTCAAAGAAGCTGTTTTCCCCTTTAACCGTTTTCCTGATGTGGATATTTTACTGGGGCCGGAAATGAAATCCACCGGCGAAGTTATGGGAATAGACCATTCTTTCGGTCTGGCGTTTGCCAAATCGCAAATGGCGGCCGGATTTAAAATGCCTACAAAAGGCACTATCTTTATCAGCGTTAATGATTATCATAAGGATAAGATTGTACCGGTAGCGGAATCTTTTCAGAACATGGGTTTTAAGATAGTGGCTACGAAAGGCACGGCCAAATACTTAAAAGATCACGGCATTGAAGCAGGCTTGGTTTTTAAAGTCAGTGAAGGACGGCCGCATATTGTAGATTACATTAAAAATGGCGATATCCAGATGGTAATTAATACCAGCCTGGGGCATAAATCTTCGCGGGATGCTTATCATATCAGGAGGGGCGCGCTTATTTATAACATTCTTTACACCACGACCATCGCGGGCGCGCGCGCCCTGTGCGAAGCGGTATCAGCAATAAGAAGTGAGAGTTGGCAGGTTTGTTCATTGCAGGAATATCAAAATATTTAGTAAGTTAGAAATTATTTTCTGCGCTTTTATGATAGAAAATAATTTCGTTAACGCATTAGCAAGTTAGAATTTGCTTTCTGGTAGAAAGCAAATTCGTTAACACACTTATCCCGCATGGGCGGGACTTATCCCGTTTATCGGGGCTAGAAAGAGAAATTATATGTCATCTTTATTCGAAAAAAAATCAGATGAATCCGCATATCCCCGGGAGGAATGCGGTGTCTTTGCCATTTACGGCCATGAAGACGCGGCCAGAATAACTTTTTTCGGTCTTTTTGCCCTACAGCACCGCGGTCAGGAATCCGCCGGCATTGTCAGCTCCGACGGCTGTAACGTTTCGGAGCACAAGGGGATGGGGCTGGTATCCGAAGTATTTAAAGAAGCAACTCTGCAAAAACTCCCCGGTAAATTGGCTATCGGCCATGTCCGTTATTCCACAACGGGTTCTTCCACTCTTTCCAATGCCCAGCCCTTTTTAGTTCATTTTGGCGAAGAGTATTATGCTCTGGCGCATAACGGCAATATTGTCAACGCGCAGAAATTGCGTGAAGAACTGGAAAGCAGCGGCTCGATTTTTCAATCGACGATGGACAGCGAAGTCATCATTCATTTGATGGCGCGCAATTTAAAACATGGTTTGGAAGAGGCATTGGTTGTTGCGCTTTCACGCTTGGAAGGCGCTTACAGCTTCATTATGCTGACCCGCGATAAAATAATTGCCGCCCGCGATCCGCGGGGGTTTAGACCGCTCGCGTTGGGAAAGCTGAACGGCAGTTGGGTTGTCGCCTCCGAGACCTGCGCGTTTGATCTGGTTGGCGCCGAGTATATTCGCGATGTAGAACCTGGTGAAATCATCATCATCGATTCGAAAGGCTATAAGAGCCTGAAACCTTTTCCGCCCATAAAACATTGTCACTGCATTTTTGAACTGATTTATTTTGCCCGTCCCGACAGCCAGATATTCGGCCAGAATGTTTATCTGTACCGCAAGAGACTTGGTCATGAACTGGCGCGAGAATATTGTCCGGGCGTGGATATCGTCATGCCCTTTCCCGATTCCGGCGTTTACGCCGCTCTGGGTTACGCGGAAGAAAGCGGCATTACTTTTGAGATGGGCATGATTCGTAATCACTACATCGGCAGAACCTTTATTCAACCGACCCAGCTGATGCGCGATTTTGGTGTAAGAGTAAAATTAAATCCGGTAAGGGAATTATTAGCCGGCAAGAAAGTGATGATTGTGGAAGATTCAATTATCCGTGGCACCACCAGCCGTAATCGTGTGCAAAATCTGCGCGGCATTGGAATGAAAGAAATTCATATGGTCATCAGTTGTCCGCCGACAATTTATCCCTGTCCCTATGGCATTGACTTTTCGTCCAAGGGAGAACTGATCGCCGCTAAAAAAGAAAACGAAAAAGCCATCGCCGAATTCATCGGTCTTGATTCGCTGCACTATTTGACAGTAGAAGGCATGATCAAGGCCACCGGATTGAGGAAAGATTGTTTTTGCCTGGCCTGCTTTAATGGCAGTTATCCCATCGCCCCGCCGGAGAAGATTGATAAGTTCTGTATGGAACTGAAGTAGGGACTGTTGAAAAATACCAATCTACTGCGTTGCGCTGCAAACCGTAACGCTCAACGTATAAAAGGCATACGCCTCGCGCTCCGGTTCTTGCGCGCCTTGCATCTGAGCATTTTTGAACAGCCCCTAAACATTGGTAGCCGGAAGTTCAGAAAAATATTCTTTACAAAAAAACAAGATTTGTTACGCTTGTGACGAAAAAATCGGAAAAAACGAACATCATATATTAATTGTTAGGTGAAAGTAATATGAAACTTGAAGATGCGACAAAATTATTAATTGATTTTTTAAGAAACCCTGATCACGGGCAATATGGAAGTTATGGATATGAAATCTACCTTCCGCATATACTTATAACTTACTTTAGAAAACAAGGAATCAAGAATAAGGAAATAGAATGGCAAAAACTATCTCCTGTTTTTTATGCTGCAGGTTGGGAGCTTTGCAGAAGGGGTGTATTACGTCCTGGTGTTACACATTCTGGAGCACAAGCAACCGCCGATGGTGGCGCCGGAAATGGTTATTCTATTACACCATTTGGCCACATTTGGCTTAAAGAAGGTGGTCAAGATGACTTTGTCCCAACTGAACCGGAAAGATTTGCAGAGATATTAGAAAAATATAAATCAAAATTTGGTGCAGGCTTCCATGAACGTGCTCAACAAGCTATTCGGTGTTATGGTGCCCATGCCTATTTAGCTTGTTGTGTTATGTGCGGTGCTTCTGCAGAGTCTATAATCCTTGCAGCGGCAATCGCAAAAGAAAAAGATGAGAAAGAAATATAAAAAAAATATTCCTCCGCGAATGGTCGACGCGCGATTGAAAACATTCTGATTGGCAAAGTTCGTAGCCAAGTCCAAGATGATTACAAATCTTACTCAACATTGCTAAAATACTGGAGAGACGAAGCAGCTCACGGGAAAGCTTCAAAAATTGAAGACAACGAAGCATATACATCATTAGCTCTTTTGTTGAGGCTAGCTATGTTTATTAATGATAATTGGGACGAATTGATAAACACTTAACAATTCGCTGCAGTGACTAACTGATTCCCCGATAAATGAAGCAAACATTAAAAATAATTCTGTTGTTTCTAATCATCGCGATGTTTTTGGGAGGCTGTAATATGCAAAACAGATTTCTTTATTTTCCCAGTGCGGAGAGGCCTTCCGCGCGAATGCTTGAGTATGAAAATATGAAACTCTGGCAAGCGACGACTGCGGATTATCAGGGTTTGATCGCCGCGAGTGATGCGCCCGCGCCCAATGGCACGATCGTTCTTTTCCATGGCAATGGCGGCACGGCTCTCGACAGAGGATTCTATTTAAAGCCTTTTATGGAGCTGGGTTTCCGCGTAGTCTTGGCCGAGTATCCTAAATACGGAGGCCGTCCCGGAAAAGTTGGGGAAAAACCATTTGTCGCTGCCGGATTGGAAACTGTTCGTCTCGCATTTGAGCAATATAAAGAGCCGCTTTATCTTGTGGGTGAATCACTGGGCTGCGGCGTTGCCGCCGCTGTTGCTAAACAGACATCCGTTCCCGTCGCAGGTATAATATTAATTACACCCTGGGACACGCTGGCATCTGTAGCCAAGTCGCTCTTTCCTTTTCTTCCCGTGAAACTGGTTTTGACCGACAAGTATGACAGCATTGATAATCTTCAAGCGTTTCAAAAGAAAATCTCCGTAGTCGGCGCGGAGCGCGATAAAATCCTGCCGATTAAGCACGCAATCAATTTGTATAACGCTCTTCCCGAAGGCAGAAAGCGCATGTGGGTAATCAAGGGAGCGGGCCATAACGATTGGCCGATGCACGCTGATGCCTCTTTATTCAAAGAGATGACGGATTTTGTCAGGATTGATAAGCCATAGCCAAGACCCGCGCTTTTGTGGTGGAAAACAAATCAAAGAGAATGTATAAGTCCCTATGTGTATAAACCTAGCTTTGCTAGATATCCCTTCCGCCACGGCGGATGGATTAATTTCCAATAGCCTTTGGCTATTGGATAATTCGGCTAAAAAATTTCAATGCGCCTATAGTGACCTTTAGGTTATTTGCTTTTGAAATTTTAGCCTCATTACGACCTGCAAGCTTCAGTGCGCCTATAGTGACCTTTAGATTATTTGTTTCTGAAGTTTGGGTATCATTAGGAGGAAGACGCCCATTTACCGCCGTGTTACCTTATCGCGAGTACTGCAAATCAGCGCTCTGATGATTTTAATCTTTTTGATCATTAGCGCTGTTTCCCTTTTGGCCGGTAGTGTTCATATCGATTTTTGTTATGTATTGCGCTATCTGGCCAAGGCGGTTACGGGAGACTTCTCCATAACTTCTCAGGAAGAATTAATTTTATTTTCCGTGCGCCTGCCGCGAATTATTTTCGCGGGAATTGTCGGCGCCGCGCTTTCTTTGGGAGGAGTTATTTTTCAGGCGATTCTGCGCAATCCTCTGGCTGATCCTTACATTTTAGGTATATCGGGAGGTTCTGCGCTGGGAGCAATTATAGGCATCCTCCTCGGCGCGAGTTCTTTTTATTTAGGTGTGCCGCTGCTGGCTTTCCTGGGAGCGCTGGCCACAGTTTTTTTGGTATTCGTTGTTGCCGGAGGAACCAGAGGTCCCCTCTTGGATAATTCTCTTTTACTTTCCGGCGTTGTCGTGAATGCCTTTTTTTCCGCAGCGATTCTCTTTTTCTTATCTATTGTCAATAGCATGGAGTTGCACAGCATCACGTTTTGGCTGATGGGTGACCTCTCGCGGGCATCAATCAAAGAAATTTGCGTGGCCGCTTTCTGTCTGCTTGCCGGTTTTGTGTTGCTTTACGCACAGGCGCGAAAACTGAACTTGATTGTGCAGGGTGAAGATACGGCTCTGCAATTAGGCGTCGATGTAGAGAGAACAAAACAATGGCTTCTGATTGTAACCTCTCTGATTACAGCCGTCGCTGTATCTTTGGCGGGGATTATAGGCTTTGTCGGAATTATGGTGCCGCACTTTATGCGCTTTATTTTCGGTTCCGATCATCGTTTGCTTTTGCCTGTTACCGCGTTGTTCGGCGCCTCGTTTTTAATTGTTGCCGATACTATCGCCAGAGTTGTTTTCGCGCCGGCTGAATTGCCGGTTGGAGTTATCACGGCGCTTTGCGGCGCGCCTTATTTCATCTTTCTTTTAAAAAGAAAGGCACGTTAACCATGTCCATAATCAGCGCCGAAAATATAAATTTCAGTTACGCCGCAAAACCGGTGATGGAAGATGTTTCTTTTGCTATCGATGAAGCGCAGATTGTAGCGATTATCGGACCGAACGGCTCCGGCAAAACAACTCTCTTGAAAATTATTAATGGCACACTTTTCCCCGATACCGGTCAAATGCTTATAGACGATAAAAACACGAGTCATTGGTTGCGAAAAGATATTGCTCAAAAAGTAGCCATCGTGCCGCAGGAAACAGCCGTTATTTTTCCTTTTTACGCGGAAGAAATTGTGCTTATGGGACGATTTCCGCATTTAAGTAATTATCGTTTTGAGGATAAAAAAGATTACCGGATAGTCCGTGAAGCTATGGAAAAAACGGATACCCTTTCTTTTGCCTCCCAGCGTTTTGACGAGCTCAGCGCCGGGGAGCGCCAGCGTGTCTTGATTGCCCGCGCCCTGGCTCAAGAGCCGAAAGTATTACTGCTGGATGAAAGCACCGTTTTTTTAGACCTGAAACATCAAGTACAGTTTCTAACTTTATTGCAGCAATTAAAAACAGCGCAACAACTCACGGTAATTTTTGTTACGCACGATATCAATCTGGCCGCGCAACATGCCGATCGGATAATTTTACTTTACTCCGGAAAAATTTATGCTATAGGGAAACCCGCGGAAGTTATTACCGCGGCAAACATAAAAGAGGTTTACGACGTCGATTCTCTGATAGATCAAAATCCGCAAAGCGGATTGCCCAGAATGACGCTGCTAACCTGAGTAAATAATGTTGCTAATTTATTCAAAGGATAACGCGGCGGCAAGGAGGAGGCGACGAGGCGTATTGTGTGTGCATACGTTGAGGAAGCCGACGACGTAGCCAACAAAGTTAGCCGAAGGAAGAAATTAGCAAAGACTGCCAATAAAGGAAGCCGGTTATAATCCGGCGCTGCCCCGCAACTGTAAGCGGAACGAAATCCATGTTAATCCACTGATGCTTCTGCATCGGGAAGGAGTGGAAAGTAGGTCGCCGCAAGCCAGGAAACTTTATGGTGAGTCCAACTTACTTTAATCCCGAGGGGGAAAGGAGGAGCTCCATGAAGAAAGTCTTAGTTTTAGTTCTGTTGTTTTCCGTAGTTATTTTTTCACCAGTACAAGCTCAAGATAAAAAAGATGGCGATGCGATTGTCACGATGGGAGAAGTTGTTGTCACCGCGACGCGCGATAACCAGGAAACCCGCAAAGCCCCTGCCAACGTTTCCGTCATTACCGCCGAAGAAATAAATAATTCCGGCGCGACAACTGTAGTAGAAGTACTGGATAAGCTGGAAAGTATTCAAATTCGCACTTACAGCGGCAACTCTTCGCAGGCGATGGTTGATATGCGCGGTATCGGAGGTGACAATCCTTATAGTAAAATTTTGATTTTGCTGGATGGCCGACGGTTGAACCGGACGGATATGGCTTCGATCAACTGGCTGGAAATGCCGGTCGACACTATAGAAAGAATCGAGATAGTCCGGGGACCGGGCAGTGTCCTCTATGGCGACGCAGCTATCGGCGGCGTTATTAACATTATAACCAAGAAAGGCAAGGGTGAACCAAAATTTAACGTATCTTTTCTTGCTGGAAGCTATGGTCTCGACGACGAGCGGGCTGGCGTAACAGGCGCGACAGGTCATTGGACATACGCAGTAAACGGAGAAAATAATTTTAACTTCGGTTATCGGGAACGTTCGAAATATTCCTCACAGGGCGGCGGTTTTGACGTGGGATATTCCGCCAACGACTTGTTAAATGTTTCGCTTGGTATCTCTTTTAATAAAGTGGATTATCAAATGCCGGGCTCCCTGACGAAAAAACAGATGGAGCAGGATAGACGTCAATATCAGCCTGCCATGCCGGACTATTTTATGAGCGCTCATCCGGATGATGACGGTTCGGATAAATATACCAACGTTAATTTGGGCATCAAATCTTTCTGGGGTTCATGGGGACAACTGGAAGTCAATTTTCTGTATGGTAAAAAAGATCTGCAAATGAATATGCCGTCATCGTTGTCCTCATGGTTTCCCTACGTTTTTTCCGATACAAACGCCGACACGTACGGAATTACACCGAAATATATTCTGGAAAAAGAAATCTTCGGGTTTGGCAATAAAGTTATTATGGGCGTGGATTATTATAACGAACCATACAAAAAGAATATTTTTAATGATCGGGAGAGAACGAAACAATTAAGCACAGCGGATTTTACACGGGAATCGCTGGGATATTATATCCGCGATGAATTCAGTCTTTTGAAAAATCTTATTTTCAGCGGCGGTTACCGGTCCGAACGAACATCCATCAGCGGTTCAAATATGGATTTTTCCTACCCCGGCAACAGTTTTACAGATACAAAAAATACTTATCCTGCCGAAGCATATGAAGCAGGGTTGACCTGGCTTTGGGGAAAGAAATCAAAAGTATTTGCGAAGTACGCGACTGTTTACCGCATTCCTTTTATTGATGAAGTGGCCTCTTTTAATGGTTATCGCGTAGACTATGTAAAATACTTATTTAATAACGTATTGGAAAAAGAAAAAGGAGTCAGTATGGAAGCGGGTACGGAATTTTATCCTCTGGAAAATCTGAAAATAGGACTGACCATTTTCCGCGTTGACATGGAGGATGAAATCGAATGGGTCTCTGTCTATGACACGACGACACATACTTTTCTAGGTGAAAATATCAATGCTGATAAGACACGACATGACGGCGTGGAAGTTTCTCTTTCCTATCTCTGGCCGAAGTGTCTCAAAATTTACGGAAATTACACATACCATATGGCTACTTTTGAAAACGGCGCTAACAATAAAAAAGAGATGCCCATGGTTCCCAATCATATGGCCAATGCCGGATTGGAAATTTATCTGCCTTATAATCTAACGCTGAGACCCGAAATACAGTATGTGGGCGATGCGTTCCTCTCCGGCGATAACGATAACAACACCGAAAAACTGGAATCTTATACGCTCTTGAATATCTATCTTAATTACAAACCAAGCTTTGGAAAACTCGGGCTGACGGCTTTTCTGGGTATTGATAATATTGCCGACGTGAAGTATTCTTCATTCGGGATTGATTACTTTCAGTACGGAATGGATAACTTCTATTATCCCATGCCCGGGATTATATTTAAGGCGGGACTTTCATTTATATTTTAAAAATTATATATAATTATTATAGGAATTCAATTTATGGCTGCTGACAAAACATCGATTAAAGGATTGGTTTACGCGGCACTTTTCGGAGCGCTTACCGCGGCAGGGGCGTTTATAGTTATTCCTCTGCCGCCTGTACCGATCACCGCACAAACATTTTTCTTAAATATTGCGGCTGTGCTTCTGGGCGGCCAACTCGGAGCCATGAGTCAATTCATTTATGTCATGCTGGGAGTTGTGGGCATCCCGGTTTTTGCCGGAGGCAAAGCAGGGCTGGGCGTTATCTTAGGCCCTACCGGCGGTTATTTGCTGGGCTTTATCATCGCGGCTTTTGCCATCGGGATGGTTAATCGAATGAGGAAAAGCGCGGGCATTTTCTGGCATATCTTTTCCATGCTGATCGGAATGCTGATAATCTATTTTCTGGGAAGCCTTCAGCTTTCTTTGGTGGCGAAGATGAGCTTTCACAAGGCGCTGGCTGTCGGTGTTGTGCCGTTTATTCCGGGCGATATAATAAAAATATTGCTTGCCGCCATTATCAGTTCGCAGCTCAAGGGTCGCGTAAAAGTTTAGCAAGTTAGAATTCGCTTTCTAGTAGAAAGCAAATTCTTAAACGCACTTATCCCGCATGGGCGGGGCTTATCCCGTTTATTGGGGTTAGGATTCATCAATTGATTACATTAGAAAATGTCTATTACAAATATGAGCCGGAAGGAATTGATGCCCTGCGCGGTGTTTCTCTGCAAATAAGAGAAGGAGAACACCTTGCCTTAATCGGCCCGAACGGCTGCGGCAAAACCACGCTTATCCGGCATTTGAATTCTTTGCTTTTGCCCGCAAGCGGCAAAGTTACGATAGGCGGCTTCGATACGAAAGATGCAGGACATCAAGCGGACATCAGATCGCTGGTGGGGATGGTTTTTCAAAATCCCGATAATCAAATAGTCGGTATGACGGTGGAGGAAGATGTCGCCTTCGGTCCGGAAAACTTACGTCTGCCGACGGTGGAAATTAAAAAGCGAGTTGCCGGAGCTTTGGCTAGAGTAGGCATTTCCGGGCTCGCCTGCCGCAATATCGAAAACCTCTCCGGCGGTGAAAAAAGACTGGTGGCGATCGCCGGTGTCTTAGCCATGCAGCCGCGCTATATAGCGCTTGATGAACCAACTGCTTTTCTCGATCCCGCAGCTGCTAAGCGCGTTTTAGATATTGTTGATAAACTCCATTCTGAGGGTGTGGGGATAATTCATATTACGCATAACATGGCGGAAGCATCTCTCACGCAGAGAATTGTAGTTATGAATGAAGGCCGCATTTACCTGGACGGCACTCCGCAAGAAATTTTCGGGAAGATCGGGCTGCTGCAAAAAATAGGAATGCAGCTGCCTCAGATTACCGAGCTGTTAATTAAGCTTGAAGAATCAGGTTTTCCGGCGCGCACCGACATTGTCAACATGGAAGACGCTTTAGAAGAAATCCTTTTCTTAATCCGTAAAAATAAGGATTGATTATGTATCATACCGGCTCTTTTATAAACGGCCCATCGCTCATCTATAATCTTGATCCCCGCATAAAACTTGCCGTCACTATCTGCTTAAGCATTTTTATTCTTTGGTTGAAACCGCTGATAGTAGTAATTGTCGGTATTGCCTTATTTTGTGCGGCGCTGGCAAACGGCATAACTTTGCGGACAATTGGGCAGGCCATTAAACCGCTTCTGTTCTTTATCGTTCTGATTTTTTTAGTTCATTTGTTGTTTAATGAAGGGGAAGCTCTTTTCAATATTCCTTACATCGGAATTTCTATTTCCTATACAGGATTACAACATGGATTTTTTGTAGTGTGGCGTTTTTTGTGTTTGATTATGGCCGCGATTTTACTGACGCTGACGACTACGCCCTCTCAGATGATCGCGGCAATTAAGTATTTTTTACGGCCATTAAAATTGCTGCGTGTGCCGATTGATGATATCGCTGTAATGATTATGCTGGCTCTACGGCTCATGCCTATCTTGCTGACGGAAAAGGAAAGAGTAGAAATTGCCCAAAAAGCCAGAGGTTACAATTTGCGCCAGTCAGGATATATTATCAGAATCAAAGCGTTCTTTTCTTTAATCTTAACTGTTTTAACTGGTATTTTTCGGCGGGCGAATGAACTGGCGCTGGCTATGGAAGCAAGGAACTATCAGCGGGGAGAGCGCACATCTTTAGTGGAATTAAAACTTAAATCCTCCGATTATGTATTTATTACTTTCTTAAGTTTTTTCTTCGTCATTTTTGTAGCTTTAAATTCGCATTTCGGTTAAGTTAACCGGCATGGATACAAAATTGCTTCTGGTAGATACACCTAAAAAATTACAGCATGCCATCGATGATTTTAAGCGGGCGAAAGTTTTAAGCATCGATACGGAATACGATTCCTTCCGCTATTTTAAAGAAAAACTCTGTCTCATCCAAATTCATGCCAATACTACGACCTATGTTTTTGACCCTTTGAATAATCTTGATTTATCTTTTTTGGGTAAATATTTTGGTAATCAGCAAATTGTTAAGATTCTTCATGCCGCGGATAACGATATCCGTCTTTTGAAGAGAGATTATAAGTTTGATTTCAAAAATATTTTTGATACGCATCGGGCGGCGCTTCTTTTAGGCTTTAAACAGCTTTCGCTGGAAAAAATGATTACACAATTTGTGGGCGTGGAATTGAAAAAAAGCAAAAAAATACAACGCTCGCGCTGGGATAACCGGCCATTGACGGAGGAACAACTGGAGTATGCCGTTCAAGACGTTATATATCTTCCGGCGCTTTATGAAAAACAATCCGCGGAACTGAACATAAAAGATTTGAAAGATGCCGCCAGAGAAGATTTTGCTAAAATTGCCGCCGCCAATTGGCAGGAAAAAAGAATCAACCGGTATGGACACACAAAAATCAAAGGCTACTATTGCCTCAATGATGAGCAGAGAGAATTATTCAAAAAGTTTTACGCTTGGCGTTTCCATAGGGCGAAAGAAGAAAACCGCGCCATATTCATGTTTTTGCCGGACAAAAACTTGCTGGAACTAGCGCAAGACACCAAAAATCCTGAAAAATATTTATCGCAGCGAAAACTAAATTTATACGGCACCGAAATAGAACAGATAATAAGAGAGAACCGAAAAAGGCATGCTCAATCAAATAATAATGCTTTAAATCCAAACGTACTTAATTATAAGCTTTCATTATATGGCATTACTTTTGCTTTGAAAACTGTAAAATTGAAGGATTAAATTCCCAAAATAAGGAGCGAAAAGAGTGAAAAAATTATTGGTTGGTTTGATGATGGTTGCAATGGGGTTGTTATTAATGAGCCCAGTGGCAAGCGCCTATTCGATTTCAGCTGGGGATTCCATTGTTCTTACAATTGGGATAGGGAATGCCGTAAATGGTGGTGGTGCTTTTAACGTTGATAAAGTTGGCGACTCGCAGGGAGTGTTGTTTGACACTTTTTGTCTGGAAAGGAACGAAGATTTTTACAATGGACAAACTTTATATGTCGGAGGAGTTACGGGTGGTGCCATTAACGGAGGTTATAGTGGTGGTAACCCAGATCCGATAAGTAGTCAAACTGCATATTTGTATTATCAATGGGAAACCTATGCGATAACACACACTACTGTTAATGCAAACGACTTGCAATTAGCAATTTGGAGCCTTGAAGGCGAAATGGCCGTAGACCCTATAACACTGACGGACGGTGCTCAAGCTTTTATAGACTCTGCGGCCAATGCCGACGGATTTTATGGTGTTCAAGTTATGAACCTTTATGACACATACAGCAATGGCGTATATTCTGGTAATGCGCAGGATCAATTAGTTTATAATGCTGTCCCCGAATCCGCCACCATGCTGTTGCTTGGGTTGGGGCTAATTGGATTGGCAGGAGTCAGGAGAAAGTTTCAGAAATAAAACCGTTTTGTCAGGTTTCTTCAACCGTGGTTCTTACCGTGGGAGGGAAAGGCAGGGTCAAATGGCTCTGCCTTTTATTTTGGTACGATTAACGATTACTGTTTGTAACCTAGCATAAAATAATAAATATGGAAATTGTGGATTACAGGAAGGAAAAAATTATTTAGCTAATATTAAGTTTGAGTGATAAGTTAATATTAGCTTGGCGATAAGAACTGCTCAATCCAGAGACACAAGAATGCTTTCCTTGTGTCGTGATGCAATAAATAATTCTGGATTTAGGTATTTTCTCTGCTTGATGAAATTATTATATGTGTGGAATGCAAGTTCTAGAGTAATCTATTATTTTACTTTGCGCGGTTCTTGAATAATTCTTATTAACTTTCCGCTTTTCTTATCTAGAACATAACCAATCCCGGGCAAAGGATTTTTCGAGTTATCATTTAACTCTATAAATTTCAAAAATTGTTCATCATTCATAGACCTTATTTGGTTATAAGTGTTTGTAGATGTAGTGGAATCATGCTGGGGACCAATAGGAGGAGGTACGGGTGCAGCAGAAATTTGGTCTTCAGTTGCGTTTCCCGAATACGGGTTAACTAACAGTCGGTTTTCACTCTGTTTAAGTCTATAAAAACTTGAAAGCACAATAAGTATAAATAATAATATTGCAGAGATATAGTAGATATATTGGGCGCTAATATATTTCGGATAAATCATGCAAACGGTGTATGCTATTGGCGGCACAAGAAAGGCACCAATCATAAGGGCTATGTTCTTCGGAATACCTATTCCTGTAAACGATCCATATATGTAATTGTAGATTAATACCACAATATAAAGAACCACCAAAACAACTGTCGCTATTACTCTCATTTTTTTGATTTTCACATCGTTTTCATCTATAATACTTGTTTTAAGCGGTTCAAGTTGTTCTGATGATGTTGAAATATTGTCAAAATAAATAACATTATTTAAAGCCGCATCCTTCTTTTTATCAAACCATGAAACGCAACCGCAATATCCGCATTTTACATCTGTATCCGGGATATCTTCCTGACAAAAAGGGCATTTTTTCATAACCGTTCCTTTAAAATACAAAAACCCCGCTCTCTTTTCAGAAACAGGGTTTCAATAATCTCTCCATGGCATCACCCATACGAAAAAGGTTCAGATTAGTTGTTAACCGATTGACAATGCCTTATTCACATACGCTTATTTTTGGCCTTAATGAGTTGAGAAGTCAAGGGAATATTTTATTGATAACCACTTGAAATCCAGCATATTCATTGAGCCAGGCGGTTTGAGGATTACAGGAAGAAGTCGATTGTTTGTTACACCTACT